>SDBV01009328.1_pt1 | contig 13062 bp, 14 predicted proteins | sample 2277081 | NCBI WGS metagenome assembly SDBV01 (sample SAMN10402039, study PRJNA504765) | marine sediment metagenome | isolation source: marine sediment core GS10_PC15, 223 cmbsf | place: Arctic Ocean: Southern Knipovich Ridge | collected 2010
TGAAATAGTTCCACCATAGGTAGTTAAAATCCTAAGAGGTACAGTCACTCCTATCTCTTGTACTCGTTCAGCAATTTTTATTAATTGTTGCCTCGAAGGTTCTGCTGCGTACTGTTCAATGATAAGAGCATTAAGTCTTGGAGTCTCACCTCTTATCGGATTGTGTACGCTTGATAAAATAATAGGTATTTCTTTACCCTTCTCTTTCATAACTTCTTTAGCAATCCATTCAACCCTCATTTCATGACTTGCATTCATATAAGAACAAAGCAAGCATACACAAATTGAATCAACTCCCATATCAAGCAATTCTTCTACTGCTTTTCTTGCTTCATGTTCATAGAGAGGGATCAATTCTTCTCCCCAGAAATTGATTCTCCCCCTTACTCCTTTAATTTGTTTTCTTGGAATTAGCGGTTTTGGATGCTCATGTTCTCTAGCATGCAGACGTCCACCATAGTCTAACCATATCCAGCATTGAAGAGCTCGTCCTAATCTGTGAAGGTCTTCAAAACCTGCATTTACGATCACACCTATATTATCGTTTCCCTCACGTTCTAGAAGCCTGTTTAACATCGCTGTTCCAGAATATACCAGAGCTTCTACAGATTTTCCAGATTCTTTTAATGAAGTGGCTTTATATTGTAGAGAATCCTCAATCGAATTGAGAATTCCTTCAGATTCGTTGAAAGGAGTAGATTGTGCTTTTCCAACAGAAAAAACTCCATTTTCATCTATGATAAATGCATCAGTCATGGTTCCCCCCGTGTCTAGCGCAATAGCTTTAGGGGAAAATATTGAATTCAAATTGTTTGTTTTAGACAAGTTTATTACCTCTAAATCTCAATTTTATTTTTTAAATTAAGAAATTTAATTTCTTTTTATTAAATAAGATTTGTTAATTATTCTTTCTATTTGTAATCTTTTAAGCTTTGTCTTAAAAATATCTTCATTCTATTTTATTTAATGTAATTTCAAGTAATAAATTTTAGCTTCAACAAGCATTATGACGAATTACAAAGAGGAAGTTAAAATAAACAATTTTAGTTAATATTCTAATTTAGTTCAAAAACTTGCTTTATCTAAATTTTGTTTTTTTCATGTTTTAGCAGTGATATGTAAAGTGGTATGAAGATATAATAAAATTTTGATTAAATTGAATTAATAACAGTACTAAAGATATAGGGCAATTTAGCGCCAAAATAATTTCTCGAAATCTCTATTAAATAATCAATATAAGGATCATATTCACTATTCTTGTTTTTAGCTTTCAAAATTTCTTTTATTTTGTATATATTAATTTTTTCTTCATCTTTAATTTCGGTAGCATACCTTGCAATAGAACCCGCTAACAAATATATTGTATGAATTTCCTTTCTGAATACTTGTAAAGCGAACTCATAAGATCTCAAAGCTAAATATTTGCTGACAAGATAATGTTCTATTTTCGTTTGCTTTTTCATTCTATTCTTTATTTTACTTAAAAATCCGGGAGGGTTATTAATAATTTTGTTTTCTTCAAGTACAACATAATCGCTATAGCTTTTTTTCAATGACTTGTATTTTTCTTTTGAGTAGAAAAGTATATCGTAGTTAAAAGAATCTTCAGTCAGATAATTTAGAAGTTTTGTTAAAAGATTGTTCAAAAAATCGTCTTTTTTTAAAATAATAGCTTTTTTTCTAAAAAATATAATTCTACAAATGTAAATTAAGAATTTCTCTGAATAATTCATTTCAATTAAGTCTAGATCAATTTCTTCTGACTTTATCTTGTTATCATTTTCTATAAGTTCTTCTAGTTTATTAATTGAATCGATAATGGGTCCATAAATAGAAAGAATAATGCTTTCAAGTTTATAGAGGTTTTCCTCAAATTCCTCTGGATTAGAAATATTTGAATGATGGTGACATAATTGCACAAAATAGCCATGAAGGTCATGCCATTGTTTTATGATAGCTTCGTTCACCATTCCTCCAAGATCATCGAAGCCATTAAAGAATTCTTTCATTTGTTCTATATGCTCTTTGATGCCGCTCTTTTTTATGTGGAGGGTCATATAAAATGTTAATTCTCTCAATGAATGTGCCGCTTGGTAAATTCTTTCAGGATTCTCATTGCTTTCCTTAACTATAATGGCTCCTTGATACATTCCAGAAAGATCTTTATCACAAAAAGTCTGTTCTCTGAGACATTTTAAGACTTTCATCTGCCTTTGGGTGAATTTTTGATTCGTCATTGTTTATCTTTTCTTATTGGTTTTAGAGATTATCTTGATCTAAATCACTATTACCTAATTGGGATTTATAATCTAAATGTATATTCTCTTCTATTCCGTTCTGGTTGAGTGAAAGAATAGAATTTCGATTTAATTTCTCTTCATCTATATTCGGTGTTATTAACATTAAAGATTGCAAATAATTACATTTAATATATTTAAAGCATTATGGTTATATGAATTTTTCTTATTATTTTTATTATTTTCTTCTTTAAGCTTTTATAAATTAACGAGAATGTTATTAAGAATTATTTGATTTTTTGATTTTTTCTTCCATTTCCTCAGATTCAAAGTACACAAAATTTTTAGAAATTTTTCAAAATCACCCTTATCTAATTACAATTTTTAAATCTTTATACCAATCTGAAAACTTTTTTTCTTCAGAATCTATAATTGATGCTCGTGAAGAAAAAGATGATAATACCGATTATAATATAGAGCTAATTATTGTTGATTTCCCATTAATTTTAATTGTATGTACAAATGGTTTTATTATAGCATTGTTAGGGGAGAAGATTATCAAATCCTTTTATTACAAAAATGTTAGCCATTAATTGAGGGAGTTAATTATTCATCATTTTTTTGTTTTAAAAATAGATTTTTTACCAATTTAGGCAATATAAAACCGGCATAAAATAATATTGAGACAATTACTGCTATAACTCGAGCAATTAGAAAAAATAGAATATTTGGAGCAAAAAGCTCCATAAATGAGAGCCCTATAGAAAGTAAAAAAGTGAAAAGTAAGAATTTGCCTTTTAATTTAATTTCGGGTTTTAGAGATCTTAAAGAAATTCTTGCTAACCAAAGTCCCGGTAAAATAAATACTATGATTTGTATACTATAATGAATTTGACTAAAGAGGGCATAGTCTACTTGAATTGGAGTAATGTATGTTCCTATGACTGATGGATTAGTAAAAACAAGATACAAATATACAGGTTCAAAAATAGCAACGATTACTGCACCAATTATTAGAATTACTTTTCTTTTTTTAGGATTGACATCAGTTAATTCTGTCATTGCAGCTATCCAAGCTAATTGAGTGAAGGGAAGAAATGCACCACAAATAATAAGGTACACTTGGATTGGGGGAGCATAATTAAACAGTAAAATCGCTAAAAAATTATATGCCGCACCCATCCAAGCAGTAGCTGAACCAACCCAACCAATCCCTACGTAAAGAAATATTTTAATATTGGTTTCAAAATATTTTGAAGCAATTCTCAATCCTATGAATGTCTGAAAAACTACAAATACCAAGGTAAAAGAACCTAACAACATCAAATCAAGAGTAAGTAAAATTTTTGACACCTTTGTTTTTTAATAGTAAAGTAAGTATAATTAAAAGTATAGTTAATATATATTTATTTTTTTAAAAATAATACTATTATTCTAATCATACTATTTTTAAATCTACTTTTTTTATATTAAAAATAAAGAAAGATGATAAATTTGAAATATAATACAAAAACATTAAAAATAGGATTTGATACTATAAAATAAAAATCTAATTAAATATTTGGAGTTTTCATTCATTGTCAGAAGGAGACAAACCTTTTTATCTGATTAAAATATGCATATTAGGGCAAGGAGGAGTAGGCAAAACATGTATAGCTAAGAGATTATGTTTTGATACTTTTGATGCTAATACTAAATTAACTATAGGCTTGGATTTTTATACATACGACTTACCTATTATAGTTGATAATAGAGAAGTCATATTACGCCTTTCCATTTGGGATTTTGGGGGTCAAGAACAGTTTAAAAAGTTTTTTCCGTATTATATTGGCGGAGCTAATGGAATATTTATGGTTTTTAGCTTAATCGACATTCAAACACTAATAACATTAGATTGGTGGTATGAAAAGCTAATCGAAGAAAGCCATCAAAGTACACCAAAATTAGTCATTGGCACTAAGAACGATCTTGTCAATGAACAAGATGAGAAACTTCATATGAATAATTTAGTCAGGAACCAATTCATGAAAAAACATAGTGAAATAGGTTCTATTAAAAAAACTTCTTCAAAACTTAATTATAATATTATAGATTGTTTTAAAGAATTGAGTAAAAAGGTATTAGATTATAATAAATTAGATTATGATCGGTTCCTTTAATTTTGGCGAAATGGCAAAAAACGGATATTAAAGATTATATCTTCAATAAATTCAACATTAAAATAAAAAATTATTTTTCAAATGTTTTAAGAGACTTAAATTTGATTTCTCGAATAAATCTTTAAAAAAAATGAAAAAATAATAAAAAAATTTTATTATTATTTTACTATAATAAGTGTTCAAACTCTTTTTCTGAAAGAAATCCTTTAAGTTTCATTATTTCTTTAATTCTTTCCAATACATCAGGGGCACTTTGACCTGTAGATACGCTAGCTTCTAGTTCGTTTAATTTATCATTAAGTTCATTTATTCTTGTTACTTTTGCTTCGACATTATTATTAGCACTCTTTATTTCCTTATCCTTCTCTTCTAACTTTTGTTTAATATTTTCAATCTCAGAATCTTTCTGCTGTAGATCCGCCTTAATTTTTTCAATCTCTCTATCTTTCACTGCTGTAGCATCTGAATCTTTTTTGAGATCTTCTATATTTTTTTTGAGGTCTTCTATGTTTTTATTAAGGTCCCCAATTTCTTTGTCCTTATTTGAAATTGTTTGTTCTAGATCATTAGCTTTTTTTGAAGCAGAATCTAATTTTTCAGCTGCTTCTGTAGATTTCGTTTCAGACTCTCTTAATTTTCCTTTTAAATCTGAAATTTCATCACTTAATTTTTTTTCTGTCGAAGAGAGCTTTTCAGTGATTTCTCCTAAGTTTTTTTGAGTATCTGCGAGTTTTTCTTTTGTCTCCGATACTTCATCAATTTTTTGACTCAATTCTTTTTCAAGGTTTGAAGTCTTCGCTCTTAGGTCCAAGAGAGCTTGTCCATTAACTTTCTGAGCAGAATCCGGTTTTTCTTCAGCTTTAGTCCAATCAATACTAATATTATTTCACCTTTATAAAATTATTAATCTAAAATTATTATAAATTAATAGTTTTAAAAATCTTTCATGTTTTTTCAGATTTTAGAAATTTAGAAAAATTAATTTGATTTAATAGTTCTTAAATGCTCCATCATCCCTGTACCGATTTCTCCCGTATCTAAGTCTTCCATAATCATCATTTGTTCGAATAGTTCTGTATGGCCTCCTTGAAATTCTCTCGCAAAGCGTACAAAGGATTTCTTTTCTATTCTTTTCGCTCTAATGTTAAATGAATTTCCTTTAGCATCAGCGAAAAAGTAAGTTGACGTAATTGGGCTTTTAAATTGATCTGTATCATAGGTGGTTTTTATTTCCAGTTGTGTTATCTTGATATTTCCATTTCTATCTCCAACGTAGCCAGATAAATCGATTTTGTTCTTCTGATAATCTTTTCGAAAGCCCAATGACCAACTTTTAAATTGGAAATGTCCGGCGTACCATTTATCAAACTGATGCCAATCCCTATAACCCCAACTCTTATCGCGTTGTCCATACCCATGAAGCTTCTTTATAGTACTATCTTTAAATTTAATACTACCAGAAATTATTCCCGAACCCTCGAAATGTTGATTCCAAGATGCTGAAGAGTCCAATCCAAAATTAAAAAGGTGGAACCTAGATTCAAATGTCAATTTAAACTTATATTTTCTGGAATTAAAGATGATTTCCCATGTTTGGAGTGGTTTGATCAAGTTGTAGGCAAGTTTTTTCTCTTTCAGCATAGAATTTACATCATTTACATAATTCTCAAGTTTAGGCTCTCTATAATAGAATTCTGCTTTATTATCAAAAAAGAGAACTAAAACAAATTCGCGCTTTTTTTCATTAGGAACTATTCCAATAGTTGAAAAACCAGAGATCTTATTTTCTATGTCTACCCAGTTAAAATAATATGATTCACGCCATTTTAAAGTTTCATCTGGTTTATGAAGTAGATCATCATCGACTTTAAAATTTGAGATATTTAGTTCTGGTGTCATTCTAATCACTCTTCCGGAAGTAAATAAAGCGAAGGACCTCCTTTCTTCCTTTTTACTTTACTTCGAAAATGCCGTGTGATACCTTGGTCAAAATCTGTATTCATAAATTCTGGTACATATTTTTTCATTGTTCTTTTTGTAAGATCCCAGTTGATTTCGTCAGTAATCCCTACGAAATTTGTATAACGGGCATATCCGTAGCAGTATGCAAATGCACCAGCAAGTAAGCGTTGTTTCCTGTCCCATTTTGAGAATTTAAGGTATAACTCTCTTTGAGCTTTAGTTGCATAATTAGAAAATCCATCTAAGACTTCTAATTCTAAAGGTATTACATCATCCCCAACCCGAGTTAACAAGGCAGCACCTGTAATTCTATTACCCCAGTCAACGGGATCTGTAGTCAAAGTAGCAAAATCATCAATTTTAGCTTTGATATTTTTTAATCGGTAAACAAAAGCAATACTATTATACGGAGCTTTCGCTTCCGTTTCCGACCAATGAAAATGTGGTTTTCCACTGTCATAAAGATGTGATATTTCTCTGAAAATTAAAATTTCGTTGTTATTTATCTCATAAGGACCATGATCGCAGAGTTTTGCTCTCGCTTCGCATTCATCTAGGAATGAAAATACTTCGAGATTTGCCATTGTTTTTCTAATTTTTTTAGCTTGATCTCTCGTAACATCTTTGATTTGCTCTAGCACCCAATTTATATCTGGTTGATTTAACGCAAGATTTTTATCATTTGAATCAGAAACGAACACTTCTCCTCCAGGGAAATAAGAGGATGCGAACCGCTTCCAAAAATCTAAAATAAACAAAGTCTGTTTTCTCTTTGTTTCGCTTTCAGATGACGGATCCCCTCCATTTCTATGTATTTCACCCATCCGACCTTCCATATAATATAATGGAATATAATTAATTGTTAAAGCTTGAAGTTCAGAAAGAATTTTTCGCGAATTCTTTCCCATTTCCTCTGGTGTTGTCCTTTCCGAAATCTTTTTCAAAATATCATATAGCATATCATAAGAATTATAAAATGAGACACAAATATATGCAGTAACAGGGAATAGCTGAGTTTCCAAAAGACCCCTTGTTTGTACTTGAAAATCAAAAACATCTGAGACATGAGTTATAAGTAAATTTGCTTCACTAACATTCAATACGACTCACATTTAAAATAAAATTAATTTAATCTCAAATCTAGTTTATATATCTCTCAGTATATATATTATTATTTATATTTTTTTTAAACTTAGTTTTTACATCTTAGTATAACTCTTTATAAAAAAAAATAAAATTTATTTAAATACCGACGATTTTATTATGTTAATGGAAACAATTGGAGAAGGTTTATCTTGTTCTTCTAAAACGGATGTAATTGGAGAGTTCGTATTTATTAGGACTACAGAAGAAGTAATAGATTTATTTGATAAAGCCACAGGTAAAATTTGTATAGTAGAGGAAGCAGGTACAACCACTTTAGGACCAATTTTATCAGATTTGGCTGGTGTGATTTGTACAACAGGTTCTACAGGGTCTCATTTAGCGATTGTATCAAGAGAATTTGATCTCCCCTGCGTAATGGGAACCGAATTTAAAGTTGATGATTTAAGTTCTTTACATGGTAAAAAGGGAAAAATTTCTACCATAGATGAAGATAAAGGGCTGGTATCATTAGTTGAGTAATTACATGGAAAAATCAAAATACTTACAATTCTTCTCTGAGGCAATCCCCAATCCGGATTTATTAGGTGGAAAAGGTTCTAATTTAGTCAAATTAGTAGAATTAGAAGCTAATGTACCTCCTGGATTTATTTTAACTACTAAATTCTATAACTTTTGTCTTAAAAAATCGAAAAACAGTATCAATTTGAATAAATTATTGGAAACCGATTTAAATCCTAAAGAAGTTTTAAACTTTTCTTCGAAAATCAAAGATTTAATATTAAAAATTCATTTTCCCAGTAAGCAAATCGATGAAATCAAGCAAGCTTTTGAAGCATTACGTAAAGAAATTGACATAAATCCATCTTTTGCTGTTAGATCGTCAGCAAATATAGAGGATTCAAGTTCCTTCTCTTTTGCTGGACAAGCTGAAACTTATTTACACAATAACTCCTTTGAGGACGTATTGCAATCTATAAAAAATTGTTGGGCATCTTTATTTTCCCCTCAAGCACTCTTATATTATCTTCAAATGAAAAAAAAAGGTGTAGACTTCTCTTTATTAGATATTCAGATGGCGACTATTGTCCAGAAAATGATAAATTCACAGATTTCGGGGGTTTTATTTACAGCAAACGTGATTAATAATAATGAAAGCCAAATGTTAATAAATTCTACATGGGGGCTCGGGGAGACTATAACTAATAACACTATAAATCCTGATACTTTTATTTTAAATAAAAATAAATTTGAAATTGTTAGAACTATTATAGGGAAAAAAGAAAAAACGTCAATAAAAAATCCTCAAAAAACACATACCCTTTTAATCGATACAGATCCGAAAATTAGGGAAATTAGCTCGTTAAATAAAAATCAATTAAGCCAACTGCATAAATTAGGTATAAAACTCGAAAATTCATTCAATTTTCCTCAAGATATTGAATGGGCAATAGAAAATGATATAATTTATGTTTTGCAAGCTAGGCCCATTACAACCTTAAGAAAATAAGAAGAGTGAATACAAATCGCTTAATGAAAATATGTTCTAAATAAAATTAAGCGGTTATAACATTAGTTTTTTTCTCAATCTTCTCTAATAATTGTTCGAACTCTTTTTCAGATAAAAATCCTTTGAGAAGCATTAAACGCCTTATTCTCTTGATAATTCTAAAGTATTTACGCTCATTTTTCATCTGAGTATAAATTTTAACCAAAAGAGAAATTTTGTTATTTAATTTATTTATTTCTTCTATTTTTTCATTAAATCCAGTTTCGAGCTTTTCGATCTCTAAATCTTTATTCAAAATAGTAAACTTTAGATTTTTTATCTCAACTTCTATTTGGTTTGATTTTTCCTGTAACTCCGCCCTTAGCTCATCATTCTCATTTTTTTTGTCTGAAATTGCCTGTTCTAAAAATTTCTTGTCAAATTTAAACTGTTTATTTCTTTGTTTTAAATCTTTCCTAATAACTTTTATCTCTTTTTCTCGATTTTTTATTGTTTGTTCTAAAAATTCTAATTTATCTAATAGGGCGTCAATTTTTATCTCTTTTTCTTTTAATTTTGACTCTGCCATAGTTGAATCATCCTTATTCATTGTTTTGTGTTTTGAGAATAAAATTTCTAAGGCTTCCAACTGTTTCTTTTTTAGGTTTAATTGTTTTTCTAAATCATTAATTTTGTCCCTTAGAGCCAAAAGTCTTTTACCTACAATTTTTTGTTTAGCCTTGGGATTTTCAATTACTTTAGCCCAATTAACGCTAATTTTTCTCATCTCCTAAACTCATATTACCCTATTTATTATTTTAATAATATCTAATCTGATTATTCAGATCAGATTAGATAAATTAAAAGTTTTTCTTAAATATTATCTTTTTTAGGAAAACAATTTATCTTCTTTCTAACAACTCATTTAATTCCTTATCAGAAAGGAACCCTTTATGAAACATTAATTCCTTGAGTTCTTTGATAATTTTCGGTTCTTTTTGAGCCATAATAAGTTTATTACCGAGTTCACTTATTTCTTCATTTAACTTACTAATTTTATCTTTCAGCTCTGAGAATTCCTTATTTTTATTGATAATAGTTTCTTCTAATGAAATTTTTTCTTTTAGTAAATCACTTAACTCATTTTCTTGTTTAGCTATTTTTGTGTTCGCTTCATTTAATTTCAGGTCTAATTCGAATTTAGAATCATCAAAACTTTTAATATTTTGCTTTAAACTCTCTTCAGCATTCACTAATTTGCTATTGTTTTGAGATAATAGTTCTTCTAAAGAATTGATTTTTGATCTCAAATCATTTCTGGTTTGAGATAGCTCTTCTTCTATTGAATTAATTTTTGCTCTTAGGTTTAACAAATCTCTACCTAACACTTTAACCTTTACATCTGGGTTTTCTGCTACGTGAGCCCAATCTATATAACTCATTAATAATCATTTCTTTAATGTATTTTTTAATTATACTATAATTTACTCTATAAGATAACTTTAAGATATACTTTAATAAATATTATTCTTAAAATCTGAACAAATAAAAAATTAAATTATTAAGAAATATTCCACAAAATATCACTTGTAATGTACTATAGGGATTTTAAGAACAAGAATTAGGGAAGATGACGTAGAAGCAAGATTTCAACAAATCTTAACTAATTAGAAATTTAATTTAATCTTTTTTTATTTCTAGGAGATTATCGATTAATTTTAGCATAAGTTCAATATCAAGTGGTTTATATAAGCAAGTATAAGCATTTTTAATTATGGCATCTCGCATTATTTCTTCCATTTCTTGTTGATAACCAGTTAACATAATAGCTACAACTTCATTATCAATTTCCTTAATAGCTAAATATGTTTCCAAACCATTTATAGTTGGTAATTTCATATCGATTAAAATAACGTTATAATGCTTATTTTTGACCCTAATTATTGCTTCTTCACCTGAATGAGCAATGCCCACAGTATAATTTCTTTTAGTAAGAATATTTTTTAAGGTTGTACAAAATCCTGTGTCATCATCAACTATCATAATAAGACCTCCCTTTTTTTTTTCCATAGCTGTTTTAATAATGGTTAGAACTTTTTCGATATCCAATGGTTTGTACAGAATACCGTAAGCTCCTTCTTTTAGTGCTTCTTGAATCAATTCATCAACTGAATAAGCTGTCATCATAATTACAACTGAAGTAGGTCTGATTTTCTTGATCCTTTTATAGGTCTCGACTCCATTCATAAGAGGCATCTTTATATCCATAAAAATTATATCAACATGGCTTTCTTTAACTTTTTCAATGGCATCTAAACCGTCTTTCGCTGTTACTACAGTATGTCCCTTACGCTTTAGGATATAAGTCAGTGTTTTACATAGACTTACATTATCATCCACAATCAAAATATTCGATTTTTCACTCATATTAAATCGCCTTTTTCCCTTTAATAGGGATTTCGATTGTAAAAGTACTACCCTTCCCTTCTTCACTCTGAGCTTTAATAATACCTCCATGGCTTTCTACAATAAGTTTAGAAATCGCTAATCCCAATCCGATACCTTTAGCTTTAGTAGTAAAAAGAGGTTCAAACAATTTCCTAAGATTATCCTGTGAAATGCCAATTCCTGTATCTTGAATTGCAATGGCAACTACTTCAGGATTTGGAAAGGAGGTCTTAATACTTATTCTGCCACCTTCAGTTATCGCCTGAATTGCATTCCTAATAATATTTCCAAATACAATTGTCAGCTGCGATGGATCTGCTAAAACTATTGGTAATGAATTATTTAAATCATTGATAATTTCGATATTTTCGGGTACAGCTGTACCAGAAACCACCTCTTGGATTAATTTGTTAATATCAACTTTCTGATATAACGGCAATTTGGGACGAGCGAACCCAAGAAGGCTGTTTATAATTATCTCTGAGGTATTTATTTCTTTCTCTAGAATTTCCAATGTCTCTTTTATCTCAGGTTCAGGTTTCTCGAGAACCATATTTAGAAAGTAGGAAGCATTTTTTATCGCACCTAATGGATTCCGTAATTCATGACCAACACCACCTGCCAATTGCCCTAACATTGTTAATCTCTCATTTCTGGCATTCTCTGCTTCTCTCATAGCTTTTTCCACTTTTTTAGATTCGGTAATATCTGAGTGGACCGAAATTAATACTTCCCCATACACGGGATGATTGAAAACTGAAACATTTGCATAACACCAAAATAGTGTGCCATCTTTCTTCATATTATGAACTTCTCCATGCCATTCTCCCGTTCTTTCCAAGACACCCACGATTTCTTCTGCGATTTCATCTGGAGACTTATCAGTTGGCGCATTAACAATTGTAGCTACCTTACCTATCATTTCACCGGGATTATATCCAAACATCTCTTCAAATCTGGGATTTACCCAGACAATCTTTAAATCACTAATTCGAATAAGATATATTCCTTCTGCAAGATTTTTCATGATTTCATTTTGTAAACGCATTTCCTCTTCAGCTTTCTTACGCTCGCTTATATCCCTTCCATAAATATTTGCGTAACCCTTTTCTTTTATTGGTGTGATATCAAGAGAATATATTAGGCTATTTAGTTCTATTTCTGTTTTCATAGCCATATTTGTATTGAATGTTTTATTAACTATGTCTTGAATTAAAGCAGGAATAATATTATCTTTCTTAACTTTAAAAAGGACTTCCCCGGGTTTATTAATATAGATTACTCGTTCCTTATCTACCCTTAAAACAGGATTGGGATTCTCAGAAGGAAATTTTGCTAAGTCCTCGATATTTTCAAATCTGTCCTTAATTTTTTCATTTACCATAAAGAAAACCTTAAAATATAGTTCAATAGCTAATCTAACAAGATTACTATAAATCATATATATATTTAATATATTTAACAATTTTGAAAAAAAAGAAAATAATTAATTCGCATGTCTTATCTTTATCGAATAATAATAATAATAATAAAATTAGTGGTATGATTAAGTTTTAATCTCTAAGTTTTTGTAAAGATAGGCTTGGATTATTTCATTTTGAACAGATTTGGCAAGATCAATAAACCTAGCACTATAACCTGACACTCGTATCATTAAATCTCC
>SDBV01009329.1_pt1 | contig 13062 bp, 12 predicted proteins | sample 2277081 | NCBI WGS metagenome assembly SDBV01 (sample SAMN10402039, study PRJNA504765) | marine sediment metagenome | isolation source: marine sediment core GS10_PC15, 223 cmbsf | place: Arctic Ocean: Southern Knipovich Ridge | collected 2010
GATGACGATGACGTAACGATCGAGAAAAAAGTCATGAAGATGATTACCGATGAAAAAAAGATAAGAAGAGACGACCCCGGCCGGCCCGAGGTCTGTAACGTTTTTGAGCTCCACCGCATCTACTCCCCCGACAGAATAGAAGAGATAGAGAAAACATGTCGAAGTGGAGAGCTCGGATGCGTTGACGATAAAAGAGAGCTGGCCAAAAGAATAATAGCCTCGCTTGGCCCTTTTAGAGAGAAAAAGAAAGAGTTAACAAGCAATCCTTCTTTATACGAGAACGTTCTCGCTGAAGGCGCGATTAAAGCGCATGACGTAATTTCTGATACGCTCAAAACGGTCAGAAAAATGATAAAAATCGACTGACGAAACCCGGGTCTTAAAATGTCTTACAGAGTGAAATTAGAGATCTTTGAAGGACCATTCGACCTCCTTCTTAGCCTAATCTCAAAGCACAAATTAGATATATACGATATCCCTATCGGTGAAATAACCGGACAGTACCTTGAGTATCTTGAGAAGATCGACGAGCTGGATCTGGAGATCGCCAGCGAATTCCTCCTAGTCGCCGCCACTTTATTAGAGATCAAATCGGCAGGCCTCCTCCCCAAAGAGGAAATATTAGACGACGTTGAAGAACTTTCCGCTTACGATAAAAGAGAGCTCTTGATAGCCAGGTTGATCGAGTACAAGAAATTTAAGAACGCCGGACAATCGCTAAAAGCGAGAGTAGAATCGCACAATAAATTTTACGGGCGCAATGCGGCTATAGAGCCGGAATTTCAAGACCTACTCCCCGACTTCCTTATCGGTATCTCGACCGAAGACCTAAGAGACATCTTCAATAATATCCAAAAAAGAGAGAGTCTTCGCTTGATAGACTCAAGCCACATTGCTACTATTCCAATAAGCGTAGAATCTAAGCTTGAAGAGATAATCGAACTCTTAAAATTCGAAACCAGACAATCCTTTAGAGAGATGACTTTGGCCGCAACCGGAAGAGATGAGGTCGTAGCTACTTTTTTAGCCCTTCTCGAACTATATAAAAGAGGGGTGATCTCCGTCAGTCAGGCAACCACCTTTGGCGACATCGAGATCGAATTAAAAGGTCCACTTGATATTTTGGATGATCCCTTTATTTAAAATGCAAATATGAGCGAATTAAACGAGACCAAACATATTATAGAATCACTTCTCTTCGTAGCTGACGAGTCACTTTCTCCAAAAAAAATAAGTGAGCTGATCGAAGTCGATGTAACGACCGTAAAAAACATTCTTGATACGTTAAGAGAAGAGTATCAAGCTGAAAATAGAGGTTTCCAGATAAGACAGGTCGCGGGAGGCTATCGTTTTTTCACTCATCCGGCAAACGCCAAGTATGTGGAAAAGCTGATTCTGGCCTGGGATGGCAGGCGCCTTACACAGGCGGCTCTTGAGACTCTGTCGATCATCGCCTACCGTCAGCCGATAACGAAGATAACCATCGGCACAATAAGAGGGGTAAACTCCGAAGGCGTCGTAAGTTCCTTGATGGATAAGGGCTTAATAGTAGAGACGGGGAGGGAGACAACCCCCGGGCAGCCGATTCTTTACGGCACGACAAAACTTTTTTTGGAACGGTTTGGTCTCAACTCTACTAAAGACCTGCCGCCGCTGGAGGAATTTGAACCGGACGACACGACCAAGTCCTCTATTGAGAAACAACTGTACTCTGATGATCCGCCCAAAAAAGTGAGCGAAGCGGGTGAGACAATAACTGATGGAACGCCTCCAGAAAGTGATGGCTAAGGCCGGAGTCGCGTCAAGAAGGCGCTCAGAAGAGCTTATTCTTCGCGGCCATGTAGAAGTCGATGGAAAAACGGTAAGAGAGATGGGTATAAGAATCGACCCGTCTGTAAGCGAGATACGGGTGTTTGGAAAAGAGATAAGCGTTAAGGCTACAAGAGAGTATTTGATATTAAATAAACCCACCGGTTATCTTACGACCGTTAAAGATCCTTACAACCGCCCCACAGTCATGCAATTAGTGGGTGATCCTGAATACGGCCTCTTTCCCGTCGGCAGGCTCGATCAAAACACTACCGGGCTCCTTATTCTTACAAACGATGGCGATCTCGCGTATCGGCTGACCCATCCAAAACACAAAGTAGCTAAAGTCTACGAAGTCGAGGTAAGGGGTATCCCGGATCCGAAAGCGATATGGAGACTTAGAAACGGCGTTCTCCTGGAAGATGGTAAGACGAGGCCGGCTAGGGTAAATATCGTGAAAAGAGGTCCTATATCGTCGATTCTCACGATTACAATCTCTGAGGGGAAAAAAAGGCAGGTAAGACGGATGTGTCAAGCGATAAATCATCCGGTACTGAAGCTTAATCGCCAAGCTGTCGGCCCAATCGAACTCGGCGATCTAAAGCCGGGACAGTGGCGATATCTTGAAGACCGCGAATTGGCGAAATTGAAGGATTCCGTAGAGTTATAAAAGTATTTTTCGGCCCCATCAAGCCTCCAAGCTTGCTCTTTAATATTCAAGATCAAGAACTTAAATATTATTCGAAAAAAGAGATTGACATACCATATATAGAGAATTATTGTTGACTTCGGTACTATATATTCTATCTATCAGTTTTTATTATAGGAGGGAAAATGAGCGGTATTAAAGCTACAGACACTAAATCTTTGCCACCGATCGAACTTACCGACAACGCAATCACAGTCCTTGAAAAAAGGTACTTGAAACGAGATAAAGACGGAACACCGACAGAGACACCTGTTGAGTTATTTATAAGAGTGGCTAACAATATCGCCTCCGCCGACAAGCAATACGACGCTAGCGATGAAGAAGTAAAAGAAATTGCCAAAGAGTTCTACTCTATGATGACAAATCTGGATTTTCTCCCGAACTCTCCGACTCTCATGAACGCCGGTCACGAATTGCAGCAACTTTCGGCCTGCTTTGTCCTTCCTGTCGAGGATTCGATGGAAAGTATTTTTGAAGCGGTAAAAGACGCGGCCCTTATCCATAAGAGCGGCGGCGGAACCGGCTTCTCGTTCTCAAGGCTTCGTCCGTCAGGTGATTTTGTACTGACGACCAAAGGTGTATCCAGCGGGCCGATATCATTTATGAAAGTTTTTAACGCCGCGACGGAAGCGGTAAAACAAGGCGGCACGAGAAGAGGCGCCAATATGGGGATATTAAGAGTTGACCACCCTGATATCCTAGAATTCATCGACTCTAAAAAAGAGTGCGGTGAGCTTCAAAATTTCAACATCTCAGTAGCTCTTACAGAAAAATTTATGCAAGCTGTTGACGATGATGAATCCTTTGCGCTGAAAAACCCGAGAAGCGGTAAAGAGATGGGCCGCCTTCAGGCAAAAGCGGTCTTCGATAAGATCGTCAATCTGGCCTGGGAGACCGGTGATCCCGGTATTATTTTTATTGATAGGATGAACAGGGATAATCCCACTCCAAGCCTTGGAGACATCGAAAGCACCAACCCCTGCGGCGAACAACCGCTACTGCCCTACGAAGCCTGCAATCTTGGCTCAATAAACCTTTCCAACATGATAATAGAGAACGAAGACGGAAGTGAAATAGATTGGGAGAAGCTAAAAAGCATAGTGGTCAGTGCCGTGCATTTTTTAGATAACGTCATCGATGTAAATCGTTACCCGATGCAAAAGATAAATGATCTGGCCAAAGGTAACCGCAAGATCGGCCTTGGGATCATGGGCTGGGCGGATATGCTTATCAAATTAAATATCCCGTATAACTCCGAAAAGGGAGTCGAACTCGGAAGTAAATTGATGAGTTTTATTAATGAAGAAGGCAATGCCGCTTCTAGCGCTCTCGCAAGTAAGCGGGGTGTATTCCCTAATTTTGACCAAAGTGTTTTTAATACCCCTGACGGCCAAAGAGTAAGAAACGCGACCGTTACCACTATCGCGCCAACGGGGACTTTAAGCATCCTCGCCGATTGCTCCAGCGGAATCGAGCCCCTATTCGCCTTATCGTTTATTCGAAACGTTTTAGATAATGAGAAATTAGTGGAAGTAAACGACCTGTTTGAAGAACGGGCAAAGAAAAACGGTTACTACAGCGACGAATTGATGAAGTCGATCGCCGAAATAGGTAGTGCCGCCGGGATGGAAGAGGTTTCAAAGATTGATAGAGAAAGCTTTGTCACCGCTCACGATATCGCCCCTGAATGGCATATAAAGATGCAAGCGGCATTTCAAAACCATACCGATAACGCCGTGTCGAAAACGGTAAATTTCTCTCATGACGCAACAACAAAAGATGTGGAAGACGTCTATCGTCTGGCATCAGAACTCGGATGCAAAGGCGTAACGATCTACAGAGACGGCAGCAAAGACAATCAGGTTTTAAATATTGGAAAAGAAAAAGTAAAAGAGGAATTTCCTTATGCGCCTCCCGGGGGCATCGATCCCCGCCCCCGCCCCGATTCGACCTTTGGCAAGACCCAAAAGATCATCACCGGTTGCGGAAACGTTTACGTGACAATAAACGAAGATGAACACGGGCTTTGCGAAGTCTTTACCCAGATCGGAAAATCGGGAGGATGCGCCGCGTCCCAGTCGGAAGCTATCGGCAGGTTGATATCTCTTTCACTGCGAGCCGGGGTAAAAAACGACGCGATAATCAAACATCTAAGAGGTATCCGTTGCTCATCTCCGGCCCGTCAAAAAGGCGGACAAGTCCTGTCTTGCGCTGACGCGATCGCGATCGCTATGCAAAAATATCTGGAAGATAGACCAAAATTCGATGCGTCGACAACAGCGGACGTGGGCGGCGGAAAGAATATAGCTGATGATTCTCTCGTCTACCAGATAGGTGCCTGTCCGGATTGTGGCGGCGCAATAGAGCACGAAAGCGGATGCCTTGTATGCAGACTCTGTGGTTTCTCGAAATGCGGGTAGTCATTAAAATGCCGGCGCTACGGAAGCACCCATGGTCTTAAGCGACAGAGATATCAAAAAAGAGATCAGTAAGAATAATATCGTTATTAAACCCTTTGATCTTAAAGACGTTCAACCATCAAGCATCGATCTCCGTTTAGACTTTCAGTTTCAAGTCTTTCATAACGCCAGATATCCTTATATCGACGTCAAACAACCGATGGAAAATCTAACCGACCTTGTAAAGATAACCGAAGATCAGCCTTTCATACTCCATCCGGGAGAATTTGTCCTGGGCAGTACGATCGAAAATATAACTCTTCCCGACGATCTTGTCGCCAGACTTGAAGGCAAAAGCTCTCTTGGACGTTTCGGGCTGCTCATCCACTCTACCGCTGGATACGTTGACCCGGGTTGGGACGGAAAGCTGACGCTGGAACTTAGCAATGTCGCTAACCTTCCCATAACGCTTTATTACAAGATGAAGATAGGTCAGATATCGTTTATAAGACTCAGCTCTCCGGCTGAGTTTCCATATGGTTCAAAGGCCATAGGAAGTAAATATAAGGGACAGCAAGAGCCCACCCCCAGCCGTTTCTACCAGAATTTCTAACCTCAAATTTAAAAAAATGACTTGAAAGAATCCCCGCTTTAGGCTATAAATTTGTATTGTTTGTTGCCGGTGTAGCTCAATGGCAGAGCAGCCGCCTTGTAAGCGGCAGGTTGCGGGTTCGACTCCCATCACCGGCTCGAAACTAAAGAAAAGCCGCAAGGCTTTTTTCATTTCCCTTCCTACACCGGATACACAGCCCGTCATAGCGAGACAACCTCCCCTCAGCTGTCGCTATATCTCCGACAATCCAAAATGATTAGCATCTCCTTACTTTTTACTCCGACCTTAAAATCTGCTTTCAGCTCTCTGCTCTCTAATCACTTACTCCTTACCATGATTCCCTCAATCTCTGGGATTACATACGTCGCCAACCATAGGCTCCTCGTAATGACTGATGTGTGTACGTCTTCACTCTCTTACGCTCATACTTTACGGTTTTTATGTCTTTGCGAGATAACGACCTCTTCAATCGTGGCAATCTCCGACCTTAAAATCTGCTTTCGGCTCTCTGCTCTCTTCTCTCTAATCACTTACCCCTTACTCTCTCACTCCTTACTCTTTACTCCAACCCTTCAAATCTGCTTTCTGATCTCTGGTCTCTTACACCTTACTCCCTTACTCTTTACTCCTAACCGTGATTCCCTCAATTTCTGCTCTCGGCTCTCGGCTCTCTCTTGCTCCTAACCATGATTCCCTCAACCTCTGCTCTCTATTTTTAAAATTTTATAGTAATTTTTTATTTTCGAGTCCCACAATAAAAACGATAACCAATCAAGCCTCTCTAACTGTTTAGCAGGGGTAAAGGCTCTATTATTACAATGGCCGCACGTTGATGCTAATATAATTTTTCTCAATTAGTAAACATTTAATCAAGTTTTTTGTTTAAGAGACCGACCTTTTAGTTACACAGATACATATAGGATAAAACCGCGAAAAGAGGGACACTATGAAGATCGAAGTCACAAAAGAGATCGTTCCGGTCATCAAAATTACCGGTGAAATCGACTATTATCGAGCACCCGAGCTAGAAAGCACCATCGACGACCTGATCCTGGACGGAAACAGAAATCTGCTGTTCGATTTCTCCAAAGCTGACTATATCGACAGCGGCGGCATCGAAGTCCTCATTGGGACACTTAGAAAGATCACAAAAGTCGGACGATTAAATTTTGTGAGCAGTAATGACGATGTTATACGACTTCTTGAGCTAGTCGGTGTGTCCCGTTTTTCCACTTTTTCTCTATTTTCTTCAAAAGACGAAGCTATGGAAGATTTTAAGGAAGTCCTAAAAAAATGCCAGTAACGAAAGAAAAATGCTCGATCAATAAAGAATATCTCTTCAAAAGCGATTCAAAGATTTTGCCCGATATTAGAAATCTGGTGGCGGGCTTCGCTAAAGGTTGTGGTTTTGCCGAGGCGATCATGTTTGATATTAAATTAGCCGCGAGCGAGGCGATCGCCAACGCGATCGAGCACGGCTCCCCCGATGGTGACGACAATTCGATCAAGATCAAATGCTACTGCGAAGATGATAATTTTATAGTCGAAGTAAAAGATGAGGGAAGATTTAAAAACAAACTTCCCGTCGGTACGGGAGATAACGTAAATTTCCGCGGCCGCGGGGTTCTCATCATGCTGGCTTTGATGGACAAAGTAATCATCGATGAAACAAAGTCGGGTACTTGCGTCTACCTATCTAAACGATATCAATAATAAATACTGATCTCCCCTTCCCTTCTTGACATAAATAAAAAAAGTCTTATATTTGTGTATATGAACACTTATTCAGATAATAATGATGACCTCGATGTTCCAACAGATTCAACTAAAAAACTTTTAGACTCAGTCACCGATAACATGATAAGTGACGACACTTCCTACAAGCTTGCCGGTGTATTTAAAGTCTTGGGTGATCCCAGTCGGGTGAAGATAATTTACGCGCTCCTCCAATCAGAGCTCTGTGTTGGCGATATCTCATCCACCGTCGGTATCAGCCAATCCGCCGTTTCTCATCAATTAAGGGGTCTAAGAGATCTGCGGCTGGTGAAATCCAGGCGTGACGGTCAGCTTATCCACTATTCTTTGGATGATCTGCATGTGATCAACCTGTTGTCTGAGTGTTTGGAACATATCCAAGAGGGATAGTGAAATAATATGAAAGTAGATATAAAAGAATTTGATATTCCTGTCCTTTGCAGTGAAAAGGAGTGCGAACGCTGCCAGGATAAATTGTCAAAAGCTCTTACCGAAGTCAAGGGAATAACGCATACGGAGGTCAACAATTCTACTCTTAGTATCTCGTTTGACCCGAATATCCTTTCGATAGAGAGACTCGAAAAGAAGACAAAGGAGATCGGCTGCACAATAGCTGAAAAGTTCACTCACGAGACGCTGGAACTCGCAGGGCTTGATTGTCCGGACTGCGCCATGAAGATGGAAAAATCAATCGGCCGCCTTCCCGGCGTTCTTTGGGCCACTGTCAATTTTACGAGTTCGACGTTGGGTATTGAGTTTGAGAGTGATAAGACCTCTTTAGATAAAGTGATCCAGCTTATAAGAGATCTCGGTTATCAGGTAATAACGGACGAAAAAGAAGCTGAAATCAGTTACTGGGAAAAGAATAAACGAACGCTGGCTACCGGGGTTGCTGGTCTCTTTTTGCTGGCGGGCTTCATCACTTCCCTCATACCTTCATCCGCCCCTGTCTCGGACTTCCTGTATGCCGTGGCAATCGTTGTCGGCGGGTACTTTATAGCTAAAAGCGGTTTCATCTCTCTTAGAATGAAGACTTTAGATATGAATTTCTTAGTAACCATAGCGGCTTTGTCCGCGGCCTTCATCGGGCAATGGCTGGAAGGGGCTTTAGTGCTGTTTCTATTTTCTGTCGGCAATACTCTTGAGTCTTACGCAATGGAGAGAAACCGAAGAGAGCTACGCTCGCTGATCGATCAGTCACCAAAAGTTGCACTGGTCAGAAGATCTCACCATGAGGTTGTGCTAAGTGTCGAGCAGATAGTCATTGGAGATATCGTGATCGTAAAGCCGGGCGAGAGGATGCCGGTCGATGGTCTGATCATCTCCGGAAGCTCAAGCGTAAACCAAGCGCCCATCACTGGAGAATCTCTACCCGTCGAAAAGAGTCTGGGAGATAATGTCTATGCCGGATCGATCAATGGCAACGGCGCCTTGGAGGTAAAGGCAACTAAATTCGCGAGCGATTCGACCATCGCTAAAGTCATGGATCTCATAGAAAGAGCCCAGGAGCAGAAGGCTCCGGCTCAACTTTTTACAGAGAGATTCGGCAGGATATACACGCCCGTTGTGGTTATTTCAGCTGCCGTGATCGCGTTTATCGCCCCTCTCTTATTCAACATCGAATTTTCCCGATCGATTTATATAGCCGCTGTCCTCTTAGTAGTTTCATGCCCTTGCGCTTTAGTCATATCTGTTCCCGTAGCGGTCGTCTCAGCTTTGGCTAACGCGGCTCGCCATGGAATATTGGTCAAGGGCGGTGTCTTCCTTGAAGCGGCCGGCGCCGTAAAAGCTATTGCTTTCGATAAGACGGGAACGCTTACGGTGGGACGACCGGACGTCACCGACATAGTAAATTGCAAACGATATACGACAGACACTGTCCTTACCATCGCCGCGGCGGTAGAAAGTCGATCAGAACATCCGATTGCCAAATCAGTGCATCGTGCCGGGATAGAAAATGAGATCATCAATCTGCCCGTACGCGATTTTGAAGCGTTTCCCGGCGGCGGGGCAAAAGCGGATGTCGAGGGGGTCATCTACTTTATCGGCAGCCATCGTTTTTTTGAAAAGATGGAGCTGCCCATCAGCGAGCAGGCCCGTGCGGAAAAATTGGAAGACGAGGGGAAATCTGTCCTCTTTGTCGGCTCAAAAGATGAGATGATCGGGCTGATCGCCATCTCAGACAAGTTAAGAGAAGAGAGTATCCAGGCGATCAAAGACTTAAAGCAGATGGGGATAGAACATATTACAATGTTGACCGGAGATAATCAGAAAACCGCGAAGATAATCGCCGAGAAAACCGGGGTAGATGACTATCGATACGAGCTGTTGCCCGCCGATAAAGTCGAGGCCATAAAAGAGCTGCAAAATAGATATACAGACGTAGCCATGGTAGGCGACGGGATCAACGACGCTCCGGCACTGGCAACCGCCAATATCGGCATCGCCATGGGGGCTGCCGGGACTGACGTAGCGCTTGAGACGGCTGACATGGCCCTGATGTCCGACGATATCATGCGGCTGCCTTACGCCATCAACCTGAGTAAGCGCGCCCTCTCTATAGTCAAACAAAACGTCATCTTCTCTATGGCCGTCATCGTCGTCCTAATCATCTCTACGCTCTTTGGACAACTCTCGCTAAGCCTTGGGATCATCGGTCACGAAGGTAGCGCCCTATTAGTCATCGCCAACGGGATGAGGCTTCTAAGATCTGTCAGGTGATGTAAGCGCCGCGGTAGGCTTAGAGCGGCTCAGCCAATCTCTTGCGGAATCGGAATCCAGGGCGATCTGATCGATTAGATCTTGAACGGATTTAAATTTTTCTTCGCCCCGTTGATACCTCTGCAGCTCCACCCTTACACGTTCCCCGTAGATGTCGCCTGAGAAGTCAAATATAAAAGCCTCCAGATGGATTTTACCGGGACCGAAGGTGGGATTACTCCCAACATTGATCACGCACGCATGGGGCTTATCGTCTAGCCAGAAAAACCCTGCATAAACACCCGTTTTGGGTAGACACAGGTCATCGTCTATTTCAAGATTAGCGGTTGGAAAACCTAACTTGACGCCCCGTCCCGCCCCTTTGGCAACGATTCCGGAGATAAAGAAGTGCCGTCCAAGAAGTTTGGGGACTCTTTCCATTTCCCCGTTCGCGATAAGGCGGCGGATCTTTGTACTGCTGACGATCTCACCGTCAGCCGCAAGCAGCGGTTCAATATCAACACCGAACTCATGTGACTGTCCAAAAGTCTTCAAAAACAGGGCGTTGCCGGCGGCTTTTTTACCGAATCTAAAATTTTCCCCGACAAACAGGTGATTGATCTTTAGCTTATCTATCAATATCTGCTGACAAAAAGCATCAGGGCTAAGCCCTGACATCTCCTCATCGAACTCCAGCAGCACCATATAATCCAGCCCCCTGCTCGATAGCAGGCCGATCTTGCTTTCCAGGGTCGTAAGGGCTTGAATATCTATATCAGGCGAGATGATCTTTCGCGGGTGGTTTTCGAAAGTTATCAATACGCTTGAAAGGTTTTTCGCCTTCCCTAAACTGACCGTATCATCGATGATCTTCTGATGACCGATGTGTACCCCGTCGAATGTACCGATAGTCGCCACCGTCGGTCCATCAATGCTAATATTTTTTCCTCTAATAATTTCCATGGCAAAAGTGATTATAACTTGAAGAAAGAGCATGTAAAAGATGAAATATTAGCTTTTCCTATACTTTTACCGCCTGGTGGCGTTACCCTTTAATATCCGGTCTCTAAGGAACAGGTAGAGAAAAGAGGCCCTTTTCTTGATCAACCGCTTGATCCAGCCCATAGACCGATTAAACGAGTGAACGATCCAGGTAAGGGGACGATAGGGCATATGCTTGATTAAGAACACTCTATCCAGCGATCTCTCCAGCGGTCGACCGAGCGGTTTTGGAAGCCAGAATGAAAGCCGATATAGCCTCATGAATGGCCTAAAGAAAGCAGATACAAATCTTATCTCGTTTTTACTGAAATCCGGCTGGTCCAAGAGGACAGAAGACCCATAATCGACATCCTTTTCGCCGATAAACCCAGCCGACACCGACATCTCATGGGCCTCGGTATGGGGAAAGGGGTAGAAGATCGCCGCTAGCACCTTGTTTGGCCGAAGCCTCGCATTCAGTTTGATCGTATCTAAAGCCTTCTTCCTATTCTCAAAAGGAAGCCCTACCATATTATAGGCAAGAGTCGCTATTCCGTATTTATGGCAGTTGTCGAATCCTCTGATTATCTGTTCATTCGTCATCCGGCGGCGTAAGACATCTTTTCGCATATCAAAATTTCCACTTTCGACACCAAAATGAATACGATAGCATCCGGCGTCACTAAGTATTTTCGCTATCTCGTCAGTAATACCCGAAGCAAAAGCGTTGCAGGCAAAAGGTAGGCCGATCTCTTTCTTGTAAAGGGCGACAAACTCTTTAAACCATTTTCTCTTTAAGGGCAAAATATCGTCAAAAAAGCTTATATACTGGGCTTTAGGATAAGCTATAAGCCCTTTTTTTAGATAGGCGATCGCAACTTCCGGGCTCCTAAAGCGTACGTATTTTTTACTATTTGGATAAAGAGACCTGAAGTGATGGTTGCAGCAGAAAGTACAAAAGTATGGACAGCCCCTAGAGACGATCGCCGGAACCGTCTTTATCAGCGAATACTCAAGTAATTCGTAATCGAAAAGCTCATAATCCGGATGCGGGAGTTGGTCCAAGTCCTCGATCATCGGTCTGACAGCGTTTTTTATAATTTCGCCGCTTTTTTGTTTGACCCATAAGTTAGCGATCTTTTCGGTATTTTCGCCACTTTCAACCGCGTTTGCCAGATCGACCGTCGCCCCTTCCCCTTCACCGAGGCAGACATAGTCCACACCGTCGCAAGCGATCGTTTCATCGGGGGCGATCGTCGCGTGATACCCGCCGGCTAGCAGCGGAACGTCAACGGCCTCGGAGCACCAGCCCATAAACTTTCTTATATATGGAAAATTACTGGTCCTAACAGCCACCGCTATCAGGTCAGGTGCAAAGTCACGAACTTTGGAAATAAACTCATCTTTTTCGGGAGGAAATAGAATGTGATAAAGATCGGTCTCATGACCTTCGACTTTTAAGCATGACGAAATCGACGCGAGCCCCTCCGAATAGTAGCCGTATCTCTGATGAGGGTCAGGTGTGGAAGCGAAATCAGGATATATGAATAGGACTTTCATTGTAAGTCTTTTTGATCACCGCATTTTATCGTAGCATAATATAAGTCAATGGTAAAAGCTGTCCGATTTACCCCGGTAAATTGACTTCTTACGCTCATTACTTTACTATCAATTTTCGTGAATCAGGTAAGTTTTTAAATACTTTTTCGAGTTCGGGGGGATGCCCGAGTGGCCAATGGGAGCGGGCTGTAAACCCGTCGGCGTAGCCTACGGAGGTTCAAATCCTCCTCCCCCCACCAGTGATCGCCTAAGGAATCATCTGCTGCGTTGCTCGGCGGATTTTCTTCAGGTCACATACCTGCGTGTATGCTCCCTTCATTAATCCTTGAGCGCCTTGCAGCTAATCCCTTATGCGATCACTGGTTTTTATTTTAAATTTTTCAATCTTCAATTTTCAATCTTTTTTGATTTTTAAAACGTTCTCAGAAAGCCTTCTATGATATAAAATAGTTGAGTATAACGTCTAAATTTCTAATAGTTGTTATATTGAGATTTATGAGCTTAAATTAATACCCGAAACAGTTTTAATATTTACA
>SDBV01009330.1_pt1 | contig 13061 bp, 15 predicted proteins | sample 2277081 | NCBI WGS metagenome assembly SDBV01 (sample SAMN10402039, study PRJNA504765) | marine sediment metagenome | isolation source: marine sediment core GS10_PC15, 223 cmbsf | place: Arctic Ocean: Southern Knipovich Ridge | collected 2010
TTATCTATTTTTTTGTTTTAACTTTCATATTATTACTGTTTTATCATAATATTTATAATATTTATTCTACTTTATAACTTTTTTCTTTCTCTTTTACCTTTTCCTCATCAATATCAATGTCTTCTTTTTTATTTTTCTTTTCCCTAAATTGTTTTCTATAGTAGATTCCTGCACTTACTCCAATAACTAAACCTCCAAGATGTGCAATATTTGCAGTTCCTGATGGAGCATAGATTCCAATTATATCGCCAGCCGCCCACACAAACAACGCAAGTATCATGGGCATAGGCATAGAATAAACCCATACCGTAAGTTTTGGCCTTAATATGCCTAACATTCCTAAAATCCCAAAAATAGCTCCAGAAGCGCCTAAAACCCTGGTGTAGAACGGCAGGCTTGCAAAACTTGCAGCTAATCCGGAAACAAAGAATAAAATCAAAAACTTTCTGCTCCCAATTATGCTCTCCAAAATGCTTCCAAACAACGCTAATGCAAATAAGTTATAAAGCAAATGTACCACCCCAGAATGCAGGAATACAGCAGTCAATAATGTCCAAACTCCGGGAATAACTGACCTTGCATCCAAAATAAATAAATCAGTAAATGTGGGGATTAATTTCTGCAGTATAAAAACTCCTATAATAATAAGGCTCAACCACAAAGCTGTCCAATTGTTGTATTTCATTGATTTTGGTATCTTACTCGGCAATATGATTTATAAACTTTTACTAACAACCATACACAAAATATAAAAACCAACCTTAGTTATCTAAATTAAAATGAAACAAGAAAAAACACCAAAACATATAGCAATAATCCTTGACGGAAACAGAAGATATGCTGAAAAATTCGGGCTTCCTAAGCTAAAAGGGCATCAAAAGGGTTTTGATAAGATAAAAGAGCTGTTAAAGTGGTGCACAGAACTGGGAATCGAAGAAGTCACACTATACTGCTTCTCTACTGAAAATTTTAAAAGAAATAAAGAAGAAGTAAACTATCTATTTAATTTGTTTAGAAAAAAGATTGGAGATTTCAAAAAAGATAAAACTATACATGATAACAAGGTTAAGATAAGCTTTATTGGAAGACTTTCTATGTTTCCAAAAGATATGCAGGAAGCTATGAAAGACGTCATGGAAGCCACAAAAGATTATACAAATTATAAATTAAACCTAGCATTAGCTTATGGTGGAAGAAATGAGATAGTTGATGCCTTTAAGAGCATTATTAAAAATGGGATAAAGGATATTAATGAAGAGGTCATTAAGGAACACCTTTACCTTCCTGACGATGTTGACATATTAATAAGACCCGGCGGAGAGAAAAGAATAAGTAATTTTCTTCTATGGCAAAGCTCCTATGCAGAATTATTTTTCATAGATAAATTATGGCCAGAGTTTACTAAAGAAGATTTAATAAGGATAATCCAAGAATTTAACAAAAGAGAAAGAAGATTTGGGGAATAATTAAAAATAAAAAAGAAAACTATAAAAACAACCATATTTCTAAAAATTTCAAGATGGATTCTTATGAGCTGTTCAAAGAGGATATAAAGAAAGCTGTAGATGAATTTAAAAAAATTGACAAAAAGGAGATTATAAGGGTTGTAAGCCATCTGGATGCCGATGGTATAAGCGCTGCTTCTATTATGGTCAAATGTTTGAGCAATGATAATAGAAAGTATTCCATTTCAATAATCCAGCAGATAAAAAAAGAGGTATTAGAAGAATTGGCTAGGGAGCCTTATAAATATTATGTATTTACAGATATAGGTTCTGGAGCAATAACAGAGATAGAAAAAATGTTCAAAGGAAAGAAAGTATTTATTCTCGACCATCACGAGCCTGAAAAAACAGACGCTAAAGACAATGTTTTTTTTGTAAATCCGCATAAATTTGGAATTGATGCAGGTAAAGAGGTTTCTGGAGCAGGTGTTGTTTATTTATTTGCCAGCTGTCTTGATAAAAAAATGGAGGAATTTGCGCATGTTGCAATAATCGGAGCTATTGGAGATATGCAGGAACATAATGGTTTTGAAAGAATAAATAATGAAATTTTAAAAACTGCTGTTGAAAAAGGAAAAATAAAGGTTATTAGGGGCTTAAGATTATTTGGAGCTCAGACAAAGCCATTGCACAAAGTTTTAGAATACTGCACAGATCCCTTCATTCCGGGTGTTACAGGATCTGAATCAGGCGCCATACAATTTCTGCACCAAATTGGGATAAATCCAAAGCACGACAAAGAATGGAAAAAAGTTACACACTTAAGCAAAGAAGAAATGAAAAATCTTGTAACGGGAGTTATACTACAAAGACTTGATGAAAAAGATCCGGATGATGTTCTTGGTAATGTATATATCTTAAAAAAAGAAAAAGAGGAGAGTCCGACAAAAGATGCAAAAGAGTTTGCAACACTGCTTAATGCATGCGGACGTCTAGACAAAGCATCATTGGGTATTGGAGCTTGTTTAGGAGATGAAAGGATAAAGAAAAAAGCAATCTACTTAATGAAGGAATACAAAAAGGAAATAATAAATTCCCTGCAGTGGTACAATAAAAATAAAACCTCTGATTGCATAATAAGGGGCGAAGGATATGTAATAATAAATGCCCGAGACCAAATAAGGTCAACCTTGATTGGAACTTTGGCTTCTATTTTGTCGAAGTCAAACAATACTCAAGAGAAATTTATAATGTCCATGGCGCAGTTAATAGACGGAACAACAAAAGTTTCATTAAGAATGTGCCAACGTGATAATGGAATAGACTTAAAGCAAATTATTGACGATATAATAAAAGACATGCAAAACTGCGAAGCTGGCGGCCATGCAAATGCTGCTGGAGCCCTAATACCTACAGACCTAGAAAATGAATTCATCAGCAAAGCAAAAATTATTTTAGAAAAAAGGGCAATGGAAGAGGTTGTTTGAATTTACTTCTTTTATAAATCAAAAAATAATTTGAAAAGAACTCAAAAATTTAATTACAGCGTAATTCTTATCCCATCAATATGGTCAGCAATCTCAGAACCTGTTTTTGTTAATGTTAATAACTTCAAGCGTCCTTGTTTTTCAAAATTTACCAAACCTGATTTTTCCATTTCTTGCAGAATTTTGACAACATGAGAATATGTGCAGTCAACAGACTTTGCCAAAGATGATGCATAAATTTCTGATTTTGCATTCTTTAATTCTACTAACATCATAGCTGGCTTTTCCCTAAAAAAGACATTGAACATTTCTTTGTTATCCATCTATTGCACCCCCGATATAGGGTCTTTGTAAAATTTGTTTTTGGTAATATATTTTGTAGTATATAGGCTTCTTTTTAAAGTTTTCGATTCTATTAAAACAAAGTAGAAAAAATAAATTACTACTTAGAAGCCAATTTTACGTCTCCCTCATTAACGGTTTTTCTCCCAGAGTGTTTTGATATCCTAGCTGCCTGCATAGCTATGTTCTCTGTCTTCTCTGTAAGGATTTCTGTAAAAGTATCAACAGCGTCAGATGAAACTCTTTTAGCCCCTGCCCTCATTAAAATTCTTCCAACAGGCGCTTTAGGAATTACTGTAATTTTTCTTCCCATAATTTCCCCCTATCTTTTATTTAAGAATATAAACCCCCTAGTCTTTGCTGATTAATATTCCGGTATAAGACCTTTAAATAGTTTTCTATAATTATACAGAAAACTTAAGAACAAAGTGGATTATAGTCTCTATTCATTTCAACCCTGCTCAAGAATTCTTCCGAGCTCTTCTATCTTTTCAGCATATGTTGTAAAGTCTCCTTTGGTTAAAGCTTCCTGCGCTTCTTCATATAATTTTGAAGCTTCATCAAATTTCTCAGATAATGTTTCGGGTATTTCTATCTTTTCTTTTCCATTGATTTTTTCTATTTTTCCTTTGAAAATAACTTCAAGAGCTTCTTCAAGAGTTTCCTGCATTGTAACCCTGTCTTCATAAGAAACTATAACTCTTTTGAGCTGCGGTAAAGCTCCTCCTGCAGAAGCTTTGAGGTAAATTGGCTCAATATAAAGGAAACTCCGTTCTATGGGTATTGTTACAAGACTTCCTCTTATCACTTCAGAACCTTGTTGGTCCCATAGTGTCAATAGCTGGGAAATATCAGTATCCTGATCTATCCTGGCTTCTATCTGCATTGGCCCGTAAGTAAGCTCCTGCTTGCTCAGCTTGAAAACTTCTAACTTTCCGTACTCTTCAGGATCAGAGTGAGCTACAAACCATGCAATCATATTCTCTTTTCCACGAGGAATTAATGGTGTAATTAAAAAGAATCCTTCCTTTTCAGCGTCAGGAAGCTTAAGGACAATATAATAAGGCCTAAGCTCAACCTCATTGCTGCTGTAGATTTCGTTTGGAGTTCTCCAAACATCTTCTCTGTTATAGAAAACCTGCGGGTCTTTCATGTGATACGTGCCATAAATTCTCATTTGTACCCTCATTAAATCTTCAGGATATCTAATATGCTCTTTTAATCCATTAGGCATATCTTCAAAATCTTTAAACAACTCTGGGAAAATTTTTGCGTAATTTTGTATTAAAGGATCTTTCTCATCTACAACATAAAAATCAATATTTCCATTGTAAGCATCCACAACAACTTTGACTGCATTCCTGATGTAGTTGATACCTGCAATATTTTCGCTGTATGGAAATTTATCAGATGTTGTGTATGCATCTATTATCCAGAACAATTTACCGTCATTAATGACAATATAAGGGTCACTGTCATACTGAATGAACGGAGCTAAAGCCACTGCTCTTTCAACAATGTCTCTTCTAATCAACACTTTGCTGTCTTTTGTGATAGCTCCTGACACGAACAAGTTAACAGAACCGAGTTTAGTTGCGAAAATTGCTTTCTTTAGTATATTTGAAAGCTGAACCCCATCATTGCCATCATACGTAGCGAATACATTTTCATTTCCTAAAGGATAATCAAATTCATTTGATTTTGTATTGACCACAATAAAATCATTAGAGCTCTCACCAAAATATATCCTTGGCTGAGTAATTTTCAGTTCATCATAATCAGTTTTTGGAGGGATATCCTTAACAAACAATTCTGGAAGACCTTCTTTAGTTACAACGTTAACTGGTGACACAACTGCCCCATAACCATGTGTATATACCAGTTTTTCGTTAACCCATGTTTTTGCTTTGGTAGCCAGCTGATTCTGGTCAAGCTCCCTTGGAGAAATCATTATCTGCCTGAGTTTATTGTCAAGCACATACCTATCAACATCCACATCAAGAAATTCATAGTAGGTCCTAAAAAGCTGTATCTGCCTGTTTGTTGTTAATAAAGGTCTCCAATCCCATAACCTCACATTATCTATGGTTGCCCTATTCTTGTTGATATCATCCATAGTAAGATCATAAGTCACTGGAAAATCTTTTGTGTAAACATTAGTAAGGCCGTATGCAAATAAGGTATGTTTAATATTTTGTTTTATGTACGGCTCTTCAAGGTTAAACTCATTCGGCTGTACATATAAGCTTTGCACTACGCCTGCTACAATATTCCCTCCAAAAGACACCACTAAAATCAATGCAATGCTTCCAATAAGCAATTTAGTGTTCTGATTGTAAATATAAGCAAATGCTATAAATGCAGTTATTAATGTAAGAACTGCTAAAATGGTATATAATGATAGGGTAATCGCAACATCAGTATAGCCTGCTCCGAAGACTGCTCCTCCTGGAGAAAACAGAATAGAGTATCTCTTAAGATAAAAAAACGCTGTAAAGATTATCAAAAACAGACCAGCTAAAAAAGCCAGATGAGCTCTTCCTTTTTTTGGAACCTCTATTTTAATTTGCTGAAAAGGCTGTTCAAAACCAAAAGGGATTCCTCCCTTAGGCATTCCTTCCTTAATTTCCACTTTAGGGGCCTTTTTTGTTTTGATTGTAAACAGATAAGCAACTGCTGATATGACAATGATTGCTATCAGAAGGAAAACTAATATATTCAATATAAATTTGTAAAAAGGCAGGACAAAAATATAGAAACCAATATCATTCTTAAAAATAGGGTCGACAAACCCAAAATTAACATAATTAAGGAATCTCAACACAACAAACCAGTATGTGCTTGATATAAAGCCTGCAAGCAGTGAAATAGCAAATATAATACTGAAGTATATTTTTTTATTGATTATATTTGCTTTTTTCTTGAGTACAATAAAGTTTATCAGTAAAAATACGAGGAATACAAGAAAAACTGCAGCCCCTAATGCTATTTTTGAAAAAAGAACAGTCTTAAAGACAGAAAGATAATTTAAAGAATCAAACCAAAGCCACTCTGCATATATCCCTGAAAGTATTAATAGAACCGCAATAACTAAAATAAACAAGCCAAAACCATTTTTCTTAAGTAAGTTATCAGCCATATTTAAAAGATAATAGGCATGATATTTAAATGTTGAGGTATATATTTAAATAAGTGCTACTATTATTGGTTGTACTATGAAAGACCTGATATTAAAGTATGCCTTACAGAATGCAGTCAAATTCAATGGAAAAGCAAATATTGGAGCAGTCATAGGTAAAGTCCTTGCTGAAAATCCTCAGCTTAAGAAAAATATGAAAAAATTGAGCAAGGAAATAAAAAAGATAGTTGATGATGTTAATTCTTTGGAATCAGAGAAGCAAAAAAAAGAGCTTGAAAAATATTCATTTAAGGAAACTGTAAAAGAAGAAAAAAATCTTTTTTCAATGTTTGATATCAAAGAAGGTGAAAAAGTTGTAACAGCATTTCCCCCAGAACCGAGCAAATACCCCCACATAGGCCATGCAAAGGCAATTTTTCTTAATTATGAATTAGCAAAAAAATACAACGGAAAATTTATCTTAAGGTTTGAGGACACTAATCCAAAGCTTGCTGACAAGGAATTCTATAAGATACACTTGGACAATTATGAATGGCTTGGTATTAAGCCGGATGAAGTTGATTATGCATCAGACCACATGGAAGAATTTTATGACTTGGCTAAAAAGATGGTGGAAAAGGGATTTGCATATGTATGTGAATGCCCCCAAGAAAAAATAAAGAAAGACAGATTTGAGGGAAAAGAATGCACATGCCGTTATTTGATTGAGACTGAACATCTTAAAAGGTTTGATGAGTTATTCAAAGCAGCAGAAGGAAAAATGGTTTTAAGGCTTAAAGGCTATATGCAGCATGAAAATACCACAATGAGAGACCCTGCTCTGCTTAGGGTAATAAAACATCCGCATTCAAAACAAGGCAATAAATACAATGTGTGGCCGACTTATGATTTTGAGAATGCAGTAATGGACGGCATAGAAGGAATTACCCATAGGCTAAGAAGCAAGGAATTTGAATTACGGAACGAGCTGCAGAATTATATCCAGAATATACTTAAATTCAATCAGACAAAAATTTATGAGTTTGCGCGCTTTAATTTAGAGGGTGTGGAAAGCTCTGGAAGAATAATAAGGGATTTAATAAAGAAAAAAAAGCTTATTGGCTGGGATGATCCTTCCCTAACAACAATAGTTGCATTACGAAGGAGAGGTTTCTTGCCAGAAGCGATAAAAAATTTTGTTTTATCCACTGGAATAACAAAAACAGAAGCAACATTAACTTGGGATGATCTTATTGTACATAATAAAAGGCTGCTTGATGCAAACGCTGAAAGATATTTTCTCATTCATAATTCCAAAGATATCAAGGTAGAAAAAGCTCCTGAGCAGGTTGTAAAACTAAAACTACATCCAGATGCAAAAGAGCGTGTAAGAGAGTTTAAAGTCAAAGACAATTTCTATATAGAAAAAGACGATTTTAAGAAATTTAAGAATGGTAAATTGTATAGGCTAATGGACTGCCTGAATTTCAAGAAGAAAGGCAACAAGCTTATTTTCCACTCTTTAGAGCACGAAAAATTCAAGAAGAAGGGGGATATGATTATTCATTGGCTGCCAAAGCAGAAAGATTTGATTAAAACAGAGATTTTGATGCCGGATAAAAAATTAATCAAGGGAATAGCAGAGCCTCTGGTAAAGAAATTAGAAGAGAACAATGTTATTCAATTTATCAGATTCGGATTTTGCAGACTTGATAAGAAAGAAAAAAACAAATTAAGTTTTTGGTTTGCGCATAAGTGAGAAATATTTATTTCTGTCTTTGCTTATCAAGACTCTCAACAGCTGATTCCAGATCAATTTCAATGAATGCTTCATAGTCTGATAAATCTTCTCCTGACCTCATACCTGCTAAAGAAAGTTCTTCTCTTTTTACTCCAATATATCTGTTTTCAAATTCCGTAGCTCCAAATAATCCACTTAAGGAAGCTAGCCATGCTACTTTACTTGTCCTTACCCTAGAGAATGCAGCTGGAGAATCTACTTCCGCTACCTTAGATTTCTTTTGAAATGAAGAAAGATCAACAACTAACCTATTTATACCATATCTATCTTGCATTTCGTCTAGAACTTGTTTCAACTGATTACCATCATATGTATCAGTGCTTCTTAGAATGCCTATACCTTCATAACCAATCGGTGAGTCTACAGCTAACCCAGCATTTAAAGGTGTTTCTAATTGCATTGGTACAAATTGTAGTGGTTTAACCGGCATTGATCCATAAGCCATTTTAATTACACCCTTAAATTAGAATAAGCATTTTTTTATAAATCTTTCTACAGCATTGACTTCAGCAAAGTTTTTATAGAGTTCTGCATTAAAATAACCAACGAGGTGTCACCAATGGGAACAAGCTTGGTTGTAAGGTCGCAGATAAAGAATTACGCTAAGGTAGACGGCAAAACATTAAGCATATCAGAAGATTTTTACGAGGCACTGAACAAAAAAGTTGAAAAGCTCATAGAAGAAGCATCAAAAAGGGCAAAAGCAAACAATAGAAATACTGTAATGGGAAGAGATGTCTAACTCAACCTACTGTTTTCCTTATCCTGCCGGATAGATTCATAAACCTCATTTCCTTCTCTTTTTTGGCCTGCAGCAATTCATTAACTTCTGTTTTTATTGACAATAAAGCAAGATTCAATTCATCAATCTTGTTTCTGTTCTCTTTTAGTGCCATATCTTTTTCTTCTCTTATTTGCTGCAGCTCTTCTTCAAGCTCCTGAACCCTGGCTTTTAACATCTCTCTTGTAGCTGTTTCTAAGTATTTATCCTCTCTTACACACCTGCTGCTTGCTACGCAAAGTTTTCTGAAAAAGTTTTTCACATACAACGGATTTATATTGGCTAAAGAAGTATTTTGCATTTTAGGGTCTTAATCTTCCAAACAAACCTTTTTTCTTAGGTTCTTTAAAACTTGGAAATGAGACGCTTGGCATTGCAACCGGTCCTTGATGGCGGGGTCTTTGCGGCTGGCTAGGGTGCTGAGATTCCAATTCATTAAGTGATTCTTGAAATCTTGGGGGTTGTTGAAAGTCAGGCTTTGGTCTTGAGGATGGTCGAAAGTTGGGTCTAAGTATTGGTTCGTGCGGCAATGTTTTTTTTTGTTTTTCAGCAAAATCCCCAATCATTTCTATAATTTCCCTGTTTTGGTCTAGGATTTTATCCAGTTTTTCATTCATAGATGATATCTCTGCTGGACCTTCACTCCCCTCAGCTTTGATCTCTTCAGCTGCTTCGGTAAATAATTTCAGCATTGTATCCATACTTTTTTTCAAAGCGTTAATAGAATCCAGCAATTCTTTGGAAGAGTCATTTAGCATTCCCTATTCACCTCTTTTTTATTGTTTATTCTGGAGTTGTATTTATATAAATATTTCGGTTTTATGTAACCTATAAAAATCAAAAAAGTTTATAAACTTTGTAGATTAAAGTAAACTCCATGAAAAAAGCAGGTAAAAAGGCATTTATATTTAGAATAGCTTATCTGGTTATTGTTGTACTGGCCATAATATTATTATTTTTCCTGATAAAAAACAGCTGGGATGTAGCAGAAGCCTTTAATGACCTGCTTGGCTTGTTAAGGCTAAAATAGTTTTTAATATCTATCTTCTTACTATTGAGAATATGTATGTTTTGTAAATCTTCTCAGGACGGAATTTTTTTTTGAAATGGAGCAAAACCTTGTCTGAACCTCCAAAATCAACATAATCATAACCTTCTCTCTTAAGCCTGTTAAGGTCGTCTATATTAGCTGCTTCTCCCAAACCAGGATAAGAATAATCCAGTAGTCCTATAGAAGAATAATAATTATTGCTGTTAGGTATTTTCCAGCCGGCAGTTATAGTGCTTGGCCTCCCATTAACATACATTGTTTTTGCCATATCAACACCCTTAAAATTATTGTCAATCAAATTAGAATAGTAATCCTTATCAACTCTGTCGTTATCTTTTCTTTTTTTCAGCCAGCTTGACAAGATTCTTTTAAGTTCTTCCTTAGGAACATCTTTGCTATTCCTTACACTTATTTTATTTCTTTTGTAGAATCTGTTTTTGATATTCCTTAACTTCTTCCACTTGCTGCCTTTAAGCTTTGAATTCCATAATCCCATATTGTACATCGGCCAATAAAGGATATTAGTATAATTGCAGACCCTAAAGCTATTTTTCATTTTAAATTTGTTTAAGAGCTCTTTTCTTAAATCTTCAGAAACCTCAACAACAAATTTTTTTGCTTTTTGTTTCTTTAGGATATAATTTGCAGCTTCTAAAAGTAAATCAAGTCTTTCATTCTTCGGCGCCAATATTCCATTGGGAAAGAGACTCCAGATATTATTGTCTTTGCAGAATTGCGCAAGCAGGCATTTATCTTTGCCAAAATCAAAAAATATATTTTTGTCCCATTTAGTTTCATTATGCAGATAATGCATATAATTATGTTCTGCAAAATAGCCATATTTTTTGACTGCTCTTTTTATTTTTTTTTGATTTTCAACAACATTAGATATTACTCTCAACTTTAAACACACCCGATTAAACCATTATAGAACTATTATATAAATTTTTAGAATTTTTTAATTTTTTATTATATTTTATTTTATTGCAAAATTATTGATTATTCTTTATATTGTTTTAATTGGAATTTTATTATTGTTTTTTATCGAACTTATACCCAATCATCTTGTATATAATTTTAGATGCAGTAAAGTCAGAACTGACATCATTTTTATTTGGGCACAACTCAACAACATCAAAACCAACAACATTTTTTTCCTCAAATACTTTCTTCAGAAATTTAAGTGTCTGGTAGTACAATAAACCCCCTGGCTCTGGTGTTCCTGTTGAAGGCATGATAGATGGATCAAACACATCCAAATCAAGTGTAACATAAACATTTTTTGACAAATTTGAAATTGCGTCTTGCATCCATTCATCATTATCAAATATATCTTTTGCCCAGAAAATATCTAGTTTATTTTTCTTTGCAAAAGCTGCTTCTTCATCGCATACGCTTCTTATTCCAACCTGAACAATGTTTTTGCATATGTCCCTATATCTTTTTGTTGCACATGCATGGCTGAATTTAGTCCCATCATATTGTTCCCGTAAATCAGTGTGTGCATCCAATTGCAAAATAGAAAAATCACCATACCTTTCAGAAAAAGCTTTTACGCAACCGACAGTTATTGAATGCTCGCCGCCAATAACAACGGAAAATTTATTGTCAGAAATTAATTTTTTAACATTCTCATAAACAATATTTACCATTAATTCTGGTTTTTCAACGATTTTTAACTCATCTAACGTACAGATTCCAACATCACATATGTTTTTATTCAATTCTTCATCATAAAGTTCCATATTTCTTGATGCTTCTAAAATAGCTCCTGGACCTCTTCTAGTACCAGTCATGTAAGTAGTTGTCTTTTCATAAGGTATTGGTAAGATGACTACTTTGGAAACTTCATAATTAGATATTTCATCTTCCAACTCTCCAAAATTCTTTGGGAATCTAATATAGTTCATCTTTTTACAATATGGAACCAATAGGTTCTATAAAAACTTTCAGGTCCAAATTTCTTTTTGAATTGCAGTAAAGATTCTGTAGAATCTCCAAAATCTGCATATTCATATCCTGCTCTTTTTATCTGAGTTAAATCGTCAATATTAGCCACTTCTCCTAAACCATCATACTTGTAGTTATATAGGCCAATAGCAGAATAATAATTATTGCTGTTCGGTATTTTCCAGCCTGCAGTTATACAGCACGGCTTGCCATTCACAACCACGCTTCTGGCAATATCAGTCCCTTCAAAATCATTTTTTATAAAGTTGAGGTACATTTCTGTATAGTAATTCCTTTCTACCTTGGTCCTGCTTTTCCTCCATTTGTGAACAACATCCACTAATTTTTTTTTCTCTACCTCTTTTGATGGAATAAACTCGACATTATAGGATTTCAAAAATTTGTTTTTAATATTTCTCAGTTTCTTCCATTTACTGCCTTTTAATTCTTCATCCCACAGTTTCATGTTAAAAACAGGGGTATGGTAAATATCTGGAGTTCTAGTGATTCTATACCCCTCAGATTTTTGCAGCATACTATTAACGCCATCAAAAAAATTTTCAGGAATAAATAAAAATAGTTTTTTGTCTTTTTTGGTCAATAATACATAATCGAGAAAATCTTTGAATAGTTCTAATCTTTTTTTCTCTTGGGCAAGCACCCCGCCAATTAACTCCCATACTCCGCTTTTATACCTTATAGCGATTATTCCTGCGTCTTTAAATTTCAAAAAAAATATTTTTGCATAATTAGTCTGCTGGTTATAGAAGAACCAGTAGTTATGTTCACGCACAGAACCATATTTTTTTATACAATCCAGGATTTCTTTCTTATTGCCACCAACATCATCAATAATATCCATACATAGCAAAGTTTAATTATAAAGTTTATAAGTTTTGCTTTCGCTGAATAATTAAACAAGAAAACAATTGCGGCTTATTGAGTCAGCAATTCTTCTGACTTTAGATACATATGTTCAGGACTTGCTCTGGAAAAGTCTTTGCCCCTTGTTACAACATGTTTGGTATATTTTTTTGCTCCAAAGGCGTTTACTAGCAACTTAGCTGCTTTTTCAACATCAAAGCT
>SDBV01009331.1_pt1 | contig 13060 bp, 7 predicted proteins | sample 2277081 | NCBI WGS metagenome assembly SDBV01 (sample SAMN10402039, study PRJNA504765) | marine sediment metagenome | isolation source: marine sediment core GS10_PC15, 223 cmbsf | place: Arctic Ocean: Southern Knipovich Ridge | collected 2010
GCCGACTGCCGGTCCTTCGCCGAACTCGCGAACGGGACCGACTACATCTACCAGCTCAAGGCCCGCAAGACCGGCGGCGGCGAAGGCTTTCTCGTTATCTTCCGTGCGAAGGACCACAATCACTTCTACTGGTGGAGCATAGGCGGCTGGGGGAACTCACGGCACGCGCTCGAGACGAGGCCCGCGGGCGGCAGGTTCCCGTCCGCGTCGGGGCGCATAGAGACAGGCAAGTGGTATAGCATAAAGATCATCGTGCAGGGCCAGTCCATCAAGTGTCATCTCAACGGCAAGCTGATCCACGACGTGAAGAACGGCACGCACAAGGCCGGCGGGATCGGTCTTGGATCGTGGGAGACGCAGGTCGAGTACAAGGACGTCTCGGTGACGACGCTCGACGGGAAGAAGCTCTACGGCGGCGACAGGACCGAGATCATCGAGGCGGCACTCAAGGAGCTCGGTAGTGCTGGCGACGATCTGCGCAAGGAGTTCAAGGCCCTGCGCAGGCGGAGCGTGCGCCCGGGCCACAAGCGCTGGCGGGCGCTCTACGCGAAGGTCACCGAGTTCCGCGACGCGTTGCGCACGGCGCGGGAGGACATCGGCAAGATCGACCTCCCGGGGGCGCGCTCGGCCCTCGAGAAGGCGGCGAGCGGCCGGTCGGAGCGAGGAAGGACGTGGGCAAGGACGAACATCGCGCGGCTCTCGGCGTACGAGAAGCGCCTGAATGAGATCAAGGCCGCGCTCGCCACGGGCGGGAAGGTCGACGTCCGCGCCCTCGTCGAGATCACCGCCTTCGTCAAGGGGATCATGGCCCTCCGGGGCAAGATGTTCGTGCCGGACTGCCCGCCGATCGCGTTCATCAGGCGGAAGGACTACGGCCGGCGCGGCACCAACGCGACGATGCTCGGGCGGGGCACCTCGATCGGGTCGAGCATCTGCATCTACGATCCCGCGCGCCCCGAGAAGGGCGTGAAGACGATTTTCGACAGCAGGGACGGCTTCATCTTCGACATGAGCCCCTCCTACGACGCCCGCAGGCTCGTGTTCTCCTACAGAGAGAAGGTGAGGGACGGGAAGGACTCGTTCCACATCTGGGAGATCCGCGTCGACGGGAGGGGCTTGAGGCAGCTCACGAAGGGCAGGTACCACGACGCGAGCCCCATCTATCTCCCCGACGGGCGGATATGCTTCTCGTCCACGCGGGTCGAGGCGTTCTCGATGTGCCAGAACTTCCTGGCGGCGTCCCTGTTCGTGGTGGACCGCGACGGCCGCAACCTCCACCGCATAGAGTACAACACGCTCTGCGCCATAACGCCCTACGTGCTCGACGACGGCTCGATCCTCTTCAGCCGCTGGGAATACCAGGACAAGAACATCTTCTGCATCCAGGGCCTGTGGACGATCAACCCCGACGGCACGCGCCTGCAGCTCTTCCACGGGAACACCCTCACGGTCCCGAACTCCGTCTACGGCGCGCGGCAGATCCCGGGCACGCGCAAGGTCGTCGCCACGATGGCCGCGCATCATCACGTGCCCATCGGCGCCATCTGCGTGATCGACCGCAGCATCGGCCTCGAGAATCCCAAGGCCATGGTGAGCATTACGCCCGAGGTCCCCTACCGGCCGACCTTGGGCCGGAACTGGAGGGACCGCAACTGGGGGCCGGGCGACAGGCTGTACCGCTGGGGATTCGGCGACGCGTGGCCGATCGACAAGGAGTGGTTCGTCGTCATCTACGGCGGCCCGCAGCACGGCGGCCCGGGCCGGTATCGCCTGTTCCTGCTGAACGAGAAGGGCGAGAAGGTCCCGCTCTACGAGGACCCGAACCTCTCGTGCTTCAACCCCGTACCGCTCGCGCCCAGGCCCCTGCCGCACGTGATCCCGGGCAAGGCGCCGCATGACCACAAGAAGGGGGAGGGCACCTTCTTCCTGTACGACGTCTACCAGGGGCTCGTCAACAAGGGCGTCAAGCGCGGGCAGGTGAAGGCGCTGCGCGTCATGTCGGCGGTCCCCAAGAAGTACAACACCGAGGGCCCGCGCTACCACGATCACTACCCGCTCGTCGGCTACGGCACGTACTACGTGAAGTACTGCCATGGTACAGTGCCGGTCCACGAGGACGGCTCGGCCTACTTCACGGCCCCCGCTGGGGTCGAGCTCTACTTCCAGGCGCTCGACGAGACCGGCAAGGAGATCCGCCGGATGGGCACGGTCACGCAGATCACCGCCGGCGAGACGCAGAGCTGCATCGGCTGCCACGAGTCGCGCTTCTCGGCGCCGCCGATGGGTCCGAGCATCGGAAGGCGGCTCGAGAAGGGCCCAGACAAGATCACCCCGCCGCCGTGGGGCGCGGGGAACGTGGACTTCGTCAAGCACGTGCAGCCGGTGCTCGACAAGTACTGCGTCAAGTGCCACAGCGGCCCGAAGCCGCCGAAGGACGTGGACCTCTCGAACGACAAGACGCGCTTCTTCAGCATAGGATACAAAAGCCTCATCGACCGCCGGCTGGTGGATTACTACTACATCCACGACGCGCCGACGGGAAACTTCCCGCCGTTCTCGAGCGGCTCGTGGGTCAGCGCGTTGACCAAGAGGATCGAGTCGGGGCACAGCAAGGTGAACATGGACGCCGAAAGCCGCAGGCGCATCTACACCTGGATCGACGCGAACATCCCATACTACGCCACGTGGGACATGTCGCGCCCGCATACCCAGGGCGGTCGCGATACGTGGAACAGAATCAAGCACGGCAGGCGCATCGAGCCCGAGCCGTGGTTCCAGGATTTCATGAAGATGTACCGCAAGGTGGTCCGGAAGCGCGGGCCCGGGCACACGGACATCAACCTGACGCATCCGGAGTGGAGCCGGGTGCTCGTCCATAACCTCGCGAAGTCGGCCGGCGGGCTCGCCGACGACAGGAAGGCCGCCTTCAAGAGCAAGACGGATCCCAACTACGTGGCCATGCTCGCGTCGATCGAGGCGGGCAAGAAGGCGCTCCTGGCGAGGCCGCGCGTCGACATGCCCGGCGCCAAGCCCATCGCGCAGCAGCGGGACTTCGGGAAGACGTACTGACGTCCCCCCGGCGGCTTCCGGGATAGCGGGCGCAGATGGCGTCTCCCAGGGAATCACCCGTCGAGAAACCGAGAAGAGGAGGAAACGATGAAGCAACGTCCCTTCGGCGGCTCGCGTGAGGCCGTCTCGGAGGTCGGACTGGGGTGCTGGCAGCTCGGCGGGATGTGCTGGGGCGACCTCGACGAGGACAGGGCCTTCGAGATCCTGTCGACTGCGGTCGAGGGAGACGTCACGTTCCTCGACACCGCCGACGTATACGGCGAGGGCCGAAGCGAATCGCTCATCGGGAAGTTTCTGGAACGCCGGTCGGAGGACATCTTCGTCGCGACGAAGTTGGGACGCTTCCCGCGGCCGGGGTGGCCGGATAACCTTACCGAAGACGTATTGAGAGCGCACACCGAAGCCTCGCTCGAGCGTCTGGGCGTTGAGGTGCTCGACCTCACTCAGCTTCACTGCATCCCTGCCGACGTCATGCGCGAGGGCGCGGTCTTCGAGTGGCTGCGCACGCTCCGGCGGGAGGGCAAGATCAAGCTGTTCGGGGCGAGCGTGGAGTCGATGGCCGAAGCGCTAATATGCCTCGAGGAGGAGGGTCTGGCGTCGCTTCAGGTCATCTTCAACATCTTCCGGCAGAAGCCGATCGACGCCCTCTTCGAGAAGGCGAAGGAGAAGGGCGTGGCCCTCATCGTCCGGCTGCCGCTCGCGAGCGGCCTGTTGGCCGGCAAGCTCACCAAGGACACGAAGTTCGCCGAGAACGACCATCGGAGCTTCAACCGCGACGGGCAGCTCTTCAATGTGGGCGAGACGTTCGCGGGCCTGCCGTTCGAGAAAGGCGTCGAGCTGGCCGATACGCTCAAGGGCTTGGCGCCCGAAGGCATGACAATGGCCCAGATGGCACTGCGGTGGATACTCGACCACGACGCGGTGTCGGTCGTCATCCCGGGCGCAAGCCGCGCGGGGCAGGCGGTCGCGAACGCCGCTGTCTCCGACATGCCGCCCTTGCCCCCCGAGCTTCACGCGAAGCTGGGGAGCTTCTACGCGAGCGAGGTCGCCGAGCACATACGCGGGCCGTACTAACCGCGGAGTGTGCTGCATTCCAGCTACCGTCGACCCAGGCCACCTCATGGCGGCACTCTAAGCGCCTACTAGACTGGTACTCACGACAGGGCCGGCCGTCAGCGCACAGAGCCAACTGGGATTCAACGCACCCGGGCCTCCCGAGGCGGCACAAACCCACTTGCAGGAGTTCCCCGCTCCGCGTCTACTGTGTATACTGTGTCAACTGTGTATACCGCGTCAACGGTGTATACCACGTATACGCAGTATACACAGTTGACCGCGTGCACCGGGTATACGCAGTATACACGGTATACGGCGTGCACCGTGTATACGTGGTGAACCGTGTACACACGGTGAGGGCGGCTCTCGACGGGCCGCGAGGGCGGGCTGCGAGGAGACGGCGCGGGGGAGCGGTGCGGTCCCCGCTCCGGCCACTAGAGGCCCGGGGCGGGCCTTCGCCGCGCCGCAGCCGACGTTCGGGTGACGGGGCCGTGCACGCGGGAGGGAGCTGAGGATCAATGGCGGCGAGCGAAGAAGGCCGGACGGTCCATGTCCGCATCTACGTGAGGCCAAAGGTCAGGCTCCTTTGAGCGTCCGGCCTGCCCTAACGGGCGTGGACGAAGCGCGAGCTCGACGGGCTCGCCCGGAAGGGAGAGCCGTACGCGAAGGTGATCGAGGAAGCCGTTGACCTCCTCGCGAGGAAGGGCAAGCGGGGATAGGCCCGACGCTGCGCCTGTCCGCCACCGCACGGACATGCGGCCGCCGACCTCCGGTCCCCGGAACCTCGGGCGACCCGAAGCGATACACGCACCCACTGACCGCGCAACGCCGCAACTCGCCAGGTACGGTCCGAACCACCTGGAACCTGCCGTTCGGGCGTTGACGCGCCCCGCGCGATCACTACAATTGCGCGCCTATGGGCCGGACGACAAACATCATCAAGCGCCGCTACAAGCACGACATCATCCGCCGCTGGGGCGCCAATCCCGCCATCACCACCCACCACCTTCCCTTCCCGTGCCTCGATATCCGCGACGCGGGCGCGGTGAAGGTCGGCGATACCTACATCCTGCTCGTGACGATAGAGGCACTCGACGGCCGCACGCGCATCTTCCGGGCCGAGAGCGACGACGGCTACCACTTCGAGGTCGCCCCGGAGCCGGTCCTCGCGCCCTCCGACGCCGAGCCCTACTTCAAGTACGAGGTCAACGGCCTCGAGGACCCGCGCATCACGTGCCTCGAGGGCACCTATTACGTCATGTATACCGCGAAGTCGCCCCTGGGGCTCCGCCTCGGCCTCGCGAAGACGAAGGACTTCCACAAGCTGGAGCGGATTTCGCTCATCTCCCAGCCGGACACGAAGCACGGGATGCTGTTCCCTGAGCGGATCGGCGGTCGCTACGCGCGGCTGGAGCGTCCGCGCGAGGGAGGCGCGATCTGGCTCGCGTACTCCGACGACCTCGTCTACTGGGGCAACATGCACTTCGTCATGGGCCCGCGGCACGGCTTCTGGGACTTCCACCGCACCGGGCCCGGTAGTCCCCCCATACGCGTGGCCGAAGGGTGGCTGGTCGTCTACTACGGGGTGAGAGACACCTCTGCCGGACCCCTGATCCGCCTGGGCGCCGTGATCCTGGACGCGGAGTGCCCTCACATGGTGGTCGGCCGGACCGACGTACCGATCCTCTCCCCGCGCGAGCGCTACGAGCGCGTCGGCGACGTCAACAATCTCGTCTTCACGTGCGGGGCGGTCCTGGAACCCTCGGGCGAGTTCAAGCTCTACTACGGCGCCGCCGACAGCTGCATCTGCATCGCCAGCGCGCCCGTGAGGCGGATAGTGGAGCGTTGTCTGGGCAACGAGCTCCCCGAGGAGGAGCCGGCCTCCTAAGCCTGCTCAAGAAGGGGCACGACTCATGGCCCGTCGCGGCGGACAGGACGTGCTGTACCGATGGGAGGGCAACCCCATCATCACGGCGGATGATATTCCCTTCCCCTGCCACACGGTCTTCAACGGCGCGCCGGTGAAGTTCGGGGAGGAGTACCTGATTCTTCTCCGGGTCGAGGGCCGCGAGGGATACTCGATCTTCGCGCTCGCCCGCTCGGAGGACGGGTACCACTTCGAGGTGGAGCCCGAGCCCGTCATGACGCCGATCCAGGAGGGCCCGTTCCAGACGGCCGAGCAGCACGGGGTCGAGGACCCTCGCGTGGTCTACCTGGAGGGTACCTACTATATTACTTACACCGCCTACGGTGACTGCGGGCCGCGGATAGCGCTCGCGAAGACCGAAGACTTCCACGACTTCGAGCGGATCGCGATAATCTCGGAGCCCGGCAACAAGGACTGCGTCCTCTTCCCGCGCAAGGTCGGCGGGCGGTACGTGCGGCTCGACCGCCCCTACGGTCGCGGGATAGGGAACATCTGGATCTCCTACTCGAAGGACCTCGTCAACTGGGGAGACTCGGGGCTGCTTCTCGAGGTCCGCGAGGGCTTCTGGGACGAGCACAGGATCGGGGCCTCGACCGTCCCGATCGAGACCGAGCACGGGTGGCTTGAGATATACCACGGCGTGAGGTCGACCGCCTCCGGCCCGATATACCGCCTCGGCGTGGTGCTCCTCGACATCGAGGACCCCGCGAAGGTGCTCTGCCGCGCGGACATCCCTATCCTCTCCCCGCGCGAGCCCTACGAACGGGTGGGCGACATCGGGAACGTGGTGTTCTCGAGCGGAGCGATCCTGGAGCCGGGCGGGGAACTCAAGGTCTACTACGGTGCGGCCGACACCTCGATCTGCGTCGCCACCGCCAAGTTCGAGCAGCTCATCGAACGTTGCACGAAGTAGCCCGGGCATGAGACGGCGATTCTCACCACGGAGACACAGAGAACGGCGAATTGTTGGGGTCGTGTCGTCTACGTTGCGGGCGGATTTCGACGACGCGTGTTGTGGAGGAGACATGAAAGCGAGACCATATGAGCTGACGTTCTCCGTGTCCTCCGTGTCTCCGTGGTGAAATATGCCGTTGTAGTGTTTGTGCGCCGGGCTATGACTTCTCCTGCGGCTCGCCTTCGCCGGCGTGTCGGCGGAGAAGCTCAGCCATGAGCGTCCGGTGCACGGCCGCCTGCTCGAGCATCCCCGCGAGCCGCGTCTCGTCCTCCCGGAAGACGACCGACGCCGCCTCCAGCCCCTCCCTGCGCATCTGCTCCAGGGCCCTGTAAAGCGGCGTGTCCGGCTCGACCTTGAGCTTCACCGGGCCCATGAGGTCCGTCGCCAGGAGCCACTGCTCCAGACCCTCGGTCGCGAGGCTCTCTCTGATCTCGCTAATTGTAACGAGCCCCTTGAGCTCGCCGCGGTCGCCCACGACCGGGAAGGTATTCACCTCGTGTTGGCTGAAGGCGTGGAGTATCGCCGAGAGCGGCGTGTTCTCGTGGAAGGACGCAGGCTTCGGGTTCATCACGTCGCCGACGGTGTGCGAGCGGATCAGGTCCTCCTCGGTCACGTTCCTCCCGGCCTCGCCGGCCTTCACGATGGCGTGGCGCACCATCTGCGGCCCCACGATCTCGAAGAGCAGGTCCGCCGTCGCGACGACCGCTATGATGATCGCGCCGATCTCTTCGCCAAGTCTCATCCCGGCGAGGATGGCGAGGCCCACGGCGAGGCCGGCCTGGCTGGCGAGGCAGAACCCGAGGTATCTCCTGAGCACGCGCGCGGCCTTCGACCACACCGCGCCGAGCGCCGCCCCCGCGGTCTTGCCGACCATCCGGCCGACCACGTACACGCCGACCACCACCCACATCCAGCGCTCCAGGTGCGCGACTTCGAGGCGCGCCCCGGCCATCACGAAGAAGAGAACGAACACGGGTCGCGAGAACCTCTCGGTGAGCTCGAGGGCCTCGGCGGCGGGCGCGGGCGCGAGGTTCGAGCGCGCGCAGCCGAGCACCATCGCCGTCATGATCGGGGCGGCGCCCTTCGCGTTCGAGATACCTATCGCGCGGAGCACGGCCCCCACCACGATCACAAGCTCCGTCTCCTTCTCGGCGATCCTTCGGATCGACAGGGCGAGCACGACGCCGATGACGCCGCCGAGCGCCCCCGCCACGCCCAACTCGTACAGGGGACCGAGAAGCATGTCCGAGATCGCCAGGCCCTCGCCGAGCACCCCGGCCGCAAGCGAGCACGCGACCGCGAACAGAGCCACCGCCAGCGCGTCGTCGAGACCGACGATAGCGAGCACCGTCGTCGTGAGGATCCCTTTCGCCTTGTACTCAGTAAGGACGTCCACGGTGGCTGCGGGAGCCGTCGCCGAAGCTATGGCGCCCAAGATGAGCCCGATGGCTCCCGCGAGCCGGATATCGCCCGTCCCCCAGTACGCCGCGGCGAAGGTCACCCCTCCGACCAGAACCGCCGCGCACAGCCCCTGGGCGAAGAGGATGATCGTGAACTGCCTGCCGTACTTCCTGAAGGTCCCTATCTTGAGGGAACCGCCTATGTGGAAGCCGATCAGGCCGAGCGCGAAGAAGTTGAAGGGCTCGAGCGCCTTCAGGGTACGGTCGTCGATGATCTCAATACCGAGAAGGCCCAGCCCCGACTTGCCGACGATGATTCCGATCACGATGTAGCCGACGACCTGCGGCACGTGGATGCGCGTGAAGATGCGGGCGCCCAGGGCGCCGCCGGCTATCGCGAGGCCCACCAGCAGGAGTGCGTTCAGGTGAACCGCGTCGGCGGCGACCTCGGCCATGTCGGACGACCTCCGTTGAGGAGCCTGATGTTACATGACATCCAGGGGTGCAACTTAGCACCTCGAGCGGCCATGCGCAAGAAGCGCTTTCGCCCCGGTTGTTCGGCCCTTCTGCCGCGAGATGCGGTCCAGGCGTTCTGCCGCGCGCAGAGCCCTATGACATTGAACGCGTGCCGTTTGACATCGCACCCCGCCTCCCTACAATCCTCTTCTCACGGTCTGACCACGGAAAGCAGAGGGACCATTTGGAAGACCTTCGCGCACGCATCGAGGCGATACTCCCGCACGTCCGGACCCCCGCCCAGTACGCGGGGGGCGAGGTGAATTCCCTCCGCAAGGACCCGGCGGGCGTCGAGGTGTCGGTCTGCCTCGCGTTCCCGGACACCTACGCCATAGGCATGAGCCACCTGGGCCTCAAGATCATCTACGAAATCCTGAACCGCGAGGAGGGCGTTGCGGCCGAGCGGGTCTTCGCACCGTGGACCGACATGGCGCAGAGGATGAAGGACGGAAAGGTGCCTCTCTACTCGCTCGAAAGCTTCCGTCCCCTGCGCGAGTTCGACGTCCTCGGTTTCTCGCTGCAGTACGAGCTCACCTTCACGAATGTCCTGATGATGCTGGAGCTCGCCGGTATCCCGGTGCTCGCCTCCGAGCGCACCGAGCGCGACCCGCTCGTTATTGCGGGCGGGCCGGGGGCCTTCAGCCCGGAGCCCTTGGCCGATTTCATCGACGCTTTCGTCCTGGGCGACGGCGAGGAGGTCGTGCTCGAACTCGCGCGCTTCATGAAGAAGACGCGAGGCATGCCGCGCGCGGAGCGACTCCTGGAGATTTCGCGCAGCGTCCGCGGCGTCTACGTGCCGTCGCTCTACGAGGTGAGCTACAATTCCGACGGGACGCTCGCCCGGATCGAGCCCGCGAAGGACGGCGTCCCCGAGCGCGTCGAACGCCGCGTGGTGCGCGATCTGGACGGGGCCGTGTATCCCACCTCGCCCGTGGTCCCCTTTGTGGAAACGGTCCACGACCGCTACGCCGTCGAGATCATGCGCGGGTGCCCGAACCGCTGCCGCTTCTGCCACGCGGGCGTGAACTACGCTCCCCGGCGCGAGCGCTCCGTCGAGACCGTCGTGAAACTTGCGCGCGAGGGCATCAGGGCAACGGGCTACGACGAGGTCGCGCTCGCCTCGCTCTCGTCGAGCGACTACACGGGGTTCGGCGATCTGGTGAGGCGCCTGGCCGACGAACTCACCCCGCAGGGCGTGAGCCTGTCGCTTCCGTCGCTGCGCGTGGACAAGATGCTCAAGGACGTCCCGCCGAGCGTGAAGGGCGTCCGCAAGCCCGGCCTCACGGTCGCCCCGGAGTGCGCCTCCGACCGCCTCCGCCGGGCGACAGGCAAGCCCATCCGGAACGCGGACCTCTACGCCGCCGTTCGCTCCGCCTACGAGGCCGGCTGGGAGACCGTGAAGCTCTACTTCATGATAGGGCTTCCCGGAGAGACCGACGACGACGTTCGAGGCATCGCGGCGATGGCGAACGAGGTCTGCTTCCTGCGCAAGCGCGTGAAGAAGAGCCTGGCGAAGGTGAACGTGTCGGTCGCCACGTTCGTGCCGAAGGCGCATACTCCCTTCCAGTGGGAGGCGATGGCCTCGCGCGACGAGATCGACCGGCGCCGGGAGATCATAAAGAGCGAGGTGCGAAGCAAGCGCATACGCCTGAGCTTCCATGACACAGACATGTCGACGCTCGAGGGCGTCTTCGCCCGGGGCGACAGGCGGTTGGGGAAGGCGCTCGTGGAGGCGCGCGCGCGCGGGTGCTCGTTCGACGCCTGGGACGAGGGGCACTCGCCCGAGAGGTGGCGCGAGGCGTTCGAAGCCGCCGGGGTCGACCCTGAGTTCTACGCCCGCCGCGAGCGTGGGACGGGCGAGGTCCTTCCCTGGAGCCACCTCGACGGAGGAGCGACCGAAGAGCTCCTCGCCCGCGAGCGCGAGCGTGCGCACGAGGAGCTGCAGACCCCTTCGAGCGATGCGACGACCGAATCCGGCGACTGAGCGAGCTCGCGCGCTGAACCGGTGTTGCGGCCTGTGGTGTGGCAAGTAGCATGTTCTCCGTCTCCCCCGATGGCGGAGGAGTGACGGCGGTCGGCACGAAGGAGAGGAAGCCATGGACGGCAAGAGGCTGATCCGGTCCATCAAGCTCACGAACCTCCTGTCCTTCGGGCCGAAGGGGGAAGAGGTCGAGCTCGAGCCGCTGAACGTCCTCATAGGCCCGAACGCTTCCGGGAAGTCGAACTTCGTGGAGGCCTTGGCAGTCCTGTATGCGCTCCCCACGGACCTCGCCGCGGAGGTGAGGCGGTGTGGTGGCATCGGGGAGCTGATCTGGAAAGGGGGCGATCCCGCCGCGACGGCCGCCATAGCGGTCACCGTGTCCGGGGTCCGAGACAAGCAACCGGTGCGGTACTCCCTGACGCTTGGCAAAGCAGGCCAGACTCACAGGGTCGTGTCCGAGCTTGTGGCGCCAGCCGGTGAATCCATCTCCGAACGCATGCCTCCCTACTACTACAGACTTGAGGGGGCCGAAGCCTGCATCTACGTGCCACGCCTCGGCCCAGGTGACGAGCCACTGCCCGGGATGGACGGCGGCACGCGGTTCTGGCCCAGCGAGCAGCTGGACCGCGCCCAGTCCGTGCTCTCGCAAGTGAGGGATCCGGTCACTTACCCCGAGATCACGCACATCGGGGACCGGTTCCGCGCGGCGAAGCTCTACAGAGAGTGGGACTTCGGGCCGCTCTCGGTGGTCAGGAATGCGAACAGGACCGACCTTCCCAGCGACTTCCTCGACGAGGACGCTGGCAACCTCTGGATGGTGCTCAAGGAAATCGAGAACACAACGGAGGTCTGGGACGGCATACTGAAGCGGCTGAATCGATTCTGGGACCGCATCGATGGCGCCGGCTTCCGCGTGCTGGTGAATAGCATTCAGATGATGATCCGCGAGCGAGGATTGACAGGCGATACGCCTGCCACACGCCTCTCCGACGGCACGCTCCGCTTCCTCTGCCTCCTCGCGATCCTCTGCCACCCCGAGCCGCCGCCGCTCGTCGTGATCGAGGAACCCGAGCTCGGCCTTCACCCCGACGCACTGGGCCTCGTCGCCGAGCTTCTGGTCGAGGCATCGAAACGTATGCAGATCATCGTCACTACGCATTCCGACGCGCTCGTGTCTGAACTCAGCGACGTGCCCGAGTCGGTCCTCGTCTGTGAGCGGGACGACGAGGGCAGCCACCTGCGCCGGCTCGACAAGGATCGTCTGAAGGAGTGGCTGGAGGAATACATGCTCGGCGACCTCTGGCGGATGGGGAAGATAGGCGGGAACCCGTGACGGAGGAGATATGCATCTACGTAGAGGGCGGCGGCGACGGGAACGCCGGCAGGGCTGCGATCCGTAGAGGTTTCGGCGAATTCCTGCGGGAGCTGAGGGACCTGGCACGCCAGCGGCGCATCCACTGGGACATCGTCGCATGCGGTCCACGCGGCAGGGCCCTCAAGGCTTTCTCGAAGGCGCTGCGAGAAGGCACTCATGCGTTCAACGTGCTCCTCGTCGATTCCGAGGGCCCGGTTTCTGCGCCGCCGTGGGAACATCTCGCCGAGCGGGACGAATGGAAAAAGCCCGAAGGCGCAACGCAGGACCAATGCCACCTCATGGTCCAGGCCATGGAGGCGTGGCTTGTGGCCGAGCCGGGCGCGCTCGCTGAGCACTACGGCCAAGGGTTCAAGAAGGGGAAGCTGCCGCGTCGGAGGGATGTGGAGACGATCGCAAAGAGCGATCTCGAGCCGGCACTCGAGCGGGCTACGGAAGAGACCACGAAGGGCCGATACCACAAGATCCGTCACGGGGCCAAGCTGCTTGCAATGATCGATCAGACGAAGGTGCGGGCACGCGCCCCGCACTGCGAGCGCCTCTTCAAGTCCCTGACCGAGGTCCTGCAGACTGCCGGATAACACGCGCAGCCAGGGGGGATCAATGACCTCAAACTGGCGCGAGACCTTCCGCGACCCGGGGTGCGAATACCGCGGGGCGCCGTTCTGGGCCTGGAACGGGAAGCTCGGGCCCGACGAGCTCCGCCGGCAGGTCCGCGACATGAGCGCCCGCGGCATGGGCGGCTTCTTCATGCACTCGCGGCCGGGCCTCGAGACGCCCTACC
>SDBV01009332.1_pt1 | contig 13059 bp, 10 predicted proteins | sample 2277081 | NCBI WGS metagenome assembly SDBV01 (sample SAMN10402039, study PRJNA504765) | marine sediment metagenome | isolation source: marine sediment core GS10_PC15, 223 cmbsf | place: Arctic Ocean: Southern Knipovich Ridge | collected 2010
GGCGGCTAAGGAGGGCACTACTGCCGGGTAATGAGCTAGAAGGAGGGCCCAATGAGCAGGGCTGAGGATGTGCAGATCGAGCTTCTAGATGCGTACTGGGACACCCTCGTTGGTGACCCCGGATCACTTTCCTCGCCAGGACTTGATCCGGACTACGCCCGGGTCACTGCACGATTAGTAGACGTTCTCTCGCCGCCGGAGCCAGACACGTCATTTGTGCAACGGTTGCGGGGACGGATCGACGCACAGGAGGAGCCCGCGCATCGAGCACACGGGATGGGCTTGTGGAGCGGGCCGAGATGGTTGCAGTCACGAGCGATAGTCATGGCGGCGATACTGGTGCTGGCACTGACATTGGTGAGCGCCGGAGTTTATGCAGCCGTAAATCTGATTCCTTCGGTACCGCCGCCGGCATCGCTAGAAGATCTCAGGGTAGTGGCGCAGGGAGTCGACAAGAGCTCCGGGGTTGCCGCCCGGCAGGCAGGATATGGGTTCATCCTGGAGAATCCCAATGATGACAGGGTGGCCGAAGGCGGTACCTATCGCGTTACGGCGTTTGATCTACATGGACAAGCTTTGGCGATATCTAACGGCTCTCTTCCTGTCATCCTCCCGGGACAGCGTGTCGGGATTGGAGGATTGCTGTCGCTAGCGTCAGGTCAGTCGGTCGACCGGCTTCACATCGAAGTCGACTCAGGCGATCTGATGAGCGCTGAAGCGCAGCTCGCGTTTTCAACGCGAGAAGTCCAGTATGACGGTGGCCTAGCACCTAAAGTCACGGGAGTCGTGATTAACCCGTACCAGGAGGACGTTGAGGATGTGGTTGTTTCCGCCCTCGTGTTTAGCGATGAGGGGCTAGTCATCGGAGGCGGGGGTGTGGTCATTGACTCCATGACCGCGGGCGAGGAGCAGACCGTGGAAGTCCCCGTGACCAGCTCTGAGAGGCCCGCTCGGGTCGAACTTTATGCCGCCTCGAGTCGACTCTCGCCGGCCGGGAAGCGAATCGAGTCCAGCTCCGACTGAGGAAGAAGTATGTTGATCCGGTGGCCGATCGTTGCCAAACCGCTGTTCCTACTGCTGGCGCTCGTAGCTGCAGGCATCTTTGCATCTTCAACCGGAGCCTCGATAACAGTAGAGGGGGTGGGCAGCCCTGGGAATGATGACTTCTCGAACGCGACGCAGATCGCCTCGCTTCCCTTCACCGACTCGGTCATCACAGTGGGGGCGAGCACCGAACCAGGCGAGCCAAGCGGCTGCGGGAGTATGGACAAGACGGTGTGGTACAGGATATCCGTCGACGAACCCACAACCATTGCCGCGTCGACGGACGGCAGCGACTTCACGACTTCCCTTGCCGTGTACCAGGGTTCCTCGCTCGCGGCGCTCTCTTTCGTCGATTGTGACCAGTACGACCCCGGGCCACCGCCGCCAGATCCGGCGCCTAGTGCTGGTGCCGCAACTGCGAATAGCCCAACGAACGTTGCTGTCGCGGCGGAACTTGTGCCCGGGAGCACGTACTTCATTCAGGCGGGTGGGTACCAGGGCGCATCGGGCGAGTTCCAGATCGACATCTATGTCACGGGTGTGGTGGCTGGACGACTGTTCTTCGACCCGAATCGAAATGGCGAGTTCGACGAGGGGGACTCGGGCATCGGTGAGCATCCGGTCAGGCTGACTTCCGCCAGCGAGTCGGAGATTACTTACACGGCAGGCGACGGCAGCTTCCAGTTCACCGTCCCAGAGGGAGAATATTCCCTCGAAGCCGATGACCACTTCGCCAGCTTCCTGTGCATTCTTGGCGGATTACCCTTCAATCCGGTTTCATTCCTCGATGCCTGTGTCACCCCACCAATACCCCGGTTCTTCACGTCTCCGAATCCGCAGAATATTTCGGTTCCGACCACTCAGACTACTATGGCTGACATCGGAGTCCGGACGGGAGACGCGATGGTTCTCACTGGCATCGCGTTGCTCGAAGACGGCATCGCACCTGGCGGGACGGAAGTTCGGGCTCTTCACGGAGAGACGGAATGTGGCACCTCTGAGGTAATCGAGACTGGAGCGCACCAGGCGAACTACGAGCTGATGGTGCTCGGCGCAGGAGAGCGGGCCGGGTGCGCCCAGCCGGGTGACACCATAACAATTGAACTGGGCCAGGCAGAGGCTGACGAAGCGCTCGTTTACGATCCGACGCCCGACTCGTTCATCCTGCATCCCCTGATGGCGATTGGCGATCGTGCCTGGTTCTGGGCGCAGGAGGTCCTGCTCCCCGACGCGCCGGTGCCCTCAGGGCAGGTTGAAGCCATGTTGAACGGCGCCCCGTGCGGGGTGGCAAACCTTGGGACGGCGCCCTCGTTTTCCCAGAGAGTGTCCGGCTTCTCGGCTCTGGTGGTCGAGGGCGAGTCACTCGATCCGGCATGCGGCGGTCCGGGAGACGTTGTGTCCTTCCGGCTGAATGGGATCGCCATAGGCACGGCGGCCTGGCAGCCCGGCCTGAACTACGTGAACCTCAATCTCCCTGGCGCCATAGTGTTGGGAGACCTGGATTGCTCAGCCTCTGTCGATCAGGATGACCTTCTCTTCGCGCTCAGACAACTCGGCGGACTTGTCGCTAATTCCGAATGCTCACCGTTCGCATCGGACATGAACTGTGACATGACTTTCGGCGGTAAGGACATCCTCACTCTCCTCTTGTGGCTCGCCGGATTGACAACGAATCAGCCGGACGGCTGCCCAAAGATCGGTGAGGCGGGTGACTCTCCCGACTGGGTTGGCTAGCGACGCGGCGCGGACTCTTCACCCATGGGGTCGTTGACGACGGTGTTGCCCTATGGGGCAAGAATCGTATCTGGAGCGGGAGACGGGTTCACTCAGCTGCCCCGAACGGTAGCTGGTAGTCAATCGGCAGGATGCGGATGAGTTTGAGCCGCCAGAGGCGAGCACTCGGGGGGCAGATCCCTGGGCCTTGTTCACCGGTCAGAAGTTAGTTCTTCCCTCTCGAAGAAGTCCCGGACGCTCACCGGCCTCCAAGCTTGAAGCATGTCTTGCCATCTCAGCTGCGCTCCCTTGAGCACGAAGGCGCTTGAGTTCGGAACTCCCAGCTGCGTTAGCACGATGCTGTCATCTTTGGCGACTATCGCCTGAATGATATATTCTTGCTCGTCAAAGATGAGCACGTCCTTGATCCGCGGGCGTTTGTCGGTCATCACTTCCCTTCCGATCCTGGAATCGAACCGCGCAGCACTCGCTTCCAGCGTCGAGCGGTCACGAATGGCTAGCGATTTGTTGGTTTCCGAGGCCCAGGCCACGCGAGGCTGGTGCCGATGACGGCAAGGCCCACAACGATGGCGACGTCGCCAATGCTGATCGCGCGCGTGAATGGCTGGGGAACTGGCAGGAGTATCACGTCCGTAAGACCTCGCAGCCGAACGTCCTCCCGGGCGAGCAACACATTCTTGCTACCGTTGATGTGATCTCCTACTACGAGTTCCCGATTGTCATGCTTGCCTACAGCCTCCACCGCGCTCATCTCGACAGGCATCAGTCCTCCATTGGCGACCATGGCCAGGAGGTTGAGCATCAGGCCAGCCAGGACGAGGCGGACGCCAATGAAGCGTAGGTTCAGGAACAAGAACGGCAGCAGCAGAATATGCGCGCCTGGGAGAGCGTAGGGCAGAACCGATGCCGGCAGAAGGTAGATTGCGCCCATCTCAGCCAAGAGAACCACAGGAGCGATCCAAAGGGCCCTAAGCACCGACGACTCCCGGCCCAAAAGAGGGCCGGGAGTGAGCAAGCCGGCAAGGGCGTGTGGTGCTGTCAATGGTCAGGGCATCACGAACGGTGCGCCCGCTGCAAGCCCAACTACGATCAGGCCAACCGACACAAGTGCGACCCTAATGAAGATGCGTAGTGAGAACATTTCCAACCCCCTTGGTGAATAGCCGCGACCTCAACCCCACGGCTATTTCGCATCAGGGCCTCTCACGGCATTGTCACGGCGAACTAGTGAGCCGCGTGCGAAGATCATCAGCAAGGCGAGTCAGATCATCGTTGGGCCGCTCGTCCAGCTCGACCGCGAGCAGGTCAGCGAACCGCTGGTATGCCTGGAGGCCGGCGCGGGCATCACCGCTGTGGAGAGCAGACTGGAGCAGCGTTCGGCAGGCTCCTTCGTCGTACGGATCACGATCGAGGAGCGCCTGAGACACGCTCATGGCCTCCGAAAACTCTTGATTGGCAAGCAGGTGGTCAATGAGTCGTCCGGCGGCTCCCACATAGAGGCGGTCGAGATCGCCTCGGAGCTCGTCGATCCACTCCGATTCCAGTTCGTTTGTCAGCGGACCTCGATAGATCGCCATGGCCTCACGCAGGTCTTTCGCATTCTCTCGGTTTCCGGTCCTTGAGCCTGCGACGAGGTCCTGGAAGCGCTGAACGTCGAATCGGAAAGTACCGCGGGCGTTAAGAGAGTAGCGGCCGCCTCCATGGATTACGGCCGCTCGATAGAGGGCTCGGCGCAGCCGGTAGAGGGATGAATGAAAGACCGAACTGGCCTGCTGACCCCCCATTTCCGGCCACAGGCGGGCGACGGCTTCGTCACGCAGGACTGAATCTCGCGCCGTCAGCAGGAGAAGCAGCAGTTCCTTCGCCTTCTCGCTCTCCCACTCGACGTCAAGCACTGGCCGACCGTCAACGGTCACCTCGAACAGCCCGAGGCACCGAACATCGACCGTCGGCAGGTCCTCGCCACCAGAGCGGGCTCTGCCATCCTGATCACCCTGGTTCTTCTTCAGCAACCCTCGATAGAACTGAGTAGCAATGCGCCGAGAGACGCCGAATTGGACTACGGGAAGATGGTCGCGGACGAGCAAGGCCAGGTAGTTCTCGGCGCCTGCGGATTCTGCCGTTGCCGCCAGGCGCTCCAGTACCGCTGTCAGTTCGGCGCGGCGACGCCTGAGGGGTAGCAGTGAGTCAGCAAGCAACAGCAAGACCTCCATGTGCTCGCGTGATGGCCCAAGCGGCGCGAGCAAGCCGTCAGCTGCCATGAGTTCATCAGATGCGAGAGCCATGTCTCCGCGCTGTCTAAACACCATCGCCAGGGCGGTGCGCGCCAGCGCCTCTTCGTGTCCAACGTGCCGCTCTCTGGCGTCCGACAGTGCCTCCCGCGCCAATGCCTCGGCTCTAAGCGGATCGCCAGACGACGCTTCGAGGCAAGCCAGCCCCGCCAGCGCCACGGCACGGAGCGACGGCTCGCCGACCTCACTGGCAAGGTGGAGAGCCCGCTGGTACTCAGTCCTGGCGGACCGTGAGTCAGACCGCAAACGATCCAGATCCGCCAGCGAAGCCGTCGCGTAGGCTTCTATTCGCGTGTACTCGGCCTCTCGCGCCAGGTCAATCGCCTCGATCAGCAGCTCACGAGCGGCACCCTGTTGTCCACCAAGAAGCTGGGCCATCGCCAGGTTGTTCAGGGTCCAGCTGAGTTCCTTGGAGTTCCCCACCCTCCGCCACTGCTCACAGGAGTGCTGAAGGTGGACGATCGCATCGTTGACCCGGCCGAGGTTGGCCAGGGCGGAGCCGATACAGCCGTTCAGCGCAGCCGCCTCATGCGCCTCGCCGCGCCGATCGAAGATCTCCAGAGACGCCTGCATTTCTTCGACAGCCGCCTGATAGTGACCGCTGACGAAGTGCGCCATCCCCAGCTGTCGCCTCGACTCCGCCAGAACAGTGATCGCCGCATCGCTTGTCAGGGCCAGCTCGACGGCGTGCCGCCCCGAGACGACTGCGGCCTCAGCGTCACCCTTCACGCGAAGAGCAGCGGAGCGCAGACTCTCTAACTCGGACATGATCGCTTCACCGATCGCGGGCGCCGAGCGCTGGCAGCGCTCGATGACCCTCAGGGCGTCGTCGGAGCGGCCGAACCTCACCAGCACCCGCGCTTCCCACAGACTGAGGTCAACATGCGACTCGCGATATTCGGACGGAAAAGCCTGAAGCCACATGGTGATAGCGTGCCAACGGCCATCGCGGTAAGCGGCCGGCGCCTGATCAGCAATCAGACGGGAGGCCGCAGTCCAGTCACTCGCCGAGGCGTAGTGCTCAATGGCTTCGTCCACCCGCCCAAGCCGAACCATCGCGAGGCCAGCTCTTGACTGTCGCTCCTGGTACCTTCGCTCGTCTCGCTTCAGCAGGGATACGAGTTGGTCTCGAACCAGGGCATGAATGCGGTGTCCGTCCGGGCCCATCCGCCAGACCGGCAGGTTCGTTATTTCCAGTCTTTCCAGCAGCTCGTGTGAATCCTTCCGTCCGGAAACGGAGGCACACACATCTGGCGTGAGGACGGGCAGGACGCTGGTGTCGCGAAGGAACTCTGCAAGGTCGTCCGGCAGGCGTCGCACGATTTCTTCGATCACGTACTCGCCCAGTTGCTGGCCATCGCTGCCGCCCGTCGGCGCCACGCCCAGGGCAACCGCGGCCGGCCATCCAGCCGTATCGGTCCATATCGAGCCGGCCTCCACCGGAGACAGGATGCGCGCTCGCGACTGCTCGTAGAAGGTGATGATCTCTTCTTCGGTGAACGCCAGTTCTTCGGCGGTGATCTCAATCGCCCGCCCCTGCATCCGAAGCCGCGGGAGAGATGGCAGCGCCAGTTTGGAGCGGGATGAGAGGATGAGCGTCGCATTCTCCGGCAGCTGCGTCGCCAGGTAGTCGAGAGCGCTGACGACCTCCGAGCCCGCGGGGAGATGGTGAGCATCGTCGAGTACCAGCGTTGCGCCGCTGCCCTTGGCCAGGGCGCCGATAACGAGGCTTATGGACTCAAGCGGATCGTCTGACTGGCCAGCGCGCTGGACGCCATCTCCAAGGCCGACGGCCAAACACAGGTACCTGAGGAAGCGCGAAGGATCCTTGTCCCACTCATCGACCGTCAACCAGTATCGGCGCGACGATTGAGACTTCAGCGAATCCACGAGCAGGGTGGTCTTCCCATAGCCCGCCGGAGCCCGGATAATGCCGAGGCCGCCCGCTGGGATCTCCTCCAATGCGGCTAATAGGCGCCTGCGAGAGATCACCTTGCGAGGCCACTGAGGTATCGTCACCTTGCCTGTGAACACCTGTCCTCCTATTACGATCTCTGGTTCGAACAGTCTATCAGGCAATGATGCGCCCCAGGGCCTCACGACTTTGTGACCACGCCACCATCAGTGCAACGCGAGTAGACCTGAATCTATGCGCCAGCGGCGATGCGCAGGTTCATGTCGGGCCGAGTTTCGGGAGGACATCAACCTCGACTCCCGGGAGGAGTAAGTGCCGTGGCTGATCAGCCGCCGTCCCAAGCTAGTGCGCCCTCAGGGTGAAGTCTAGAGAGATCGCCCCGCCGCTGGAGGTTAGCCTGCGCGTCTCCGCAGAGGCCGTAAGCTGCTATACTCCCGCACGCCGGGGCGTGACTTGGCAAGGGCCGTGACCTGGCAAGGGCGTTGCTCTTTCTCGGTCTGTATAAGCGCCTCGGCGCTTCCTCGTGGAGCGTCGCCCTCTTAACGGAGCACTGCCCTTCTTTGCCACCACAATGGGCGCGACCTCGCCATCAGGAGGCCCACCGTGAGCTGTTCCCACTGCGGCGCGGCCCCGAGAGTTATGTCGACATATGAGTGGCTGGCTGCGTGACCCATCCAGATGCGTATGGCATCTTGGCCCCCCACAGGTGGTGTTCATGGGGGCAGGTCAAAACCTTCGCCTAATCCCCCTTATGCGAAACTGCGAACTGAGCATCTGCCTGTCAGAGCTGGCCCTGGTCACAGCCGCAGCATTCGGCTGGTTCGTAGGGCGGCGCGCCAGCGGCTGAGGTCTAAGGCCGCTTCGCATCACGCATCGCTGCTAGGTTCCGATGGGATCGTGATGACAATGCGCATGCCGCGGCTCCGCTGAGACTGGACGGTCATCGTCCCTCCCACGGATGTCACCAGCTGTCGAACCGTGGCGTTACCAAGGCCCGTATGCCAGCCTGTGTCTGTCGTGGAGGGGGACAGGTCAAGGCCGAGTCCGTCGTCCTCGACCGTGAGTGTGATCTGCTCAGCGCTACGGTGCACGGCGATGCACACAGTCGTAGCTTGTGAGTGCTTGTCGATGTTGTCGATTAATTCTTGGGCTGCCCGGAACAGAACGGACTCCACGAGCGGGTCCGGCTTCGATCCCGTTCCGCTGGAAGTCACTTCAACTTGCATTCCCTTTCCTGCTAGCTGGCCTTTGGCGAGCGACCGTAGCGCTGGTTCGAGTCCGAAGTCATCCAGAACTGGCGGATGAAGGCGTGTCGCAAGCGAACGCAATTGACTCATCACCTTGAGCGCTGACAGGCGAGCGCCGGCGATACGATCGGGAAGATCTTCCGGGTTCGATATCGCCCTTCCCTCGAGATCGTCTAAAGTCATGGCCAGTGCCGCGAGCGACTGGGCCGCCTGTTCTCCCAACTCACGGGAAAGCCGCTGACGTTCCTGGCCATGTCGGCGCACCAGGGCGTCCGGCAACCTCCTCATGGATCCCATGGGAACGGAAATCACAGGATGGCGCGTGCCGCGCGTGGTCATCCAGATTCCAATCAACGCGACACTGACGATCATGAGGGTAACTCCGACGAGTTCGCTGCCCTCTGTCGTCCAGAAGGGCGCGCCGGTTGAAGCCTTCGGCTCGAGGGCGATCGTCCAGCCCGGAACAAGATTGACGGGTGCCATCACTGAGCCAGCAGCGATCTCTTCGACATCCCTTCCGGAAGAACTGATCGACGGATCATTGGAAGCCAGGACCACACCATCCTCGGTCATGAGCGTAATGACGAAGTCGTCGTTCAGCGTGTCCAGCGACAGTAGATCAACCGGCCGACTCTTCAGGTCGATCTCAGCGAGCAAGACTCCCAATAGGGAGCCGTCGCCGCCGATCACGGGCGAGGCGATGCAGGCCAATCCAATCGAGCTCTGCGAGGAACACATGCTGATCGTGCTCGTGAGTGACCTGGCGGCGATCACTGCCGCCGCTTCTGACGGTGGCAGTGCGGGTGGGCTGGTTACGGCGTTCATGCTCCACACGACCTCGCCCTGGGGACGAATCAAGTGCAGATCGCTCTCGAACAGAAACTTCGGATAGACGTCAAGCAATGCCGTCGCTTCGCTCTCGCCCTCGGTCCACGCCGTCGCAACCATTCTGGCGAGGTGATCTTCTCGTTCGGCCGTCCTTGTCAGCACATCCTCCACGTGGGCTGCGGCAACCGCGGCTAAGGCTTGGTGGTGGTCACGCTCTGAATCAAGGCGGGCTTCGCGGATGAACCAATTGCTCGCTAGCGTCAACACAACCGCTGACGCTACTAGTGTGAATCCGATGACGAACGTGATTCGAAGCATATCTGTCGGGGGCTGGCCGGACCAAGCGCAGAGGTGGTATCAGCGCACTCTCAATGGTGCAGCGACTACGGCCAATCCAGCTGCGGACCAAGGTCTCTGTGCAATAGCGACTAAAGTATGATGGCGCTAGGCGAAACTACTTACGCGGTATGGGTGGCACGCCTGACAGATCGCGCTGCGGTCGCAGACCATCCTGTCAACACGACCAGAGTTCAGGTTCGGAGTACCAGAGCAATTCGGGAGATCTATATGCATCTCACAACGAACAGGCTATTGGTGGTCGGCGCAATGGCCGCCTCCGCCGTCTTCCTCGCTCTAACATCGTGTGTTGGCTCGCCTTCGCCGGCGCGAGAGGTCTCTGGCACCGCCCGACGGTTCCTCTGCGTGCGATGGGTCAGCTCCCTGGGGTGGAGACTCCGACCCCGTCTCGCTCTGGGACACTACCGGTTCCCACCTCATCTGAGTATGGCAAAGGAAGATGGAAGCATCGACCGGCTGGAGGTCGCCGGATGATGGGCGTGATCCGGATGGCAGCCGATATACTGTCTCGGCTGACGCTGGTGCAGCGGTTCGCCATCTTCAGTTTCTTCGTCCTTATCGTCGGCGCGTTCATCATCGGCCGGTTCGTCGCGGACGAAATTGAGGGCGACGTGACGGCTCGAAACGGCGCGATTACGGCGCTATACGTCGATAGCTTCGTCAGTCCCCGCATGCAAGGGCTAACCGATGGTTCCATTACGAAAACCGCGCGAGTGGAGTTGGACGCGCTTCTCAGGGAGACGGAGTTCGGTGAGGACATTCTTTCTTTCAAGGTCTGGGATCCCTCGGGCCGCATCGTGTATGCGAGCAACTCTGAACTGGTCGGCCAACAGTTCGGCATCGACGGCGGCCTTCTATCCGCACTGTCCGGGAAGGTCGATTCTCACATGTCGCCTCTCGACGAAGCGGAGCACGCACGCGAGCGACTTCTCCGGCCGAGCTTGCTCGAAACCTACGCGCCCATTCGCCACGCTGACACCGGCGCGATCATCGGGGCGATGGAGTTCTACCAGGATCCCGAAGCGCTCCAATCGGAGGTCGCCTCGTCTCAGCGCAACGGCTGGGTAGTTGTCGGCGTTAGTACAGCCGGAATGTATGTCCTGCTCGTTGGCCTTGTCATGGGGGCCAGCAACACGCTAACGAAGCAGCACCGCAGCCTTCAGCTAATGGCAGAAGACAACAGACGCCTCGCGACTCGCGTGCGTGGCGCCGCCGCACAGAAGACTGAAACGGATGAAGAGTTGATGATGAGGATAGCGCGCGATCTCCACGACGGCCCGGCTCAAGACCTCGGGTTCGCCCTCTTACGAGTTGAGACACTAAAGGAGCGGGCGCGAGACGTGGTGGCGGGTGGCGGTTCCGGCGGTGATGAGATTGGCGAAGACTTCGACCTGGTCGAAGCAGCGCTCACCAGCGCGCTGAAGGAGATGCGCGACATCTCGTCGGACATGCGGCTGCCGGAGCTGGCCGTTCTTAGCCTGGCGGAGACGATCCAGAGCGCCGTTGCTGATCACCGGAGCAAGACAGGCAGTGAAGTGGATGTCGGCCTTGGTGCCGACTGCAAGAGCGGCAGCCTGCCCACGAAGATCGTCGTCTATCGTGTGATACAAGAAGCGCTGTCGAATTCGTACCGGCACGCGCCGGGCTCAAGCCGGCACGTCGAAGCATCGTGCGCGGAAGGTTCGCTGGAATTCAGCGTGTCTGATAGCGGTCCCGGATTCGACCTCGATGCCCCCGCGGATGATACTGACCGCAGCCACATCGGCTTACGGGGAATGCGGGAGCGGGTGGAGATGCTGGGCGGTATCCTTCGCATATCGAGTTCGCGAGCCGGTGGCACGAAGGTGACCGTTCGCATCCCCTTGGATAAGATGAGTTAATCAATGGACGACAAGATAGCGGTTCTCGTAGTCGACGATCATTCCCTGTTCCGCCGGGGTGTCGTTCAGACGATCAACGAGCAGTCCGACATGATGGTGATTGATGAGGCGGACTCAGTTGAATCGGCCCTGAACCGGGCGCGCGAGCTTCTCCCTGACATAGCCCTGCTCGACGTCAAGCTGCCAGACGGCACCGGACTGGACATCGCGGCAGAGATACAGCGCGACTGCCCGTTCACCCGGATCATCTTGCTAACCGCCTTCGAAGACGAGGATGTTGTGGTCAAGGCGCTCAAGGGTGGGGCTCACGGCTACGTGCTGAAAGGCGTATCAGCGAAGGAGCTTACAGATGTCGTGCGGGCCGTGTATAGAGGTGAGACCTACGTTTCGCCTTCTGTGGCAGCACGGCTGCTCTCCGAGCTCTCCGGTGGGGACGCCAAGCGGAGCCCCAGGAGTCGCATCGGCGAGCTTTCCGAGAGGGAGCACTCGATACTTGAGCTGGTCGCCCAAGGGAAGACCAACAAGGAGATCGCTGACGAACTGTTCCTCAGCGAGAAAACCATAAAGCACTACATGACGAACATCCTCCACAAGCTCCACGTCCGCAACCGCGTGGAAGCAGCCCTTCTTCTCTCCAAAGAGTCCCAGTCCTAGCCGCGCCGGCTGCGCGCGCCTCACTTCCTGTGCCTCGCGTGCTGTCTTGCCTTTGCTCCTCCATCAGACTTTAGTCGCCCTTCCATCCGACTTTTGCCTCGACCTTAGTCGCCATTCTTAACCGACTTCTGCCCGTGCGTGAACCTGTTCACAACCAGCGATGATGTCTCTGGGATTGTCATAACAAGCCATAAATGGAGGACCTCAATGCGGCGCCCAGCCACACATCTGATCATAGGGATCGCGATCATCCTTGCCACGGCGCTGGCGGCCGCCGGTCTGGTCTCGGCCAGTCCCGTCTCCGTCGGCGTGGAGATCACGGACGCGGGCTTCAATCCGGCCGTCGTCACTGTACGCCCGCATTCGACCGTGACATGGACTAACGCGGACTCTCAGAGTCACAGCATCGTGGGAGAGTCTGGGAACGCCCTTGAGTCTCCGGATATAGCGCCGCGCTTCACCTACTCCTACACTTTCCATTCCACAGGGGCCTACGTCTACCGCGACGCCAGCACTCAGATGAAGGGCATGGTCATCGTCCAGGAAGGCGCCGTCGCCCCCGCACCTGTTCTCAACACGCCGCCGCCGGCATCCTCTTCGCCGCCTCAGGCAACCCCCATCGTGGCAATTCAACCTGAGGTCCTCCATGACAGTCCCGCCGGCGGCGACACTCTATCGTCCGGGGGCGCAGCCTCAGCGCCCTCGGACACTTCTCTCTCTGAGCGGTCCGCTCCAGAGATCGAGGCCGGACCCGCATCGGAGCCGCAGAGCGTCAGCAGCGGGGGCGAAACATCCGTCGAGTTGGGGAACGAATGGTTCGGCGATCCTGCATTCCAGGGTGACGTCTATGAAACGGTTGTCGAGCTGGGTAGCACGATCCGATGGACTTCGCTCGAAGGCATACACAACGTTTACGAATGCGGCGAGAACTGGACGAAGAGCGAAAGCTGTGCCGCCGCCGATTGGAGTTCGGCGCAGGTCATGACCGCCGGCGCCGTCTTCTCTCAGACGTTCGACTCTCCCGGCAGGTTCTTCTACACCTGCACAATCCACCCGGCGACCATGCGAGGCGTGGTCGTCGTCAGCGCGCCATCGGCGCCGACGGACTC
>SDBV01009333.1_pt1 | contig 13059 bp, 13 predicted proteins | sample 2277081 | NCBI WGS metagenome assembly SDBV01 (sample SAMN10402039, study PRJNA504765) | marine sediment metagenome | isolation source: marine sediment core GS10_PC15, 223 cmbsf | place: Arctic Ocean: Southern Knipovich Ridge | collected 2010
TGGCACCATCTCATATCCATCACCGGCCATAGTGACTTCGCCTTTTTGATCCCCGGTAGTCATTACCAATTCACTGTGCCCATTGTTTACAGTTAGCACGCTGTCCTGATTATATTTCGTTCCCAGCTTTGCCATATCCGAACTGTCAGCACCGTGTGCCATTACAATTAGACTGTTCTCCGGCAACCCCCCATACTTACCCAACGCGGGCGTATACAGATAACCAAGTTGTTTTAGATCCGATTTTAATGATTCGTCCCGAGCGCCGATATCAGCATCACTAAGCTTTACATCAGCGGGTATCTCCGGGTTTCTGCCAGCACTAACAAAGGCTACCTTAGTCTTAGTCAAGATGATATCCAAATCACGTTTTGATTTTATCGATTTAGATCCGCCTTTCCCTTTAGATTGGCGTTTATACATATTGATAATGCTATCGATGTATGCCTCATCGCTTAAGGTTCTCATATTGGAGCTTTTGACCGGCACCCAACCTTGCGGAGTCTTCTTCATTTTCCGCCCACCGTGAGTACTAATCGTACCTACCGGCATGACCTTGGCTTTAACAAAAAGTCTCATCATTTCTTAGTCCTTATAATGAGTCTACGTTTGCCTTTACCACGATCACTGAGCGGGCGATTCAAGTCAGCGTGTAAACTTGCGTACATTTTCGGGTCGTCTCGAATAATGATAGGTAACTTAGTAGGCTTATCATCCGAGAAAAGTCTATCACCTTGTGCCTTTTCCATAGGCTCCCCTTGAGATAATGAAGTTAGTACTACTTGTGGATCATTTATAGCTCGCACTTTAATCGCATATGAAGTTTTCTCTACAACCTGCAGAAACGGTGCACGTATAATAATTTCATGTTCGCTTGGATGACCGTTTATACCATAATGCGCAGCTATATCGCCATAATCGTTGCTAATATCATCAACCGGTATTCCACGTAAAGGCGGAGGTATAACTAGCTCTATACGTACATCACCGAATTGAGTTTCCTGACTCCTACTAAATGAAGCCATACCTACTGATAGTACTTCCCCGACTCCTAAGTTTATCCATTGTTTATTATGAGTAGAGCGATATAGCACATCATCTGCAATACCTACTACACGCTGTACCATTGCTTCAGCATCATCCGGTCTAAGATTACTCTTAAACCTATCAAAATACTCGTATCCTAATTTCTGTTTAAGCTCTACAGGGAAACCCTCTAAGTCTTTTTTTACTATTGAACTTCTGACCCCTGATACACCCCCTCCACCAGATACCCACGATCCAAGCGCTGTAAGTGCGTCATGATTCCACATAGCCCCAGCGATCTCAGTTTCACCTTCGACATGGCCGAGTGTTGTTCCATCCTCGTCATCGTCATCGTCGTCTTCGTCGTCTTCGTCTTCATCATCCACAGCCATATTTTTATACTTCTCTATTATACTATCCGGGTCAGTATCACTCTCATACGCATCCCAAAGTATTGCAGCCGTATCATAATCCGAATAGTCGCTTGTATATTCCCAATCATAGATTTCATCCATCATATGCGCCATATCGATATTTTGCTTTTGTGCCCACGTGGCAATGGCATATAATGAAGGTGAAGAATCTGTGTTCTTAGAAAGCTGACCGTGTACCTCTTCTAAAAATGACACGGTACCCGCAGCATCTTCTAAACTCATAGGCTCCATTTTATCGCCAATGCCACGTAAAGCTATCTCTATAGCAGTCGAGGAATATTGATTGAACTCCGAAATAGGATCTCCGTACGCACTGTTATCAAGATGTTGTGTTACCCAATCTTTTACGCTCTCTAGATCTTCCTTGTATGGAAAGTAGTTATATTCTTTTAGTATTTTCGTTGCAGCTTCGTGAATAGCTTCAGGATCAAGCACATCAATTATCGGTGAATCGAAGTTATAAGCGTTTTCCAATTCCCATATAGCGCCCCCTTTGGCTTTTATAAATGAATCGACCGCACTCTTTACTTTCTCAACACCCATTTCTTCAAACTGTTTTATGGTTGTGTCCTTTAATTTAGACAATCCCCCTATTTCGTTATACGTAGTAGACGCAATCGCTCCGCTAGACAATTCTGAAACAGCATAAGTAGCTGTGAGCGTATTAGTGCTTTTATCCGTTTTGCGATGTATTGCAAACTTCATACCACCCCATTCAAATATCTCTTTTACATACTTCTTAGGTATTTTGAATCGGGTAGACTTACCAGCCGAAACCTCGTGTTCAGACGTGACGCTCATATTAGATGTGATATACACCTCACCATCGGGCGACATAAGGGGAGCCTTTCCCGGCTCGTCTTTCATCACCATCTTACGTTCGGGCTTAGCTTCCTTAATAGCGGCTTTACTACCTGCTGTTTTCTTAGGCGGATATTTATACTGCCAGCTCCCGTCTTTGCCTTTCCAGCGCTTGATGTATTTTGTAGCTTTGGCCTTTATAAAAAATCTCACTGTATGCCTTGTGCTCCCGTATATTGACCCGGCGCTTGATTCAATTTAGCGTTTGTTATGCTCTCGTCGCACGTCAATACCGTACGTTCTAAGACAGCAACACGTTGTAGCGTGTCTTCGTATTCGTCTTTTAGGCTAGCATAGTGCTCGTCTCTAGGTATAGGCTTTTTATTAACATATGGCTTCAATCTAAACCTTAATGCTTTGAGATCCGCCTTGTATTTTTTCACCCGCTCCAGAGACACAGCTCTGATCTTTTCTTGATCTTTGATTATGGCCTGTATATAGTTGCCTACATGCTCCATCCTATTAGTAAGCTTCTGTTCTCCTTTGGCCGCAGCATTATTAAGCACTTGCAGACTCCTTTTCAAACCTGTTCAAAAACGATAGAAACCCTGTACCGTCCATCCCTTCGATCTCTTGCGGATTGCCGAGTATTTCAGTCTCTCTCTTTTTACGTTTGACTATATCTTCCATCCTAAGATCGTAGGGATTATTGCCGCTTAACGTATAAGTCTTTACGTTTTTGTTTTGCCCCTTACGGTAGGTACGTTTTTCCCTTTGATCCTTAGCCGCAAAAGTCATTGGTTGATCAAGGTGAAAGTTGACCGTACCTCCCTGCAAGTTGTGACCGGCTTCCATAGATTTCGTACCGATAAGAAACTTCACTGGACTGTCAGGATTATTAAAATCGATCTTGGCTCGCTCTATATGAGCAGCACTATCATACGGAGCACTACCCATAATAGCTTTTACGCTATCGGCACCAAACTCCCGCTGTAGGCGCTTCATCGTAGAGTGCAAAGCTTGAACTCCGGTAACGTGTATTACGGCTTTTTCTCCAGGGTGACTATCTCTCATAAGCCGAACGATCTCACCGGCTTTACTATTATCAGACTCGGCGTCATTATGTACGATTTTATACATTGCAGCATCACGCCTAGCTGCAGCACCTGGAGATTTAGCATCCTTTTCAACGCGATACTTTTTCATAGTATCACGTAGACCGTCTCGCTGATTCTTTGTCATCGGTACTCGGATATGCTCATGCGTATGCTCTACCGGCAAATCATTCTTTTGGGTAAAGTTCCACGGCGATACTTCCTTTCTCAGCGCGTCATTAGCAGAATCTTGCATAGCGCTAGTACCTTGATTCAACCCCTTATACCTCTTTTCAAACGATGTAAGCGATCCCAAAGTATGTTCAGGATCTAGGAAGTTAATCTTTTTCCATAACTCAACTTTACTGTTCTTGATATTCGTACCTGACATAACCATCTTCAAAGGTATATCCCGCAATTGATTCATGCCCCTAAACCGCTGAGATCCCTTGCCTGTACCTCCTGGCGTCATTTCATGCATTTCGTCGATCACGATCATATCGTAACCGCCCTCTTTTATTTTTTCCCAGTCAGTTGCAAGATTATCATGCCCCACAAAGTGTATCCCAGACTCTTCTCCGTACATAGCAAGACGGTTTTTCTTGCCTCCTAGAGTCTCAGAGTTTACAATCTTCATATCCTTTAATAGTTCGCTAGATAAAAACTTCTTACCCTCTCCTGCCGTTTGCCGTTTCAACTTAGGGGGTGTTACAAACAAAATCTTTTTAGCGCCTTTGTTACTTATAGCGTCAGCGATTCCAGCATAAGCAATCGCGGTTTTTCCCGATCCAGCTTCGTAGTCTAGCAGCACCTTACCAGATTCTCTAAAGAACCGAAATCCAGCCTCTTGCGAGGGAGTAAGTGTAATTTTTTCATTCATACCTGGAGGGGTGCTGCCGTCATTAGCTTCGTGCCTTTTAATTTTATCGATCTCAGTTTCTTTTCTTACTATCTCTTTATTAAGATCTATCATTCGACCGATAGACTCCGCAGGGATCTCCATAATTAGCTGCTTACCACCGGCTTTCTTTTTACGGATACTATACATTCCTCTATTTAACCCGGCTTTCTTTGCACGTGATCGAGCCCTACTCAAATCGTTGCCCATATCTACGAGTACCGTATCTGCAGGAGGTTCTGACAGCGCGTTAATTAGATGCGCCATACCCTGCAACGATCCCACGGCTACACCTAGTTCTTGCTGAGCGGCTATCATTTCTTTTAAGGCATACCCGTTCGCTTGACTCATTGTCATCAAGCCTTCCTCATCGTCTGTACCCTTGGCTAGATCCCGTAGAGAGTCGGCTACTACCATCCGCTCATCAGAGCTTGTCATAGCCGCATCGATAATAGCTTCACGTTTAGTGGCCGAAAACTCCTCTAGGGCCTTTCTAACCGCATCGCCCCTACCCTCTTTTTGAATGTTTATTGCAACGGCACGGGCTATAGCGTCGATACCTAATTCTTTGAATGCATCAGGGGAGAATGTTGCGCCTCCCCCCATTACATCACTGAGCACTCCGTTAATAGTAGATGCATTTCCTACCGCTACGTGTCTTTGAATAGCTCCACTCTGAGCGTTCATTTTATCATATAGTGCAATATTCTTTGCAGTTTCGATATTGTCTTTTACTTCCTTCATGATATCTTCGCCGGTTGACTTAGAATCTGCAGCGAATACATCACCGACTTTCAATCTAGGTGGTCGTGGGTCTTTGGCGGTGCCTATCTTTTTTAGAGCTTTCTTAAAGCTCTGTCTAGCCTGTAAAACTTCCTTGGCTTTTTCGGTATCGAGCATCTTCTTAAGATTCTGCTTCACGCCCGGATCTGCTTCATTAAGATAATCATTCATAAGCACGTCTAGAGCTTGCCGCTCCACGTTCTTCACGCTTTTGTCTATCTCATTCCTGACAATCTTCTCCGTTTCCTTCTCAATGTCCTTTTGATCGGTCTCATCGAGAACTTTGCGCTTCCTAGTAGTGACAATATCACGGGCACGCTCCGTGATCTCATCCATTTCCTTCCCAGTAATTTGAGACTTAAAATCGCCCTCATCCATACCGAGAATGTTTTTGACTTGCGTTTCGTACTGAGACCGCAATTCTCGCTTTGCTAAAACCTCAGCCTTACGCGATGCGCGGAACTCTCCTAGCTCCTCCTTACTGAGAGATCGTAAATCCTCTCTCTTTTTCCCTTCTGCTCCTTCGCGCTTTTTAGCATACTCCTCTTTGCTTAGAATCTTGTCGATTTTCAGATGGTTCAGCTTACCGCCAGCACCACCAACAACGACCCAACCACCATCGGAGGTACCCTGCAATAATACTCGGGAACCTCGGATTGTGACCCACCTCATACCTCGGGCCTTTACTTCATCAGGTGTATAATATTTCAGAGCTTTCGCTTTCGCAAACGGCTCCTCGAACCAAATAAATAATTGCCAATTAGTTCCGTCGCTATGCATCCAAATATCGTCGGATGATTTTCTCAGGATGTCGGTTGACTTACTCATATTAAAACGTCCTTTCAGGTACATGATACGACCTTCCATCGTATTCTTTAGACTCTTTGTAGGCATCGCATCAATAATCGCATCTTTGTTATTTAATACAGTAGACACCTGAGAGAGCATATCGCTCTCACTCACACCCGCAAACACCTCACCTGCAGTTCCCATTGACCGCATAGTATCAATCTCACCGACACTTTCCCCGAACGCTTCACCTTTCAATTCACCCATAGCCCTATGCCTGAGAGATCCACCATTATCGATTCTTGCCACTTCCCCGGTAGCAGAATTATAGAGAATGTTGTCTCTCACTAATCCAATTACATCCCAGTTGGCGAGTAATGCATCGGCCACAAAACCCTCTTGCAACTTAGCGTATGCTATGCCCCTATCCTTGGCGTACAAAGTATCTAACGATTTCCATCCCTCATTCTTTGGGTAGTATTGTGTAATTTGGTATAGCGTACCCTCACTCTCATGTAACGTTGCTTTCGGAGCTTCGATACCTAATATTCGATAGACTTTGTTTGCAGTGTACTCGTCAATTATGTGATCTCTAGAATCACCGGTTTTCAACACACCTTTCGCTGTGCGTAAAGTGTCGGGATCTGTATAACTGATTAGTTTGGCTTCAGTAGATCCACCTAAATTGGCCTTGGTCTCGTACAACGGAAGTTTCGCAGGCTTTCTCGATAACACTTCACTAGGCTTTACTACCTCATCTATTTTCGAAGCTCCCAATTCCACTAGCAATTGACTCCCAGTGAAACCTCCCTTTTTCCCTATCCAAAACTTATCACCTTCAATATCAGTATGTATATAACCACTTATATCTGTACCTATAGGAAGCTTATCCATCTTAGATTGGTATTGCTTCCCTCTTTCAGCCACTTGACGCCCCGCCTCAGATAAGCTCCTAGCTATCGATTGTGCTGAATGAACATTAACTACCTTCACACTCTTTTTCTTAACCGGTACCCATTTCCCCTCAGCCATCTTTTTACGACCATGCGAAACCGTACCTATAGGCATTCGTTTCGCTTTGAAGATTTCCCCGTACGTGATATGGTCCGCGTTCGGTTTCAATTTCATGCCGTATTGCTTTTTTAGCATATCCTTGAACGTGTCCATATCAACCGTGTCCATACTCTGAAAATATCCGGGCCGGTCGTACTGCCGCTCGTAAGATTTCCGAGCATCGTCCGTGGAATTGAACCCGAGCATCACCTTGTCTTCATCGTATTCTTTTGTTTTCGGATCTTGCTGATGAATTATGAATGCGTACTTGCTAAAAGGATTCGCACCTATGTAGCAGTCAACATGATCTCCGTCTACACCCTCAGTCAAACGAATGTATCCATATTGAATATGCATAAAGGTTTGCCACTCGTGACCATCTTCACTAGTACCACGACGCACGCTACCACGTTCATTTTCTATAGATATATTGAGACCTTGAAACTTTCGTTTGCCTTCCAGTTTGTAGCCTGAAAATGTTTTAGCCATTAAGTCTACACCCTTTCAGTGTTACTTAGGATTCGACGCAGACGGAACACGTATCAATCCTTTCACTTTGAAATCGCCTGCAAACAGCACACCGTTATAACCGCTCGAACCAAGACTCATTGAAAACTTACCAAGCGGAGTGACATAATTCCCATAAACATCACCACCCTCACCGTAATACGCTTTCACATCTTTGTGCTTTTCCATCTGTCTAGCAAATCTCACAAGGCTATCATGGTACCCACTAGTCCGTTCCTGAGAACCTGCTAAAAGCAAAAGACGTTTAGTTCCTGTAGGAAGACTATTGGCAAACGCTTTCTGACTTGATGTCAAACCTTTAAAGTAATCAGACACCTCCGACTCTCGCTGTTGCTTTTTCTCTTCTTTTTTTACTTTACGCTGAGAGCTACGGCCTTCCTTACCGTAGTCATAATGCCATTTTCCGTCTTTGCCTTTCCAACGCTTTGTGTACTTGGCTTTCATAAACTCTTGCGCTTCTGTTGGGCGTAGTATAATCATTTATTTGCCCCAACAACTTTTTTCGCTACATTTGTCATCCCACTATACCGGTACACACCTGAAGGTAGACGTACAAGATGATTTGCACACGGGTATTTCGTGCCGTCAATTGTGACGCTTACCAGATTGCCAGAGTTGTTGAACTTGGCTTTGTTCTTAGATCCGGCACTGATATTCACCTTTCGTACTTTACCTGTTGACGTGTTGGTGAGCTTCAGATAATTGTCAACTGCGTCCGACTCTTCCCCACTGACCTTTGTCTTGTACTTGTCATAGGGAGGCTTGTGCCCGCCGCGCTTGGAGATCTCTTTATCCTTTTGACCGGTGTTGCTCTTCTCAGGTTTCGGCGCACCCTTCGGCGCTTTCGATCCCCGGCTTCCCTGTGGCTCACGCGGAGGGATCGTTCCCTTGGCGTTCCCCGTCCCCTTTGCTCTACCCAAATGCTCCCGAGCTTTCGATAGCTCAGTAGGCATAAAGATAGTCTCATCATGTGTTTGCTCCTCGCCAATAGGTATGACAAGAGCTATAGGCTTACTCATAATCTGCTCCTTATTCGATTTCTCAACTAAAGACTCGATCTGACTAGGACCATCCCCATCAAATCCAAAATTGGTTTTTCCATCCCAATGTTCGATTGTTATCGCTCTGCTAGATCCAATGTCACCCATACGTTTCATTTCTTTTAACAGAGGAAGTATATCATCAAAAGCAGCTTGATTGCACTCAATTATGATCCGCCGTTTCTGATCATACTTACCCATTGTTAACCCCCGTGCTTTTTCATAAATACAATCATCGCAGCCCCGGTAGGCCCGGAAGTCAACTCTAGGAAATGTACCGTCCGATCTATCGGAATGACCTTACAAAGATCATTGGCTCCGGTAGTAATCGTGAGTGTCACATTGCCGAGAACGAGTACAAACGAGCCCGCCGCTGTACCTGTCAGTACAATATGATTTACTGGAAAATCGCCAGTCAACTCATCAGCAGCATCAAACACCGCGATTCCATCCCCTTGAAAATAATCAGCATCAGCCATGTGTATAGCTCCTTATCGCTTTTTCTTGCGAGTATCTTTCGCAAACTTTCTATCTAAATCGGGATTATTCAATGATATACCTCACTACTCTTTCTGATTTTCGAGTCGCTTTCCTGAATTGCTCCAGTGCACTCATAGATTTCTCGATATCTTCTTTCTCTTCGTCTTCGACCTGCTTCTGACCGTTCCCATTACCGTTGTTATTTTCTTCGTCGCCATTATCTCCGTTCCCACCGAAGCCGTTGGGAGCGCCATATTGATCGGCCATTTCCTCTTGCTGTTGAGATTGTTTTGCTGCAAGGAATATCTGCACCGCCTGTGGATGTAGAGGCATTTTCGACCAGTCTTCGTTATAAGGCTCTTCACCATCCTCTTCCCGAATCTCGTCGATTGATCTGTGAGTAGCAACCTGTTTCGCCCGCACTCCAGCTTTCTTCTCTTCGTCGTCTTGTATCAGGCCCACAAACCTAAACCTATACTTGGGAGTTACATGCCTGACAATCTTATTGACGTATTGCTGTATAAACGTTAACAGCGAGTGTAGTCCACGATCTTTACTGCTAGCGATTCTGGGCTCCGGGTTTTCGCCGATTACATGGCTAGTATTGTCTGTTTTTATACCCATCTCCAGGAGATCCATTGAGAATACCGAAGCTATCAAAGCGCTAACAAACATAATGGTTTTGTGAAACTCCATATCTTTATTTGAAGCGCCGATAGTTTTGAAGTCCATCCCGACGCCGTCTTTGCCGCTCGGCAGAATCGGTATATTGAACTGGGCACCCGCGCCCGTCATAGCCGCCCACCAATAGTTTCTAATAGCGTCCATTTCCGGCTTGCCAACATCGCCCATTACCGAAATGAATCCTTTAGGCATACGGTCCCGCATGAGTTGATCTCGGATGTAGTTGTACCCAAACAATAGTGTGGTGATTACATCGAGCGCCTGTTCAATTGGAGAATACCCATATCCACGATACTTGATATCGGCACGTTTGAACTTATAATCGAATACAATATCTTTTCCTCTGAACTCGTTATATACCTTCAATTCTATCTGTTGTACGAATCTAATATTTCTATTGAACTGGCTTTCATCAGTTACGCGCTTTATTGTAGCAGCATCCAATAACCAGAATGCCTGCGCCTCGCCTACACGGTTTCGCTGGATCTCTGTAGCTACTTGATCGATAACCAGCAATTCCCTTACGAACATCCCAACAAAGTCTGAGAAATCGTCCTCACGCTCGTCATCATATTTAAATCCTGTACGAGATATGAAATCGACCAGTAGATCAGATTCAACATCGTTGAATTGACTCTCAGGCATTCGCCGGTCGGCAAGCTCAAATACAAATCCCCTTTCACCATCTTCCTGAGCAAACTTACAAAATGGAAGAACTTGGTCGCAGCGAGTGTTAATTATTCCATTGATAAGAGGTAGCTGATCCACCGACCTCCGAATGACATCGAAGCCGGTCCGCATGACCCTTTCACGCACACCTTGTGCCCCAGACCAGAGCCATTGAGTCACACGAGGATCTGTCAATTGTGTTTGAAGTTTTCGAAGGGTCGCTTCTGAACCAACATTCGTATCTGTAGGCTTTAGCGCTCTAGTTTTCTTCCGTCTAGCCATCTGACCTCCAAGGGTTCTGCTCCTATTATACCATCACCCTCTAATATACGCAAAGGATATAAAAAAAGGCCAACCCACAACAACATAAGGGTTGGCCTCGATTAAACAAAACTCATCGGCAGTGTCTAACTATTTACATCACCTGCCGGTAGGTCGTCGACTTATTGACTACATAAAGTACATACATCGGACCCTTAAGGCGAACAGCGACCCCTCCTAAACCGTAGTGGTTAGCCCGGTATTTATCATCTTCGAGTACGCCCTTGTAGGAGTCTGTGAGCAAACGCGGATCGTTATAGTGAATGCTCATCAGGTAATTGTTAATAAGGGCGCTTTGTGACGCTACCGCGTCGGGGATCGTGTAGTCAATGATTTCTATTGCGGGGATGACCAGCACATTATCACTCATGGTGACCCGCTGTCCTTCGACCGACAGTAGGTGTACTGATTCAACCGGCAATTCAAACTCATTGATCTGGCCGAATGTTGGTATTGCTAGTACCAGTAGGCACAGCAATAACAGGGTGATTTTCTTCACATTCTCTTCTCCTCTTCTCACAGTGTTGGATTTTCGCTTCTTGACCATCATTATCTTCATGATAGACCCAATCTACCTCCTTGTCAATCTATTTCGCCCGTGGCTTTGCGTATAGCAACCTGCGACTTTGTACTTTTAGGAATGAAAGGAGTGTTGAATATCACGTTACTGACTTGACATTCGGGGTTGATACATTTCTCCTTCGCATTCTTAATATCACGTTGCAATGGACAGCCACACACATGACATGTTGACCTGCTCAGGTCAATCACGAACACTGTTTCTTTTTTGTCTTTGGCTCTAGTCACAATGAATACCCTCTACCGTACATATACTCATTTCCAGGATTTCTATAAACTACTTTCGTTTAATCAAAACCTGATTGATATGGTGGTAACGCACCTCTCGTCTCACGCATATCAAATCTCATATCTAATCCCTTAAGCAATCCCTTATAATCCTTACAATTTACATTGCCACCAGGTGTGATCCAACAAACATGTTTTCGTATAAACCTGTTGTCCTTTACCCTTCCATAACCTACATATTGTATCCGCCTCACATACCGGCCCACCGCTGATAACCTAGCACAAACTACAACATTCTGATAATCAGCTATCGAGATACGCAACAGCTCGGACATAGTGCCATAAAATAATATACCAAGCACTCCTGACTTATGACGCTTGGCTACGAGCATCGTCAAGCGCAAGCTTCTTAAGTCCTGTAATGATATTTCAGGTATACGCATACTACCCCTCTCTAGCCATAACAGTATTACTAAGCGTAACGGTACTACTCAACTGTCTGTGTACAGTTATAAGCCTACCCCGCCACTCGAAGAGATACTAGCGATTATTTTCTTTGTCAAAGGTAAACCATCCGAACCGAGATCACTACGATTGAGTATAAGTTCGTTATCTTTTATTGTGCCATGATCCCTATGTACAACCACCCACGAATCTATGTCATGCACAGAAATACCATTCATCACTCTGAAAAGAATCATTACAGGGTGATCGGGAACTTCGGCTTTTAGAAGCTCGACCATGCTGCCGCGAAATATCGTACCCGCAAGGCCGTTAATCTCCCAGTACATTGTCACCTCTAGTCTGAAGACTCGTAAATCTGCATATGATAATTCACGTATGCGCATTTTTGGTTGTAAAACCCTACCTTCTTATTTGCAATGCTACACCATTTTAAGAGTAAAAACGTTACCTTTTTTAATTTGTAACAGCGGTCCTTGTGGAGCCGCCGTTCCCTGCTGATGACTTCCTATAGGGGACAAACGTGTCGTTGTCATAGGCATTGCGTTATTGAACTTCTCTATAAACTCGTTATCTTTTATTCGACCTATTCCAGCATATACAACTTGCCATCCTTCCATCGGAGGCTTTCTCTTTAATTTAATACAGATAACAACATTCCTATAATTAGGTATAGAAGCACCTAGAAGACCCGCCATAGTACCATCAAACAACACACCTATCTTCTTGCATTTATGGACCTTAGTAAATGATACCGACCATCTAAAGATCTTTAGATCTTGATATGAGAATCCACGTATGCGCATATTCCCCCCAACCACATTTTTTGGTTCCAAAACTCTACCGTACTGCAAATGCAGTACAGCATTAGAAGCCACCACCGCTCCAATTCCTACATTCCCCAAAAGCAGTTATCGTTAGTCTTGCTGCAGGTTCACTGTATGAAGCAAAAAGTCTTTCCCCTTCTTTATATTGATCCGCTATAAACTCGTTGTCCTTTATTCGTCCAGATCCAACAAATAATACAGGCCAAGTACCTATCACTAGATCCCCAGGTTCGCTTACCGACTCTTTAGAATCTGGCCTTTCAACCTGGATCACAACATCCTCGCGATCACGTATTAAAGTACGCAACAGTTCAAGCATGGTGCCTATAAACAATTGATGAGCTACTCCAAACACATGTAGTT
>SDBV01009334.1_pt1 | contig 13058 bp, 12 predicted proteins | sample 2277081 | NCBI WGS metagenome assembly SDBV01 (sample SAMN10402039, study PRJNA504765) | marine sediment metagenome | isolation source: marine sediment core GS10_PC15, 223 cmbsf | place: Arctic Ocean: Southern Knipovich Ridge | collected 2010
CAGAATTGTTTTTTTTAGCATTTTTACAACCTGAAACTGGTTACACGTTAGCTCAGAGACTACACGGCTCTAAAAAGACCCCAAACACAAGTAAAACTAGCATAGCTCTAAAAAAACTAGAAACAGCAGGGTATCTTAGGCGTGGTGAGGATGGAAAATTTCACCACGTTCCTGAAAAACTTGTTCAAGAATTAATTGATTATTTGAAAAATGAGCAAGGAGTCATTTTGGATGAAAAAGAAAAAAAAATTCTTAGACACTTGATATCTGAAAATTATTCTTTCTTTTTTGCTTCTCATGAAGTTATCCATAAAATGCTTGACAGCCCAAAGGGAACTCATGACTTGGATGCCATTAAAACAATATCAGACAAAATTGGACAAATTTCTGCAATACAACTAGAATTAAAAAAGAAATATAGTTCAAACATACCTAAAACCAATCAACCATTTGGAAAAATTCAAGAAGATTTATCAAAATTTGTTGAAGTCGAAAATAAGAACTGGGAAGCACTATTCAAATGGAAAAAATTTACTCAATTTGAGAAAAAGATAGGTATAGAATATACTCTAAAGGAAAAAATGAAAGCTGTTGACACGTTTAATAATATTCTAAAATCAGAGAGAATGATAGAGATACTTTTTGATAAAATACCTGATACTACAATAGAAAAATTTGCATATTTGTGGAGTCAATATTCTGGATTCCAACTTGGGTTAAATCTACCAAATATCAAGCCAATGAAATTAATGAATAGTTATTCTTAAGAAATAGTTTTTTTACGAACAAATTTGCGACCAAAAACGCACTGCTATAGGGTTAATCCCTTCGGATTCACTTCAGATTGGGCAGACCGCTAAAAAAATTAGTCCCGAATTGGGACGATTCTGATTGGTACACCTATTTCTGCAAATATTGCTCGTGTTATGTCGCCACATTCAATTGCAGTTGTTCTTGGTCTTACTTTATTGATTACCATACTAAAAAATGGCAAAAGAAGTATTTTAGCATATTTTCCAATTATATATTTAATACCAAGTATCATCTAATCCAAAACCCATTTTCGGGTTTTTCTATTAAATCATTAATCTTTATTTTATGTCAGATTTTATTCCTACATTCAGAACTGCAACACCACAAAAACTCTCAAAACAAGGATGGATTGATGCCAATGAACCACAAGTAATTTTATTTCAGGGCATGCGAGCATCTGGTAAAGGGGTTGCAGTTGATTATGTCGCTGAAAAACTATACCAACAGGGAATTAACATTTGGCATATTTGGGGCGCTCGTTCCTTTGAGAATCTTTATTGGGCAATAAACAAAAACTGTCATGATCATTACTCCAAAATGACGTTAATTGCAGATGCATTTTTTGATGAAACTCATTGTGGTGGAATTGGAAGTCGCTGTGTCTCAAAAGGAATGCTAAGAGCAGATTATGAAAAATATCTTGAGATTTTGGTTCAGCAAAAACTAATTGAAAGAGTTGATGAAAAACAAATTCGGCTTACAAAACTTGGTAATGATTTACATTATAGAAAACTTCTTCATTGTAACTGTAATAGAGCATACCCAATAGTCTGGATCGTTCCAAACTATATCGAAATTGATCAAGAGAGCCTTGATGGATTCAATGGGTACTATTGGAAGGATTTAGAAGAATACAAAGAATTTTTTCTTGAAATCACAACAAAAGAAAAAGAACTTCTCCTTGAAGGTAAATTAAAAAAACCAAAAGAGTTTCAGCCAAAACCCTTGATTTTGGTACGTCAAATCCTACCTCTTACCAACGCATCTAGAAAAGAAAAATTCCAGGAGCAATTCACTAAAATCGTTTTAGAAGCAAGAAAAGAGCATCGAATTGTAATATTAAATCCAGCAATCTTTGAATTTGCTCAAGACAAATTTGACACTCTATCTGAAATCATTCGTATGATTCCGTATTTGATGAACAAGTCTGGTTTTTTCAAACCGTTAACAGAAAGTGATGTTGGAAAACAAAGAAAGTATTGGAACAAATGGCAAAAGTCTTGGCACAAAGTTGCAATTGTGATTAATGAGCTGCGTTCTGTTGCTCCATCATCACGATTATCAGGGGAAAGAGAATCATCAAAATCAAAAAAGGCTGTATTTGATTTTATTCCTGAAGCTCGTCACATGAAAACTTGGTTCATTGGTGATTATCAAAATCCTGAAGACTTGTATGCAGGAATACGATATCAAGCAAACATTGTTGTGATCAAAAGAGCATCACGAAACATTCTAGGAAATGATTGGGCCTGGTTGTTTGATAAAATAAAAAATGATAGAATTGGTTTTTTGAGAAAACGCTTTCATGCCGATATAGAAAGACCTGAAGATGTATGGAAATATGAAAAGCATCCAAAGGTAAGGCAATTTTTAGATGATAGACGTCCTAAAATTGATGAGCTGCCAGACAACAAAGGTTTTGTTACATTTCCAAATGGCGAGATAAAACTACAAAGATTTGAAATGCCAACATTTCACCACAAAACAAGTTTAGAGGATTTTCAACTAGATAGTGGAATTAAATGGAAAGTAAATTACACTAAAAAACCAAAAACTGAAACAGATTCTGGTTCACGTCTATTAAAATCACAAAAAGAAGATCTTTTGAAGAAAATTGATTATATGGTAGTATCGGAGAAAAAATCATTCAAAGAAGTAAAAGACGAACTAGTCGTTTTAGAAAATAGTGGTGCAATTCCAAACTTTGGGGTTTCAGAAAAGGATCCAAAATACTTTAACAACATGTATCTAAAATGGAAAAAGAGACTAAAATAAAATAATCTGAACCTAAATTGAGGAAAATTAGCTCAATTTTGATGAAAATTTGGTGATTTTAGATGAATTTTGAGGCTAGATTTAGGCACAAATTTGTTCATTTTTCACCATTCATCTTGATTTCCTATGTAATTATGGTGAAGTGAATTGGTGAATGAAAGTGAAGATGAGTTTTTAGAAAATTCAAACTAAATCAAATTAAATTATGATAATGACCAATTACGCGCTACATCACACGCGATATAGAATTTAGTACTAAACAGTGTGAACTTTTCTTTTACTTTACAAATGCGCATGTACCTGACGAGATTTTTGGAATTTTATACTAAATTATTCGAACGTAATCATCTGTAATGTTCACACATGTGTATGGATTATTTTCTCAAGTAATCAACCAATCTCCAAATTAAAGATAAAAAATAATTTCCTATTGGACTCTCCCTAACAACTGTACGAGACATTATTGCACAAACATTAGCATAAGAAAGATTTGCTACAAATAAAATCCAAAACATTACTGGATCTACTATTGTAAAAGAAAATAATCCAAGAAGGCCAAAGGCTAACCCAAAACCAATCGTTAATACTTCCAACATCATAGAAGCAATTACTCGTAATTCAGAAGCAACTCCATATACATTACGTAAGTTTTTTGCAATCTTTCCTAATCTAACTAAAAATCCAATTGGAATTAAAATAAATAAGAATACAAGACTGATTTCATTAACTGAATGAGATAACCAAAAAAGATACTCTTTAGAACCAGGAATAAGACTGATGAGCGTGGCTACATACAACAATAAAATAATTACGGGAGCACCAACAAACCATTCTGGATAGAAACCAAACCAGTCTTGTAGGTATTTCCATTTGCCAGAAACCAAATGTTCTCATATGTTGATAATATTATGTCTAGATTAATCTATCATATTACCCAATGATTGATTTTAGAGCCATCAACGTCATCGACGTGGTCAGCTAGCTTACCACTTCTACCACTTACACCACTTGATTCAGAAATGTTGTATTTTTTGATCAATGATTCTATCACGTCTTGCTTGAACTGGTATACTGTGATTTTGTGTTTTTGACCATTTTCGGTATGATATTTCTGTCTTCGAATGGCATGAAATTTCCCCTCAAAAAGACGTGCCAAAAAATTGCGTGTTATTTTCTGAGCGTAATCATGAGGATAAAATGTCTCTTTTTCCAGGTGGCCAGCAATATCATCTTGCTCATTCACAAGATAATTCCAGAATGCCTCAAATTGAAATTCTAGGCCTTCAGAAAGGGTCCTAACTACTATCTTGAAGATTCTGGCTTCAAGAGAATTCCAAATTGCTTCATGTCGTTGAGCAGTGTAAAAGGCTACAACTTCTTTACATTTTGAAAAATACTTTGTACCATAACACACTCGAAGAAAGTCTTCCCAAAGTTCTTGGTCTCTTTGATGTAAATTAGAATCTATTTGTACAAGTTGCTTGTGAATGTTTTGTATTTTGTAAACAAGTAAAGCCTTTCGTAGTTCTAATAGCTTAGTTTTTTCTTCTTCTGATAATCGTTTTATGTTTGCATTTGGGTTTCCTTCAATCATGTGAATGATCGCAAGTCGTTCTCTGAATCCTCTATCTTCTGGAATAGATTCACCAGCAAAAATTTTGAAACAAAATGTTTTGTAATAGACTTGTTTTTTGGAATTTAGTGTTTGTATGATTCGTGGTTTTAATGCACCTTTAGAATATGAATTCTTATAGGTTCGAATTTTTTCTTTTTCATAAGCTAAATCTTGTGCTTCATCTTCAGCAATTGTGCCAGCACCTTCTTCATCAGTTCCTAAAAAATTGTAAATATCAGCATTAGGAATGTCTTCACCATAAAGACAACGATATGCCAGCATTCGAAATAAATGAACTACAGAACTCTTTCCTGACTCTGTTTCACCTACAACATAAAGAAAGTGTGTTGTATTGATGTGTTCTTGTTCATAACTCAGTATTATATCTCCAAGAATAAGATATTTGTCAAGTTCTCGAATCACTATAAAATTATCAATTTGTTGTTTAATTTTATTAAGTAATTTTTCTTTATTGATTTTGTTTTTGATTATCTGTTTAATTTCTTGTTTTGAAAAATCATATGGAATATATCCACATTGATTTTGTTGAATTGGTTTAACTAATTTTTCTCCTTGGAGAAGTTCTTTTTTGATTGATAGCTTTTTGGTTTTATAATCAAAGCAAAGAAAATAAGATTCTCCCTCTACAAGAATGGATTCTACAAAATAGTCGTGAATTTTACCTTTAACCTTGAAAATCGCATTTTTCTCTAGTTCTTGTCTTGATTTTGATTCTTTTTGAATTTGTTTATGATCATTTTTGTCTAAGTATGATAAAAATTCAGGTTTCTCACATTTGCATTTGCCTTTTATCTTATCACATTTACTACACTGAAAGAGAACCATACTTATTCAAGTTCTCTTTCATCAGAATATTTGATTGTAATTTCATGGCAATAATCTACAATCGCATTTACAAGTGTCCATTTATTTTCACGCCATGGTTCAGGAACAATTCCATATTTTTCAGCTAGAGACTCTAATAATGTGTGTGGTTTTTTAACTATATGTCCATAGAAAAATCTTCTTGGTGTATTTTCTATTTTTCCATAATGATTACAGGTTTCATCAATACAGACATAATTAGGCATGTGGCCCACCTAATTGAATTTGTGTGATTATGTGCTGGTTCCAAGGTTTTTTACGAATATGTTCCTGACACACTTTGAATTTTCTTTTACCTAAAATTCCTACATCATACTCAACAATTAAAATCGGTTTGTTAATACAACATTGTTCTAAATTTTCTTTATTCATTTGATCATCTCTAATTGTCTTGCAATGCTGATTTGTTGTAACAAATTCATAACAAAATTAATTTCAACTTCATTGCGATGAAATTCTCGTAAGTGATAATACAGGGACTTTATGTTTTTGAATCGTTTTGTTTTATTGTTAGTATTTTTTTCACAAAATAAACAATGAACTCCAGAAAAATCATGATCGTCTTGAAATGATTTTTTAAAACGTTTGGGTTTAATTACGACAGAATGTAAACTCACTTAATCACCCAAAATAAAGGTCTTCGATAGCTTTCTTTGAGCTGTCGAAGAACCAACCATTATTAATCATAAAATTAAAAATTGTGTCAAACATTCCAATATTGTCTCATTATCTTTAATTACTTGATCAGGATTTTGATTATCTATTGGGTGATCAAGTTGCTACTTTTGAAGTAAATGGTATCAAGAACAGTCCTTTACAAATAGCAATTTTGACACGATTGTGTGAAGATAAAGCCATACAAAGACAGATTTCTCAGGATTTGATTGCACCTGAAGAATCTATTAGCAGAATTATGCGTAAATTAGAGAAAAAAGGACTAGCCGAAATTGATTTACAATTTATCCCAGAAACTGGAAATAAATCAAAAATTTGGAAAATAACATCAAAAGGAATTGAAGAGGTATTACTAGCATCAGAACCTGAAAATTTTTGGAAGATTGCTTTCCAAGTATATGACTTAAGAAATGAAAACTTTTCAATTGCTCCAAAAATTGACAAAGTTTTTTCAAAATATGAAAATAAAATTTTAGACATCTCAAGAGAATATGTAATTCCATTTAAATTCAAAACGAATTTAGCACAATTACATGCATTTTCGTTAAAACATCCTAATGTAATCTCTAATTCTTGGCTAGTTTTGTTAGATCGAATTGGATGTGGTCCACCTATAACATTTCAAGAGCTTGAAGATGATTTAAAAAAACATTATCCAAAATTATACAAAGGATTCAAAGGTATTGATCTTTCTGGTTATGCAGAATGGTATAAACCGCTTCATAAAGGAAGAGAATTAGAAAAAGCAATTCATGAGATGCGACACAGTCAATTGATTGAAAAAGTTAGAACCACTAAAATAACCAAATATCGATTAGCACATGCTGGCTTTTTATTATTATTATTTCATTTGTTTAATGAATTAGATGAAAATAAAAAATATGGGTTAATGTTAGAAACGTTACGTAAGGGTCTATCTGATAAAAAAATTTCAAAAAAAGAAAAACTTTTGAAAGTGCGTCTTCCTCTTCTTATAAAATACAATTCAAAACTACTTCCAGGAATTTTCTATTATAAAGAGCGTTTAGAGATAAATTACTACTATATTTTGTTTAGTATAGTTTTAATTTATTTTTACTTTCATACAGATTTTACTAATAAAATTTCAAACTATGTTATTTTAAAAAAATTTCAAAACCAATTAGAAGATTCTATTGAATCAAAATTAGAAGAATTCCATAAGGCGGCTAGAACAGTTTTATTAGAATTGATTAATAATAAACAAAAATCAAAAAGTTTTGTCTCAGATTTAAGTAATGAGTTTTTCAAAGAAATTAAAGATAAGGCAAAAAAAAGATATGCAAAATACAAAAGAGATTGGAAAAAAGAAACAAAAAAGTTACAAAATTCTGAAGATTTTTGGAAGCGCCATATGGCAAAAAACCGAGATAAAGATATGCCAGAATGGACGTTCACAGGTCACGAATATGTTGATGAATTACTGAGCAAAGTAGAGTGGCAAATCAAGTTTAATGATGGGATATATCAAGACAAGTATGACCCCTTTTGGAATGAAATTCTTGCTTCTAAAAAAGATCAGAAAGTATTGAATCGAGTTGCAAACACAATTTTAAGAAAATATCTGATCATACATGAAATATCAAAGGAATACATGAAAGATTATTGGGGAAGCCAATTAGATGATAAATATTGGGATTATGAAAAAATTATTGCAGATAAAATAACATTTGATTTCTATTTATTATACAGGTTTTTAGAGCCAGAAAAATGGGAAAAAAATTTTTATAAAAATGAAACTATAAAAAAATGGCATAATGGAAAAGTGAAAAAATTATATCAATTAGGAGAAGAAACTTTCAAAGAAAAACTAGATTCATTTGAAGTAAATACTTAAATTAAATTTTATATTACTCATCTTCTTCATCATTTTCTGATTTTTCATGTTGTTCAAGATACGAGTTGTATAAGTCATTCATTGCTTTAAGAGGTAAAAGAAAGAATGCATCAAGTAATGATGTAGATGGATTAATTACGGATTGCAATTTGTCTTCTAAAACTGCATATTGTTTTAAATGTGGTTTTATTTTTGCTAAATATTCGGAAGCAACAGATTTATCGAGTTTCTTTAAAACTCCTACAATTTCCTCTGCATACTTCTCTTTAAGATTTTCATCTGTTTCTGTTTTATATTTGGAAAATGTTGTTAAGAAAATTAATTTATTTTTAAAATCTGTTCCGGGTATTTTTTCAAATGATTCGTATAGTTCTTTTAGTTCATCATTTTTTCTTGAATGGATCATACTTATGAGATAAGTAACAGTATTTTTTAAAATATTTTTTTTCTGTTCTTCAGGAAGTTTATCAGGATCAATTATTTTAAAATTTTTTTCTATGATTGATTTATTTTGTGACTCTGTTTGAATTAAATTATAATTTGGTTGTTTTTCTGGTTGAACTACTAAAGTAGAAAAAGGAATCAACCTCATTGGAGGTGGAACCAAAGACAATATTTTTTGAATTAAATCAGTATTTTTAGTATCTAATATTGCAATATTTTGTTTTCTAAATAATTCAGCCAGGGTCTGTTTAACAATTATTTCTGAATCCTTAGCAATCTTATGATCCATTTCAGGAATGTTTGGGTCAATTTGTAAAACAGGTAATTTTCCTTGCAGAGAGGTATTTTCTACATAAAATTGCTCAAATATTCTGGAATCATACTCATATTTTGCAAAATCCAGCTTATTTACAACAAAAGTATGATTGTATAACGTATTATTTCTTCCATCATAACCCATGCCTATATTCTTGATCATGGAAAAAGCAATTTTTTCATCTTTTAATACTAATAACGAACGTGATTCAGTGAATTCACTAGGATCTATTCCTATAGGATAAAGATAATCATCAAGTTCGGATATTATTTCTTCAGAAATCCCCGTACTTTTAGCTATTACCTGGTAACCACTTTTTCCGGCTAATGATGCAGTCGTATATACAAATTGATCAACTGTTAACATTACTTATCGTGGTTGATGTCAAGTATCCAAGAAATAAGTTTACTGTATTCTGCATCGCTGTATTTTAATGGAGTAATTACCCTCCAGGTGGGTTTTAGTTTTTTTTCCCTCTCTTCCAATTCTGGTGGCTCTTCTTCAAGATCATCTTTGTATTGTTCAAGAGTTTTGTTTTTTATGTCTTCAATAATTGCTTTGACTTGTTCCTCGTTTTGACCTGCAGCTCTTGCTTGTTTTTCAGCAGCAGATATAGCTGGTTCTACCACAGCGTCAATTTGTTGTTTTAAGCTATTCATTTTAGATTCATATTCTTTTTTTAGCTTTGCTTCTTGTTTTTTTACACGTTGTTCAGCTTCTTTTATTGTCTCTTTTTTTGCATTAACAAAAACTTTGAAAAATACAAGAGAGTTTTTATCATGATTAATATTCAAGCTTGAACGGAGTTCAGGATAATCATCCAATAACTCTTCTGTAGTTTTTTTTCTTTCTTCAGGCGAAAGAATGTCTACCTTTGTAAAAACTATAGCAATCGGATTATGGATTTTTTCATCTGAATTTGTATTATGAATTATTTGCTTTATTTTTCTAATAGAGCTAATCATTCGAGCAACCTTAGCTGGATCTGTATCCCAATCAACTTTTTTTTCACAATCAATTAGTATGATATATCTTTTAGCAAATGCGAGATAATCCCCTGGACTTGATAATATATTATGTAGTCGTTCTTCTTCACTGTCAAATTGCTCAGTTAATCGATCTGTATAGTTTTCGCCTGATATGTCATGCAAAACCAGTTCGATTTTTAGTGGTTTTCCTTCCATGTTGAATACGTCAACCGCGAGTTTAGGGTACTCTTTTTTTGGCGTTGGTGAAGGAAAATTTCCCTTTTTCATTTCTCTAATAATTTCGTTTATACTATCATGACCACTACTTGCAACAGCTTCCCATTTTCCTTTACTTTTTGGTATCCAAGATGTTACAAGAGTGTGTTTTAGAAGCGCTGATATGACAGTTTTACCCGAACTCACTTCACCCAAAAATGCCACAGTTTCTTTTCCGTCCTGATATAGGGCTCTGGTTTTTTCAATTAGCTGGTTCAGCTGTTTTACATCTGACATTTAGTGATCACCATCAACTAATAAAGAGAATAAACTTGCCTGATTTATGCTATATTTTTTATTCAATGTCTAAACCTTCTTTCAAATCTACGTCTTAACACAATGAAAATAGTACCCAAAACGGGTATTGAGGCAATTCTTATTAAATAATCTATCAAGTCATCACTTTTGAGTTGAAAGAAAGTAGACAGTGTGCGTTCCAATGAAATTTCTAACCTAAAACCAACATCGTTTTCAATTTTTGCTGTATAGTTCATTATGCCTAATGGAAGTTCTTTTTCTAATGAATGTATGTCTGGAAAAATATTGTGATGTAACATCGCTAAAAATAAAATCAAACTGGCCCATATAGCTGGTCTTTTCAAACTTTCACCATACAAGCACAAATGGGAATAGAAACTTGTCAGTGATAGATAACGATGACAAACAGGTTTTAATTTTGTCTTAGAATTATCTTTTAAATCTTCAAAGTAGTTTCGTTTCAATTCCATTTCTTTTACGAAAAATTTCCCAGCCTCTTCATACATCAATCGAAATTCATAATTTTCTCTGAGGTTTCTATAGGTAGAAAGTACGTGGCCTAAACTTCCACTTTCAGGGTCTCTAATTAATTCTCTAGCATCATAAATTTCATATCTATCTGGTCTTCCCCAAATTATTTTTTCATCAAATTTTATTCTTGTAACGTCAGTGTCTCTGAAGGATGTATTAGATAAATCCCCCTCAAATGCAACTAGTTTCTGTTCTTTAAAATCTACATTATGAAATTTTGTAATTGCATTAAATTTTGTAAATTTAAAATCCGTATTTTTTGCAAAAGTTGAATTTGAAAAATCAGTCTCACCATCAAACCGCAATCCTGAAAAATTTGTTTTCATTGAGAAAGTAGAATCTAAAAATCTTGAACTTTTGCTAAATTTTGATCCTCTAAAATTTGTTACAGAAAAATCACAATTATCAAATAATACGTTTTTTGATTTAAATCTAGTAAAAGATGAATTTTGATTAAAGTTTACATTTTTAAAATCAACATTTCCATTTAGACATTTTACGTCAGTAAAAATAAAATTATTTTGAAAGTCTAAATTTAAAAAATTTGCATTTTGTGAAAATTTTGATTTATCAAAACTTGCAAATGTAAATGATGAATTTATAATGTCTACTTTTCCATGGAATTTTGTATTCACAAAATAAACTGCCTCTTGAAATACTAAATTGTGTAATTCAACATTGGGTAGATGATACCCGATGCAGAATAACTCTTGTTGATTATTCACTGCAGTGGCTAGTCCGTCTTCAAATAATTGCCTGACATGGCCCTCGTTACCTGCAAGGAAATCTTTATCATGAAATTCACATAATCCAGATGGCAATGCTGGTCGTGGACATGAATATTCATTTGGTTCTTTTGTATGAAAATCTGTAAAAGTTTCTGTGTATTCACAAACATCTTGATTTTCACTCATAACATGAATTTAACAAAGTGGTATATTATGAGATCCACAATAAGTTCACACATAGTTTGAATACAAAGCACTACATGCTATTGCATGACCATGCTTGTTTTGTTCGTGTAACCTCAAGGTTACGCATGAACCAAATATGTTGATAAAATCAGAGTTGTGCACAACCACGGGTTCATGAATGAGCTTGTTCTGAAATGGCCTATGAATATTCAGATTTTTGCTGTTTAACATTAAGGATGAGGTCGGCCGTAGGGGAATTTGAAATTAAAGACTCGATTTTGTACTTTAGAACTAATCCATCATGGTATTGACGATTAAAGCAATATGCAGTTATTTTCCCTGCATTATAGCTCGTTTCAGATTTGTCTACTTGTAATCTTCGACCACATTTTAGACACTTTGGTTTTTGAAGCACAATACTAAATTTTTTACCCATAATAAAATGAAAATTTGGTGATAATTATACCCAAAAAATTACTTTTTGAGATTGTATTTGATTTCGAGCTGACGCAACAATTCTAGCTTGAATTTTTCATTTTCTTCCTTCAGATCGCCAAGTTGTTTTTGAAGTGTTTCAAGTTCAGATTTTTCTTCCTCTAACTGCTGATTTTCTAACTTTAGTCTCTCCGTATCAGAAATTGTCAAAAATGGAATAGCCTTTTGGTATTCAGGAAATCTCTCAAAATCTTCTTCCTGGTATCGTTCATAATGCTTTTCCAAGCCAACCTTGTGTCCCATCATGTCTTCTTTGTCAAGGTAGTCTACTTTGGCACGCCTCAACATAGTATTGAAATATTTTCTAAATCCATGATCTAGCTGTACTTCATGCCTTTTCTTGTCTGGCGATAATGATGGTCTAAGACCTATGTCATGTACTATTTTATCGATTCTTTTTCTTACTCCTTTTTGGTTTAGTCTACGAATTACAGGAAATCTTATAGATTTGATCAATGGGTCATCTGGTTTTGGATATCTTCCAATGTCTGCCTTCCAGTTTTCACGATAAAGTTCAAGTGCTTTACATGCTTCAGGAGTGATAAATGTGAAATAGCTTTCAGGATCTCCCCTATAGATTAACAGTGAAGCACCCTTGTAGGTGTCACCATCTTTGAAGAAGATGACATCATTCCATGTAAAATAATCCCATGCTTCGAGTCTGAAACCACCTGATGAGAATAGTAGGATTATGACCTTGTCAGTAATGTCATTTGTAACTTCAAGCATTTTTTGCAGTTCTTCTCTTGTGTACGCTCTGTCTTTTGATTTTGATTCTCTTCGTGGCAAAAGCTTGTTCAGAGACTTCCAATGAATTGGAATACGGTTTGAATCTAACAATACCTTGATTGGTTTGATGTGATTTGGAACGGTTTGCGAGCTAATCTTTCCTTGCTCAACTTGTTTTTTGTCTTCTTTGATGTAAGCTGCAATTACATTTGATGCAACATCTAGGTCTGTTCTTGCAAGCTCTACAAAAAACTTGGCCAATGTTTTAGCTTCTCTGTCTCTTGGTTTT
>SDBV01009336.1_pt1 | contig 13056 bp, 10 predicted proteins | sample 2277081 | NCBI WGS metagenome assembly SDBV01 (sample SAMN10402039, study PRJNA504765) | marine sediment metagenome | isolation source: marine sediment core GS10_PC15, 223 cmbsf | place: Arctic Ocean: Southern Knipovich Ridge | collected 2010
GCCGGTAGGCAAGATTCGAGTTTTATCATTCATCATTTCCCCCGGCGTGTCTCGCTGAGGAACTCCTCTAAAAGTTGCTCCCCCCGGGCCTGCATTTTTTCGGATGCCTTTTCAGTAGTGTCGTCGTAGCCCATCAGGTGCAGCAGCCCGTGGGTTACGTACAACAGCAATTCTCTACCTGCCCTGTGGCCGAGGCGGGCGGCCTGGCGGGTGGCAACTTCCCCGCAGACAACGATCTGGCAGGATATTCCGCGGTCGGAATCATCGGAGAGGTCAAAACTGATCACGTCCGTTGCGCCCCTTCGCCCCAGGTACCGGCGATTCAGCCTGGCCATTTCGCGCGAATCGACCACGGCGACATCCACATCTTCAAGGACGGCCCCTTCGGTCCGAGCGATAAAGTCGACCAGTGCGGTGATCTTCTTACGTTCAACTCGCATCGCCTTGGTGCGGGAACCGACGGTTACGCTGGGCTTATGTTGTTTTCGGAGCGGACGCTTCACGGGCGAAAGGATACCGATAGCAAAAGCAACCTGCAACCGCTAGAGTGTTGAGCCGTGAATGAATCGAACCCCAAACCTTCCTGGTCTTTGCCATACCAGACGTCGAGCCCGAGCGATCCTCGCCGCGGGAAACGGCTGCGTGCTGTGCGGATTGTGGTGTATTGTTTGCTGGGTACAGCGTTAGTGGCGCCGATGGTTCAGTTGGAATACAAGACCATCAAAAACCACCGCAAGGCCCTGCGATACAAGGAGAAACTCGCCGCCGCCACGTTGAGCGCAAAAGAAAGACTCAAAGGCCCCCCAAAACCGCACAAGGGCGCGATCAATCGCTGGCGGACGGCGATTCGAGCCTTCTGGGCCGGAAAAAACATCTACCAGACGCCGGAGCAGTACCTCCAGCGGAAACGCAACGAAACCCGCCCGGTAAACACGGCCCCCCCGACAGTGCTGCATCCGAACATTCCCGCAACGGTCATCCTGCTGACGCCGACGGCGTATCTGCCCGTCTGGGCAGGCGGGCTGGTGTTCACTCTCTTGAAGGTGCTCGTCGTCGTCGCGGCCGCCCTGGCGGCGGTGCGCGTGGCCAATCACGCGAACCTTCGCATGCCGGATTGGGTCGCAGCCCTGGGCGCGGCGTGGTGGGTTACGCTGATCATCGGCGACATCCAGCACGCCAATACAAACGGATTCGTGCTGGGCGCAATCGTGCTGCACCTCTGGTTGTATCGGCGCGGCCGCGACCTGGGGGCGGGTGCGGCGCTGGCGGTGGCGGTCTGCCTGAAAATGACCCCTGCGCTGTTCGTTCTGTACTGGGTGTATCAGCGGAACTGGAAACTGCTGCGAGGAGTTCTTGCGACGGGGCTGGTGGTGGGCGTGGTCATCCCCGCCGTGCTGCTGGGACCGGGACGCTGGAGCGAACTGACCGGTGCATGGTACGACAATCTGATTCGCCCCGGTTTACTCGAGTCGAAATGGTATCCCATCCACGTTAACCAGTCGCTGCCCGGTGTTGTCGGTCGATACCTCCTCGACGGGGAGCCCGGGGGAAATATCTACTGGGACTCGGACGCCAACCCCTACGACCTCCAGAGCAAATTCGGGTGGATTGCCCCCGTAAGCCTCTCCCCGGAGACGGTCAAACGGATTGTTCAGATCGGCCAGGCGATTATTCTCCTGGCGATGGGGTGGGCGATCGGGTGGCGCAAGCTGCCTCGCGATGACGGGCGACGAGGGTTGCATTACGCGATGGTGCTTACCGGGATGCTGATTCTCAACCAGCGGACGTGGGATCATCACGCCGCTATCCTCTTACCGGGGTATCTGGCGGTGTGGTATGCTATCGCCTTCGGCCGAATGCCCCGAATCGCGAGGAACATTACGATGATAATGATGATCCTGGCGGGGTTGCTGCTCTGGTTCAGCGCGGGGGACTTGCTTGTGGCGTACGGCAAGATGGCGGGTCTGGCGAGGAAGGAGGCAAAGGATTTCGCTGACGTGGTCCAGGCCTACGGGCCAAAGTTCTTCAGCTTCCTGCTGACTTTCTTCTCGGCCGCAGTTTTGGCCTTGGCGATGAAGTCTTCCGAGTCACCTTACAGGACGGCTGAGGAGCTTGCGTAATCCCTGCGAGACAAAAGCAACTATTTCCTCTCACTATAACGGCGGGAGGTATTAACGAATGAACTCACCCAGACGCCTCAGACGCAGCAGGACAACCGAGTTGGACACAACCGGTGTCCTGCTGGATTTACCCACGGGAAAGCGTCTGGACCTGCGGGAAGTCTTTATTGATGCGCCCGATCGTCCTGTAGAGGTTGAGGTCGGTATCGGTAAGGGGGGATTTCTTCTCGCCCGGGCCAGGCAAAGACCAGGAATCAACCTTCTGGGAATCGAGTACGCCAGGGCTTACGCCACCTACGCCGCCGACCGAGCCCGCCGGGCCGAACTATCCAACGTCAGGGTCCTCTGTACCGAGGCTGCGCAACTCTTTACGACATGCCTTGACGATTGCTGCCTCCAGCGGGTTCATATCTACTTTCCCGACCCTTGGCCGAAGCGCAAACACCACCATCGGCGACTCATTCAGCCCGCTTTCATCCAACAGGTTCAGCGAGTGCTGAAGCTCGGGGGACAACTGCTCATCGTAACGGACTATCAGGAGTACTTTGGGCAAATACAAAGAGTAATGAACAGTACTGCGGGTTTCCTGGCTATTAAGTTTCCGCAATCGACAGACCGCGGTGATTTGCTCGTCGAAACAAACTTTGAGAGAAAATATGCCCAAGAGGGTCGAATATTCTACCGAATAGCCTTCATCAGATATGTATAACGAATACGTTTTTTGTATACGGTGCGGGTGTTGCGAACATACCTGCCTTGTGATGCTGTCTTTGTCTATATAATAGAGATATATAATTAATAGTAGTCACTGATAGAGGTATGTCGGTTGTGTTGATTAAGGATCACCAAAACTATAAGCTTTTTAAACACCTTTAATTACAACAATAAAAAGGCGATCCCGCCTGTGGATAAGGTGTTGATATTTGTGTGCGAGGCGATATGGCTTCGTCCATAATGCAAACGTCTCTAAATAGAGGTGCTGTGGAGCGGGTCAGATTGTGTGGAAAAAAACACATTGTATAACGATGAATCAAGAGGCTTTACACAGGATATCCCCAAAAAGCTGTGAGAAAAAAGAGGAATAAGCAAACCTTCTATCCCACCAGAATCCACCCTTGCCTTTTTGTTTCAGAAACCCGCCTGGATTTCTTCTAAAAGCCTGTCAATCGTGGCCAGGAATTGAGGATTTTTCGTCCGCATTGTCTCGATGGTCCGGTTTGCGTGCAAGACAGTTGTATGGTCCCGGCCTCCGAAATATCCGCCGATTTCCTCCAGGCTGTGACGGGTCAGATTCCGTGCCAGATACATACATATCTGCCGCGGCAGCGCGATGGATCGGGTTCGCTTTTTTGACTGCAGGTCGATAAGCCTGACGTTGAAGCGGGAGGTAATGGTATTGAGAATGTCGTCAATGGTAATTTCCCGCTTGAGCGGCGCGTTCTGGCCGCCGAGCGCCTCTGCGGCTAATTCGAGACTGATCGGCTGAGCATTAACCTGCGCCAACACTGCGACTTTAGTGATTGCGCCTTCCAACTCGCGGGTATTGGTGTCGATCGATCCGGCGATGAAGCAGGCGACATCCTCAGGTAAGTCGATATTGCGACGGCGGGCCTTCTTTCGAAGGATGGCGACACGTGTTTCATAACACGGGCGGTCGATTCTCGCCACTAAACCCCAGTTGAATCGGCTGATCAGACGTTCTTCCAGCTGGGTGTCACGAGGCCCGCGATCCGAAGAAAGAATGATCTGCTTCTGGGACTGGTAAAGAGTATTAAAGGTATGGAAAAACTCATCTTGGCTTTGTTCGTGATCGGCGAGGAACTGGATATCGTCGATGACCAATACGTCCACATGCCGGTAACGATAGCGGAACTCGTGCAACTGCCCCTTTTCTACAGACTCGATGAAGTGGTTTACAAAAGTCTCACAGGTCAGAAGCTCCATCCTTAAATTATTATCGTATGTTAGGACCTGGTGGCAGGTAGCCTGAAGCAGATGCGTCTTTCCGAGTCCGCTGGCCCCGTGAATAAACAGCGGATTATAGGTCTTCCCCGGGCTGTCCGCTACCGCGGAGCACGCCGCGTGTGCCAGACGGTTGCACGGGCCGGTAACAAAGCTCTCGAAGGTATAGTCATTGTTCAATTCCTGGGCTTCATCTGTCGGGGCCTCCGCCTGTGCGGCGGGGATGTCCTGTTCGGAGTCTTCAGCGTCAGCCCGCTGGGCGGTGGTGAGAAAGCAGACACCTATGAGTCGCCCGGTGGCGTTTTGGGCCGCCTCGGTGAACAGTCTGGAAGCGTGCTGGCGACAGTATTTCTGCTCCTTTCGTCCGGGGGTTTCGATCTCCAGCAGCCCGTGCTCCAGCGAGACAGGCTCCAGCTGCGTAAACCAGGGTCGAATGATATTCCCGCCGTTAGCGACTACCTCGCGAATGATTCTCTGCCAAAGAGGACGGTCCACCGTAGCCATGTTGCCCTTTCCGGTAACAGAACAGCGACAGCTTGCGAACGAATCTTCCGTTCGAGGAAGAAGCAGGCGCTCGCCTGTAGAGTAAATTATCCTCCATGACCGCCGTTTCGAGTACTCCCTCACGAACGTATCTTCATCAGGGTCGGTTGAGTTTACTCCCCGCGGAGGTGTCTGTCAAAATGAAAAATACCGAAAGTAGAGTCCCAATAGGGTTACCGGGCCGAAGCGTATTTCCGAGCAGGCATTCCGTTGTTTTGTCTCCAGCGCCCGCCGTTTGTCGCGGGTTCGATGGTCCGAGGGTATAACCGAAGGTGCTTCTGATCGGTGAGCAGGTCTTCCAGTTCGCACAACAGTTCGCGCGAGGGCCGAACGTTGTAGTCCGCACCCGCACGAATCGTTACCGTCATGTCCGGGCGGTGCATGGGGCGAGTCTGAAGGTACACCGGACAGCCCCCCGAATGATCGCGCAGGGCCTGGATGAGCCTGGCGTTCCAGTCTCCCTTGGCGCCGGGAGGAATGGAAATGTGCAGTTGGTCGGTAAAGGCCTCCAGTGCCTGGTCGATGGGCCTGACGTCGTCCACGCGAATGCTCGCCCGCTGGCGTGAGCGGTCGACGGAACCGGTTATAAAAACCATCTTCTCAGGGGCAAGTAACTCCTGGAAGGCTTCATAGACCTTGGGAAAGACGACGGCTTCGCACTTGCCCGTAAGGTCTTCCAGTGTGAGCATGGCCATCTTGCGGTTGTCTTTGCGGGTGAAGGTGTACCGGACGGAGGCGATCATGCATCCGATCCGGATACGACTGTCTTGCCTGAAACAGCCCGGCTGCTGGTCCAGCCTTCCCAGGGAGACCCCTTCGGGGGCGGAGAGACTTTCCAGTTCCCGCCCATAGTGGACCAGGGGATGACTGGAAATGTAGAACCCGAGAGTTTCTTTTTCAGCGGCCAAAAGTTGCGATTCGCTCCAGGCCCGGACGTTGGGGAACTGCGGGGCGATGTCAGCCTTTTCCCCGCCCCAACCGGACTCTGCGAAGAAGCTCATCTGGCCGCTTTTCCGGTGGACAGCGGCGCTGCTGCCTATTTGGATCGCTTTTTCCACGGCGCGCATCATCGCCGCCCGGTGTGCGCCCAGCGAGTCAAACGCGCCGCACTTGATGAGGGCCTCGAGGGCGAGGCGGTTGAGGGAGTGAAGGTCTACGTGCTCGCAAAAATGATAAAGGTCCTTGAACGCGCCAATTTCCGCGCGGGCCTCGACAATGGCTTCTACCGCCCGCTGCCCGACCCCCTTAACAGCGGCCAGTCCGAATCGCACCGAATCGCCGTCCACGGCGAAATCCGCCCCGCATGTGTTGATGTCCGGGGGGGCGATGCGAATGCCCATCCGTTCAGCCTCGGCCATGTATTGCACGACCTTGTCCGTGTCGCCGCATTCAAACGTCAACGTCGCCGCGAGGAACTCTTTGGGATATTGTGTTTTGAAGTAGGCGGATTGATACGCCATGATAGCATATCGCGTCGAGTGGGCCTTGTTGAATCCGTATCCGGCGAATTTCAGGATCAGGTCGAATATCTTTACGGCGTCGGCCTCTTCGATTCCGTTTTCTCCCGCCCCGTCGATGAAGTCGCTCCGTTCGGACTCGATGACTTTTTGTTTCTTCTTCGAGATGGCCTTTATCAGCGTCAGTGCGCGGCCTAGCGGCAGTTTGCCCAGGCGGTTGAGCACCAGCATTACCTGCTCCTGGTAGCACATAATCCCGTACGTCTCGGCGAGTATGTCATCCACGAGCGGATGAACGGGCGGGACCGGCTCCGCCCCGTTCTTGCGGGCGCAGTAAGTTGGTATCAACTCCATTGGACCGGGGCGAAACATCGCATTGGCCGCGATGAGATCCTCGATGCGGGCGGGCTTCATCTGGCGGAGGACGCTCCTCATCCCGTCGGACTCGAACTGAAACACGCCGTCGGTGTTTCCGGAGCGGAACAACTCGAGGACTTCCCGGTCATCAAGCGGTACGGATTCCGGGTCGACGTCTTTTCCGGTCGCCTGGCGGACGAGATCACGGGACCGCTTGAGGATGCTCAGAGTCCGTAAACCGAGGAAATCCATCTTCATCAGGCCGATCTTGTCGCAGGTTTCTCCGTCCCATTGCGTGATGGCGTCTTCGCTGTCGGGCTGCTTATAGAGAGGGACGATGCCTTCCAGGGGCTGGTCGGCGACGATAACACCGGCGGCGTGGACGCCGGCGTGACGGCAAAGCCCTTCCAGTCGTCGGCCGTGGTCTATCATCGCCCGGACCTGCTGGTCGCTCTCGTAAAGCTTTTTCAATTCCGGCTCGGCGGTCAAGGCCTTGTTCAGCGTCATATTCAGATCGCTCGGAATGAGCTTGCAGATGGTGTCGACCCGCCCCAGCGGAACGTCCAGGACTCGACCCACGTCGCGGAGAACCGCGCGGGCCTTGAGCGTTCCGTAGGTGATGATCTGCGCGACGTGCCCGTATCGCTCGCGGACAAACTGAATGACCTTGGGACGGCCTTCCTGGCAGATGTCGATGTCGAAGTCCGGATCCTCCTCGCGCTGGACGTCGGTCCACCGCTCGAAGAGCAACCCGTATCGCAGGGGATCCACGTTTCCGATTCCCAGGCAGTAGCCCAGCAGGGTAGCACACGCACTGCCGCGCGGGGCTGCAGGGATGTCGCTACGCCTGGTAAATTCAATGAGATCGTTGATGATAAGGACATAGGAGGAATATCCCTTGGCCTTGATCGTCTCCAACTCGTGCTTCATCCGACTTCGGTGCTCGTCGGTAATACCGTCGCCGAACCGCCATTGCAGGCCCTTCTCGGCGAGCTCGGCGAGATATTCATCGGCCGACCTGCCATCGGGAACCTGGAAAACAGGCAGGTACTTTTTCGAGAAATCCATCCGCACATCGCACATCTCGGCGATCTTTAGCGTGTTGTCGCACGCAGAGGGGAATTCCTTCATCGCCTCGCGCATCTCACCCGGCGACTTGAGGTACAACTGCGGGGAATAGTCCAGGGTATTCCCGCCGGCGAGCGTCGTTTGCGTGGAGATGCAGGTAAGCACTTCGTGGGAAGGCTTGTCGTCCGCGTCGAGAAAATGCACGTCATTGGTGCCCACTAACCCGACGCCCAGTTCCTTGGCGATCTTCACCAGGTCCCGGTTGATGCGGGTCTGGTCGTCCAGGCCCTGGTTCTGCACCTCGATGAAAAAATGGTCCTTTCCGAAGATATCCAGGTACTCCCCGGCGAGGCGTTTGGCCTTGGAATAGTTTCCCGCCAGAAGCGCAGCGGGCACTTCTCCGCCGAGACAGGCCGTGGTGCAGATCAGTCCCTCGTGCAATTCGCTCAGCAGTTCCCGGTCGATCCGTGGCCGATAGTAAAATCCCTCCAAATACGAGCGGCTGGAGAGTCGCTTGAGATTGTCCCACCCGACGTCATTTTCCGCCAGCAGCAGCAGATGATATGAGGCTGTCTGGGGATTGCCCATGGACCGGTCATCCCGCCTGGTGGGAGAGATGTACGCTTCGATCCCAAGGATGGGTCGGATTCCGGTCTGTTTGGCGGCCGAGTGAAAACCAACCGCCCCGAAGAGATTACCGTGATCCGTCAGCCCCAGGCTTTCCATCCCGGTTTTGGCAGCCTTGGCGACGAGACTTTCCGCCCGGGCGGCGCCGTCAAGCAGCGAATAGTGCGAATGTACGTGAAGGTGAACAAAACCGTCCATAGCTGCTTCCGTGCCTCTATTGCTTGGAGGTGATTACAACCTTGGAGAGTAAATATACCATGCGGGGAATGAGATTCATAGGTCAAATGTTGTTTGTTGCCATGGAGGCGTTGTTCCCGACCGTCCTTCCCTGGGGGCTTCTCAGATGGGCCCCGTGGTGGTAGAATACGATGCAGGGTTTTTGCGGGGTGGTCCGGGCGGGACTGCTTCGCGAAAAACTGCAATATTCTTAAGTATCAACCGTTAAGCGAGTTGAGCAATGGACAGTGAGCAGCTTCGTGAGACTATCGTACAAGCTCAAACCGGAGATGCCGACGCCTATGAATTGTTGCTGGGTGACTATGGAACCAGGCTTTACAGCTACTTCTATCGCGCGACCGGACACCACCACGAAGCCGAGGACCTGCTGAGCGAGTTAACACTTCGGCTGGTCCGGAATTTGAAAAATTATGACGATCGAGGACGTTTCGAGTCCTGGCTGTTTCGGATCGCTGCGAATATGGTCCGCGACCGCATCCGGCGCTGTAAGAACAGGCCGCGGAAAGTAAGCCTTTCCGTTGAGAACGATCAAGGCCAATCGTTGGCCGCTAGATTGCCAGCCAACGGCCCCGATGTCGATGCCAGCCTCATCGCCGCCGAGATGTCACAGGAGCTTCAGATTGGTCTGGAAAAACTCGACGAAACCACAAGGCAAATGATACTGCTGCGACATTTCGGAGATATGAGTTTTAAGGAAATAGCGCACCTGTTTAGCTGCCCGCTGGGAACGGCGTTGGCGAAGGTGCACCGGGGACTGCAGAAACTGCGACGTTTGTTGGAAGCTGACGACAACGCCTCGAAAGAATAGAACATGGAAGCGAACAAGGGACAATATGAGCAGGTCGCCCGTTTCCTTGACGGTGAGGACGTTTCGCTCGATGCGGACACCCTTGCCCTGGCCGAGGAAATTCGGGGCCTGGAAGCGGCGGTTGCGGAACATCTGGAGATCGCAGTGCCTGCTTCGGCGATCAGGCGGGCGCAGCGACGCCTTCTCGCAGCGATAGCGGGCCCACCGAGGCGTTCCATACGCATCCGCATTGCGACGGTTGGAGCAGCTGCGGCAGCAGTGGCGGCGATTATCCTGCTGATCTTTAGCCTGTTATGGGAACCCGTTGTCCCCACCGGGGGGAGGGTTGATGGGAATGGCCGGATCGCCGCTCCGCCGCATATTGAGCAGGACGTGGATATTCCCACAGACGTGCTGCTTGGATTCACCGTATCGGGAAACGGGTTCGATCTGGAACTGGATCTGATTGCAGAGCAACTCGATGAAGAAGAATCGGAAATCACCGTCGGCTCCGAATCGGTAATGTTAGATGCGGAAATTCTGGACTTGCAGGAAAAGATCAGGGCATTTTGGGTTAATGATCAGTGGGACATGTGGGATGAAGTCAGCCTAGCTGGGTAACTAGAGGTGCAAGAATGAAGAAATTCGCGTGGATATTTGCTGTTGGTCTTGTATTGGCTGTAACGCCGCTGGCGTTGCAGGCCGCGGATGAGGGACTGGAGGACGACAAGCCCCAACCGCCACGCAAAGGCATGAAGTCCCCGGGGGGGGCTGGTGGTCCTGCGGGTATGGGACGGGGGATGGGTCCTCGACGCCGCGGGCGCAGGAAACCCATCACACCCGAACAGGAAAAGCAAATCCTGGAATTCACCAAGGAATACATGAAACATTATCATGAACGGCTTCGGAAACTGCTCGAGGAAAACGAACAGGCGTATCGGAGGGCGCTGTCGTACCTCTGGCCGAGGGTCCGGCGCCTGTGGTCAATGCCCCCTGAACTCCGCCATGCCCACCTTGAAGAAAGACGGCTCAAGGTCAAGATATATCAGACCGCCGAGGCCTACCTCAAGGCGACCAGCCCGGAAGAAAAGGAAAAGCAAAAACAGGAACTCCAAAAGCTTGTGGCCCGGCGGTTCGATGTAGAGCAAACGATTCTAGAGCATCGATTGGTAGAGCTGGAAGATCGACTCTCGCGATTGAAGAAGCAACTGGCGCAGCGGCCCGAAGAGCGCAACAAGATCATTGAGGATCGAGTCAAGAGGAGTTTGACAAGGCGCAAATCCTTGCCCAAACCGAAAGGAAAGGCCCCGTCCCCGCCGAAGGATGCACCGAAGGATACTTCCTCCAAGACGGAGCAACCTCCTAAGTCGGAAGAGTAGCGGTTTTGAATGCGATTCACATAAGCGGCGGACAACGTTTCGCCACTATTTTCCTGCGCCGAAAAAAGGGGTCTTAGCGTATCATATTACCGTGGAATCCTTAGAGGGACAATCAACCGGCGTATCGTTGGGATCGGATCGTCAGGCGTTGGAGGCCTTTCGATCCCCCGTGATCGACCGGATCATGGCCGGACCGGACCCGGGGGTCTGGGGATTGCCCGGTGGGCAATTGGCCTTACCGCGGGTGTTCGGGTTTTGCCGGGGCGTCAAACAGGCGCTCGCGATCGCCGACCGGGCGACGGTCGAACATACCGCAGGCCACGAGTCGGGGAGGCTGGTGCTGCTCGGCGAGATTATCCATAACCCCTGGGTCAATGATTACTTTCGACAGCGTGGAGTGCGTATTCTCACCACGCGGCAGCGAAGCCTGGACCAGTTGGATCACTACATCAAACCGCGGGACTCCGCCATCATTCCCGCCTTCGGCGTCCCGCTACCCATCGAACACCGTCTGAAGCAGATCGGATGCAAGATCATCGACTGCTCCTGTGGTGACGTGAGACGTCTATGGCGATGGAGTGAGCAGGCCGTTCGCGACGGTTTTGGGGTGATGATCTTCGGGCGAGTCCGGCATGACGAAACAGTAGTTACCAAAAGCCGGCTCGCCGAGGCGGGTGGAAAATATCTCATCCTCGAGGACCTCGATCAGGTCGAGGCGTTCGGGCGCATGCTGAGCGGTGGCGTCCGCCCGGAGGAATTTCGAGAACGATTCAACGCTGACGCCACCAACGCCGAGGACATTGATTCGCTGCTGCACCTTGCCCAGGTCAGCCAGACCACCATGCTCTACGACCACACGCTGCGGGCTCGGGAGGCGGTGCAGAAGGCCTTCGTCAAGCGATTTGGCCCGTCCGACGCCAAGAAGCGTCTTCGGTTTCAGCCAACCGTCTGCCGGGCCACCCAGGATCGCCAGAACGCCGCCGTGGAACTCTGCCGTTCCAACTGCGACGTGGTCGTCGTCGTGGGGGGGTTCGGTTCGTCCAATACGCGACACCTGTACGAACTGGCCGCCCGATACGCCCCCGCCTATCTCACGGAAAACGCCGACGCCATCCGTTCCGCCAGGGAATTGCTGGTGTGGGATCGCCACGGCGATGACGCCAGGGTTATCAAGGGTTGGTTACCGCAAAATCGACCGTTGCGGATCGGCGTCCTGGCCGGCGCTTCCAGCCCCGAAATCGTCGTCGGACATGTCCTCCAGCGCCTCGCGCAGTTCCTGCAGTAGATAAAAGGTGAGTTGAATCGCCGGGCTCAAACCCCCCTACACCACCGTTTGATGCTGGGGTTCCAGCTTGAGCACTCGTCCCTTTTTTCGCCAGGATTCGTACCGCATGTCCAGGAGCTGATCCTTGGGGATGCGTTTCAATTTGCGAAGTGTTCGTGTGACGTAGAGTTCAAGATTATGAGCTGTCTCGGCGGAATTACGGTGCGCACCGCCCAGCGGCTCGGGGATGATATCGTCCACGACGCCCAGCCGTTGAAGATCCGGCGCGGTAAGTTGCAAGGCCTCGGCGGCTTCGGGGGCCCTGTCGCCCGACCGCCAAAGAATAGCGGCGCAGCCTTCCGGGGTGATGACAGAATAATAGGCGTACTGCAACATAGCGATACGATCGCCGACACCGATTCCCAGCGCCCCGCCGCTGCCACCCTCGCCGATCACGACGCAGACAATGGGTACACGCAAGCGGCTCATCTCGCGGAGGTTAACGGCGATAGACTCCGCTACGCCGCGCTCTTCCGACCCGACCCCGGGATAAGCGCCGGTACAGTCCATCAGAGAGACAACCGGCAGCTGGAACTTCTCGGCGAGTTTCATCAGCCGCAGCGCCTTGCGGAAGCCTTCCGGATGCGCCATTCCGAAGTTGCATTCCAGCTTTTCCTTGGTGTTTCGGCCCTTGTACTGGGCGACCAGAACGATCTTTTCCGTACCGATACGTCCCAGCCCGCCGCAGATGGCCTTGTCGTCCGCGAAACGACGATCACCATGCAGCTCCACGAAGTTCTTGATGATCAGTTTGATGTAGTCCCGCGCCAAAGGCCGTTGCGGGTGCCGGGCCACCTGCACCGTCTGCCATGGGCTGAGAGACTGGTACGTCTTGCGGAGGAGGGAGATGTACTGTGCCCGCAGTTGGCGGATTTCCCCCAGGTAGTCCCGACCGGTCTTGATCTGCTCGGCCTCGAGATCGGCGATGTGCCTTTGCAGACGGACGATGTGCTTTTCAAACGGCAGGGACACACCGTTTTCCCTATCGTTATTTTTCGTTTCCGCCATGGGTGCAATTGTTTCCTAAGTAGGCGAGTTCAGGCCCGTAACGTTAAGGTTTTTTGCGAATCGCGCGGGCGGTCCGGCCCGCCGGATACAAAAAACGCACCGCATAACCAAACGGATTTTCCGCACCGCCATTGTCGGGCAAATCCGGGGTTGTGGCAAGTGTAATCTGAGACGCTCGGTGTGGTGC
>SDBV01009337.1_pt1 | contig 13056 bp, 10 predicted proteins | sample 2277081 | NCBI WGS metagenome assembly SDBV01 (sample SAMN10402039, study PRJNA504765) | marine sediment metagenome | isolation source: marine sediment core GS10_PC15, 223 cmbsf | place: Arctic Ocean: Southern Knipovich Ridge | collected 2010
GGGCTGCTATCGGCCGGGCACTCATCAATGAGCCGGCGCTCGTTTTAGCGGACGAGCCGACAGGCAACCTCGACAGCACCAACTCCGACCAAGTCTATCGCCTCTTCCGCTCGATCAATGAGGAGATGGGAACGACATTTCTCATTGTCACGCACAACCGGGCCGTATCCGACCGGATGGATCGGGTCCTCGAAGTGGCCGACGGCCGGCTCATCCGCGATGACCGGGCCACCTAGAAGCGCAGCCCAAAGCCCCGTCTGGGGCGTTCTCCAGTCTTGACCGGCCGGCGCACTTTCGGCCGGACGTCCAGGACCCCCGAAAGAGGAAGCCGCTCCGATGCAGGGGGCCGGAGCGGCTTCGAGGGGTCGGATGGCGGTCAAGGGTCAGCCGGCCACCATCTCTTCATCTCCTGTGTCCCGGCGAAGGATCGTATCGATATCGGAGTCCGGCTCGCCGATTATACGAAGGTCGTAGTTGTCGACAAGGACCTTCAGAATGTCGTCATTGACCCAGGCAGGCACTGTGGGCCCGAGATAGATGCCCTTGATGCCCAGTGCCAAAAGACTCCAAAGAATCGAAACAGCTTTCTGCTCCATCCAGCTCAAGACTAAGGTCAGAGGCAAATCGTTTATCTCAACCTCAAAGGCCTCAGCCAGGGCGGCGGCGATATCTATCGCTTCAATAGCATCGTTGCACTGACCCAAGTCGATCAAGCGCGGGATGCCATCGATATCACCCAGTTCGATATCGTTGAAGCGGAACTTCCCACAGCCTACGGTCAGGATAACCGTGTCTTTCGGTAGACGCTCGACAAAATCGCGGAAGTAGCGGAGCTTGTGTGAGGGCGAATCGCACCCACCGACCACGAAGAAATGGCTGATCCGACCGGCCTGGACAAGTTCTTTAATCTTTCCTTTGAGCGACGCCACCGTCGAGGCGCTGAAACCCGTCGTCAAAACCGTCTCGCCGGGTACGCTCTCCAGTTCCGGCAGTGTCTCAACGCACTCGATGACCGGGCTGAAATCGTAACCTTCAATGTGGGTAACGCCTGACAATCTGGTCGGACCGCTCGTGAAGATCCTGTCGGCGTACTCAGCGGTTGGCGGGACCACGCAATTCGACGTCGCCACGATAGCGACGGGGGTCTTCGCGAACAACTCGCGCTGGTCGATCCACGAGTTACCCAAATTCCCGACCAGGTGCTTATACTTCTTCAGCTCCGGATAGCCGTGCGCCGGCAGCATCTCGGAATGGGTGTAGACATTGATACCCTTCCCCTCCGTCTGCTTGAGCAACTCCTCGAGAACCTTGAGGCCGTGCCCCGTCACGACGATGGCGCGCCCCTTCACGATGCCCGTCTGGACCTCGGTCGGCTGCGGTTCTCCGTAGGTCTCGAGGAGGGCCCGCTTCAGCAGCCGCATTGTCTTGAGGACCGTCTCACCGCCCTCTAGGGCCAGTTCGACAAAGTCCTGCGCGTCGAAATTCACATTGGTGAACGTGGAATAGAGGGCCTTCTCCATGAAAGCGTCTATCTCCGTATCCGTATAGCCCAGCTCCCGGGCGTGGTACAAATAAGCCGTCATCCCCTGAACGATGAGCATCAGGTTGTCTTGAAGCCGACTCAACGTCGCATCTTTACCGCAGACGCCCTTTATCGTACAGCCGGTCCCGTGCGAAGCCTGGGAACATTGGTAACAGAACATGTCGATCTCGGTTTTAGTCGTCAATACTATCCCTCCAGTAGATTGTCAGCCGCCGACAGCGGCCAGTTTTCGCTCTTGTGTCTTTGCTAAGGTCGCGAGATCCACGGAGAGCGCTTCACGCATCCGCTGCTGAGCGACGGAGAAGGCATCGCAAAGAGCGCAGAAACCGGAACGCAGACAACTCGAAGGGTCGTCGACACACTCATTGACCTGTAACGAACCGCTGACTGCCTCCAAGACCTGTAATGCCGACGTCCGGTGCGGATCGATTGCCAGCTTAACTCCACCACCTCGTCCACGCGACAGCTCTACAAAGCCGCCGCCGGCCAGCTCGGCGACTATCTTGGCGATGAACGCGTAGGGGGCATCTGCCTTGTTGGCCAAGACCCGCGTCGAAATAGGTCCGCCACCTTCGGCAATAAGCTCAATCATCAAACGCAATGCATAATCCGCTTTGCGCGAAATTCCCATAGAAACCGCTCCTTAACTTGGACTAAGTTGATTATATTAGTCCTAATTAAAATAGCAACCCCGTTCGCCGAATTCTTCAATAAACCCGGGGCGCCTCGCATGTGAACCTGTGGCCGACGTATAAGTAATCACTGAATCGGGTATCAACAGAGCGTCCGTAACTCGCAAGCGGAATGACCACCGGTACCCAGGAAGCGAGAAAGGTCTTCGTGTTCACAGACGCTGGGAGGACAAGCTGAAAACAACCGAACCGCGAATATCGAGACGCACGAACGACGACCCCACCACCTTCCGCGAGGCCGTCGCGGCATTCAACAAGATAAGCGAGGCCTGCTCGGGGGTATTGGGGTTCGAGGAGGTCCTCGGTAATGTCCTTGACGCGGCAGTCGGTCTTCTGGGCCTGGAGGGTGGCTCGATCTGCCTGGTCACTGCCGACGGCACCCTGAGTCCCGTCGCCCACCAGGGCCTCAGCGCACGGTCGGTCGCCGGGCTCTCCAAGGAGCGGATTCAGATGCGCGAGTGCCTCTGCGGTGATGTGGCGCGTAACCGAGAACCACTCATCCTCTGGACAGAAGCGGAAATTAACGAATTTGCCGCCACCGAGCCCCAGCACGCGGAACAGTTTCAATTCCACGCCGCTTTTCCCTTGTCGACCAGGGGTGTTTGCCGCGGTGTCTTATGCGTCTTCTCGCGGGGAAACAAAAAACCCCTCCCGAGACAACTGCTGGTGCTGGGAATGATCACGACCATGGCCGCGATGGTCATCGAGAACACCCGTCTCTATGAAGACAAGAGCAATAAAGAGCTGGAGATCCGTCAGGCATATATTGATATCCTGTCCGCCGTGACCGGCGGCAAGCTGGCCATCATGACCCCAGGCGAACTCGATACGGCACTGGGAGAGCGCGCCGCCGCCCCAATCACTATCACTAATACCAGTGAACTGGGCCGGGGCCGGGCGTACCTGCGCCGGGAGATGTTGCCGCTCCTCAGTCCGAGCGAACGAGCGAATGATGCCCTGGTAGCAGTATCGGAGGCCATGACCAACGCCGTCAAGCACGGGGGTGGCGGAGAACTCTCCCTCTTCCGGCAAAACGATATTGTACAAGCAGCCGTTATCGACACCGGTCCCGGGATCGACTTCCCGTTATTGCCGAAAGCGACCCTGATGTCGGGCTTCTCCACGAAGCGCTCCCTGGGAATGGGCTTCGATCTGATGCTCGAATTGTGCGACCGTCTCCTGCTTGTTTCGGACCGCGAAGGAACCGCCATCGTTATGGAATTCGCCTGTCAACTCACTTAGTCCCGGCATTTGGGTATAAGAAATCATGAGAGGCAAGCGCCAAATAGCTAAGGTTTTGAGAAGCAGGCCGACCGTCGAAGGGGCCGGTGTCCGGCTCAAGCGCGCTTTCGGCTACTACGAGGTTCCGCTTCTCGATCCTTTCTTGCTCCTCGATGACTTTCACTCCAGTGATCCGAACGACTATATCGCCGGGTTTCCCTGGCACCCGCATCGGGGCATCGAAACCGTTACCTATATGCTCCACGGCGAGGTCGAACACGGCGATAGTCTCGACAATCGCGGCGCCATCGGACCGGGTGACGCCCAGTGGATGACCTCAGGGAGCGGGATAATCCACCAAGAGATGCCCAAACGCCAGGAAGGGGTCCTCCAGGGGTTCCAGCTCTGGGTCAATCTGCCGGCATCCCATAAGATGATGGCCCCCCGGTACCAAGAGATCAAGAAAGAGCAGGTACCGGTCGTCGAACCCGCGCCTGGAGTGACCGCGAGAGTCCTCTGCGGTGAACTGGACGGGGTGTGCGGTCCGGTCAGAGACATCATCGCGGACCCGAAATATATTGATGTCGCCATCGCCCCCAACCAATCCTTCGCACCCGCCGTCAAACCGGGCCACAAGGTCTTCGCCTATATCATCGAAGGGACCGGCTTCTTGGCTCCTGAAGAGACCGAGCCGATCGGAGCGGAACATCTTATCATCTTCGGGGACGGCAATAGCCTTGATATGCGGGCGGGGGATGCCGGCGTGCGATTCTTGCTGGTCTCCGGGAAGCCGATCAGCGAGCCGGTCGCCTGGCGCGGACCGATAGTCATGAACACGCAGGCCGAATTGATGGCCGCTTTCCAAGAGTACGAAAACGACACCTTTATCAAAGACAGCGTTTAAGCATTAAGGACAAAATCCCGTCTTCCCTCGATATTGGCCGCTCGCTATCTGAATTTCCCCGCGGCGCTCAAAAGTCATGTAGAATAGAGCCTATTCCGTCCTCGCCGGGAAGCGACTGGGACCGCCTCCTTGAAGGAGATGATCGGCGTTTTCAAGCTCATCCGAAACTCTCTAGTGGCACTCTGTACGATCGCCGCGGCCACCCTCCTCTCCGCCTGCGGGACACAGCCGGCCGCTTACGATGACGCCGGCCTCGACGCCGAAGAATTCACCAAGGCCATGCCGGTCCCTCCACTACTTGAAGATAAAGACCCAAGCCCCGAACGGGCCTCCTTTGAGTTGACCGCCCAGAGCGGCCCGTCACAGTTTTTTAAAGGTAAGTCGACGCGTACCTTCGGTTATAACGGCTCCTTTTTGGGCCCGACGATCCGGGTCACAAAGGGTGAGCGCGTCGAGATCAAAGTAAACAACGAACTGAGCGAGACAACCACCATTCGCTGGCAAGGCCTGGTCGCCGGGGCCAAAGCTCTGGGCGCTACCCGCGTGCCTATCGCGCCGGGCGACTCCTGGACTACGTCTTTCACGATTCGCCAAGAGGCAGCCACTTTATGGTATCGGCCCGACCCGCTCGGTCGGGTCGGCGAGCAGCTTTATGCGGGACTGGCCGGCGCCTTCTTGGTCGACGACGCCCGGACGGACAAACTTGGGCTTCCCCAGGACTACGGCAAGAACGACTTTCCCATCATTATCCAAGACCGGAAGTTCAGCCGGGACGGGAAGCCGGAGTACAAGTCCAGCGCCGTCTTCAGCCGCAACGGCATCTTCGGCGACCGGGTCCTGATAAACGGGGTCATCGCCCCGGTGCTCGAGGTCAAGAATATAAAGACCCGGCTCCGACTGATAAACGCTTCGAACACCAGGGTCTACAACCTCGCGTTTAGCGACGGCACCAGCTTCACACAAATCGGCGGCGGAGGCGGACTGCTGCCCGCTCCTGTGAAAATGAAGTCTTTGGAGCTGGCCCCGGGCGAGAGAGCCGATATCGTCATCGATTTGTCGAACCGGGCCGTGGGCAGCGAGGTCTTCCTGGAGGACCCTGAGTTCAGCCTGGTCAAAATCGCCGTGGCCGCCGAAGGCCGCGACCGCACCAGCATCCCCAAGCGCTTGGCTAAAGTAACCAAGCTTGACCCCCGCCAGGCCGTGAAGACCAGGAAATTCGAACTGTCGAGCGCCATGGCTATCGCCGGGGAGCCCAGCCTGATGATCAACAGCAAGAGCTTCGATATCGAAAGGATCGACGAACGGGTGAACGTGGGAACGACAGAAATATGGGAGATCGCTAATCCGTCCCGACGAAGCGAGAACTTCTCATCGCACCCCTTTAACATCCAGGGCGCCCGCTTTCAAGTTCTAAAGCGCAATGGGCGGACGGCGGCGGCAAACGAAGCGGGATGGAAGGATACGATCTTCCTCCAGGGCGACGAGACCGTCCGATTGATCGTGGACTTCAAGGAACGCGGGCTCTTCGCCTACTACTGCGGCATGCTCGAACACGAAGACGCCGGAATGATGGGGCAGTTCCGGGTCGACTGACCGACTCTCTTTACTCTCCGGCGAACTTGGCCACAAAAACCTTCGTCAACGGCTCATTTAACGTCTCGAGACGCGGATCTTCAAATTGGCTCAGACCTTTCGTCGCCACACCCGAGACAACCAGCTCATTTTGGGTGGTAACAGCCACCCCCGTCGCCACCCCCTGGGCCACATCGCGCGTCCAAAGCTTCCGGCCCGTGTTCGAGTATTTCCGGGCAAAGGCCTTCGTGTCGCCGAGCAGCAGATCGGAGGCAACGCTCTTAGCGCCGACCACATAGAGGCTCCGGTCGGTGTCGACGGCCACTCCGAGTGCTAGATAATCGCTCCAGAGCCGGGTCCAGAGCCGGGCGCCTCCCGGCGTGTACTTGCGGACAAAGGCCCGCGGACCGGCCGAGCCGACAACATAGACATTGCCCCTGGGTTCGATCGCAACTCCGGTGGCAAAATCGCTCGAAGGACGGCCGAACTGTTTGACCCACGCGGTCCGGCCGGACTTCGTCAGCTTAAGAAGAAATGCGTCTTCCAGTCCAGAGCTTCGTTGCCCGGCAAACGTCCCGTCCGTCACACCGACGATAAAGACTTGTCCGCGACGGTCGATCGCCACATCGGTACCGATATCCGTCCCTGAAGTACCGAAACGCCTGGCAGAAAGGAGCTTGCCGCCGGGCCCGTATTTGCGGACAAAGCCGTTTGACGGGTCCCAATCGAACGGTCCCGATGCGTACCCGAGAATGCTCCCGCTACCGATTGCGCCCGTGATGACGACGTTACCACCCGGGCCGACGGCCACGCCGGCGGCGAAATCATTGCCGCCCCCACCGAACTGACGGGTCCAATAAATCGCGCCGTCTCGCTTATATTTTCTAATAACGGCATCCACGCCACCGGAGTACCGCTGGTTGGGCAACTTGCCGGATGTCAAGCCGACTACGTAGATCCAATCATGGCGCTTGTCCACCGCGATATCGAGAATGGCCGAGAAATCGCCGGCGCCGAACTCCTTCGTCCATAAGACGCCACCGCGAGGACCCTGCTTGCGCAAGAAAGCGTGGCCGGATTCTTCCAGAACCCCGTCTTCAAGGTCGGCCGACGCGCCCCCGTAGTAATAGTTTCCCTGACTGTCGACATCGCCACGGAGCGCCAGAGCGCCAAAGGTGCCCAGGGGAGATTGGTTCCGCCATAAGAGCAGGTTGACGGCGGCCAACGCCGACGGCAGGAGCACCGCAAAACTAGAGATGAGCGCGATCAGAAAAATGGCGCGGCGGACGGGCGAAGCAGGACGGGGCAACATGCTCATACAAGCCTCCAAAATGATAAGGGGAACGGCTGACAATAGTTAGTCTAGTGCGTCGACTCCCAACAAGCAAGCGAACAATAGTTCGTTTGGGACGCGAAATAGGCCGATTGCCCTATAAGGAAGCAGGACGGCTCGGTCGATAAGTGATAAAATAGTGGGGCTGTTTTGACCGGCACCCGGGGTGTTGGGGGAAGGGAGCCGGGCGAAGATGAGAGCCACGACGCTCACACGTCAATATCAACTCGCGATCTCTTTGATTGCTATTTTGTCTATTATCTCGTTCCTAGTTTTGCAGCAACTGATCAGAACTCAGTTGACTGCCGCTGACGTTGTCAACGTCAGCGGACGGCAGCGCATGCTCTCCCAAAGGGTCGCCCTTCTAGGGACAACGCTGGTCCACGCTTCCGACGACACTGAGCGAGACGCTATCCGGTCCGAACTTGAAGAGGCCGTTCAGCTGACGGAAGATTCAGCCGATGCGCTTTTCAACGGCGGCACGGTTGACAGCGGTCTTGATCGCCACGTCTTGCCTGAACTGAAATCTGAAGAGATCCGCTCCATCTATCTTAGGGAGCCGGATGCCTTAAGCGATAAGACTGATGAATACGTGAAACAGGCCAGGGCTCTGGTGGCGGCAAAAACAGTTGACCTGCATCCCAACAACCCCCATGCGAAGGCACTACAGAAAAGAGCGCCGGCCCTCTTGATCTCTCTCAACAAAGTCGTCACTGCGCATGCCGCTGAAAGCCGTCGAGATATTCAGCGCCTGCAATATATCGCCCTTGGCATTTTAGTTGTCTCCTTGACCGCGCTTGTTCTCATCTGCTATTTGATCTTCCGCCCGACAGTCGGCCTAGTGGAAGTCGAGGCGAGGGAGCTGGAGAAGGCAAATAGGCAACTCTATCGACTTTCCGCCATCGATGGCTTGACCGGTGTCGCCAACCGTCGCAACTTCGATGAGTTCCTGGAACACGAATGGCGCCGAGGGCTGCGGGATTCAGCGCCGCTGACTGTGATCATGGCCGACATAGATTTTTTCAAGGCCTTCAACGACAGCCTGGGGCACCAGGCTGGAGATGAGTGCCTTAAAACAATTGCGGCCGTCATTGCTGATATATTAAAGAGGCCGGGCGATCTCGTGGCCCGATACGGCGGAGAAGAATTCGTAGTCGTCTTGCCCGGCACCGACTTGAACGGCGGCCAAGACGTGGCTGAGACGCTCCGGGCCAAGATCGAAGAGATAGGCCTAAATCACCCCACATCGAAGGTGAACGCGAACGCCACTATCAGCCTGGGGGTCGCTTCTATGATACCTGTCAAGGAAACCGCGCCGGGCGATTTAGTACGCCAAGCCGACCAGGCCCTCTACCTGGCTAAGGCCAATGGGCGGAACTGCGTCGTCGTCTTCGAAGAAGAAGGGGTCAAAAGCTGACCGATGCAGACGGCGGTTTACTACAAGAACAGCGATGTCCGTCTGGAGACGCGACCCCGCCCGGAGATCGGCCCGGGCGAGTTGCTGATCAGAGTCGAAGCCAGCGGCATATGCGGAACGGACGTCTTGGAGTGGTACCGGATCCATCGGGCGCCGCTCATCCTCGGACACGAGATAGCCGGGACTGTGGCCGAAGTCGGCCCGGGAGTCCCAGAGTTCGAGATCGGCGACCGGGTGGCCGCCGCCCATCATGTACCTTGTCAAACCTGCCACTACTGCTTGAGCGGACATGCGACCGTCTGTGACACTTTGCGAACGACCAATTTCGATCCGGGCGGTTTCGCTGAATATCTCCGGCTGCCGGCTCTCAATGTTGACCGGGGGATCTTCCGACTCCCGGCCGAAGTCGGTTTCGACGAGGCGACCTTCATTGAACCCTTGGCCTGCGTCGTCCGCGGCCAACGCGCGGCCCGCTTCCGCCCGGGGCAAACCGTCCTTGTTATTGGCAGCGGCATGGCTGGCTTGCTCCACGTCCAACTGGCCGCGGCCCAGGGAGCCGGCCGAGTATTCGCCACTGACATCTCCGACTATAAATTGGCCGCCGCCAAAAGAGTCGGCGCCGACGATGCCTTCAATGCCCGCGAAGATATCCCGGCCAAGGTACGAGAACGAAACGATGGCCGCTTAGCCGATCAGGTAGTTCTCTGTGCCGGAGCGGCTTCGGCGGTAAACCAAGCGATGGATTCGGTGGAGCGCGGCGGAACCGTCCTCTTCTTCGCCGCGACGAAAGATGAAGTCCGAATAGAGAAGCCCATCAACGATATCTTCTGGCGAAACGAGATCACTCTGACATCGTCATATGCCGGCGACCGCGACGACCACGTGACCGCATTGAGGCTGATCGCCGCCGGGCGAGTTAAAGTGTCCGATTTGATAACGCACCGCCTCCCATTCTCCGATATCCAGGAGGGCTTCCGGCTCGTCGCCGACAGCTCCGAGTCGATCAAGATCGTCGTTTACCCCCACCAGTAACCGTAGCGCCGGAACGTCTGTTTTGTTAAGGTACGATCATTGTCTTAAGATTTTAACTGCCGGGGTGGAAAGATTCCAGGGCCGTCTAGAGAACGCGGCCCAAAGCCCCGAGCGCAAGGAAGACGAAGGTCGAGACGAGGGCGCGTACGATGTGGTACGCAACCGAGATGAAGCCGAGGATGACGCCGCGAACGGGGTTTTCGGCTGCGCTTCTAGGAGGAAATATGGATTGGGGAATACAGAACCGTTTAAATCGGATCATCGACCCGACAGATGGCCGAACTGTCATGCTCGCGGTCGACCACGGCTATTTTCTGGGACCGACGAGAAAACTTGAGGACCCGGCGGCGACGATAAAGCCGCTTTTGCCAAGCGCCGATGCGCTGATGCTAACCAGGGGCATCCTCAGAACATCTGTCGATCCTGCCACTGCTACCCCGATGGTGCTGAGGGTCTCGGGCGGCACGAGCGTCGTCGGACCGACCTTGGCCGACGAGTGCTTGACCGTCTCCTTCGAAGACGCCATCCGTCTAAATGTCGCCGCTGTGGCCTTATCGATCTTTGTAGGCACCGATCACGAGCGTCAAACCCTACAAAGCCTGACCGAGTTGGTGGATGAGGGTGAGACATACGGCATACCTGTCCTAGCTGTAACGGCGGTCGGCAAGGAGCTGGAGAAGCGGGACGCCAGATACCTCGGGCTCTGCTGTCGGATAGCCGCCGAACTCGGCGCCCATTTCGTCAAGACCTATTACTGCGATGATTTCGAGAAAGTCACGAGCAGTTGTCCGGTCCCGGTTGTCATCGCCGGCGGCCCGAAACTGGAAACAGAGATGGATGCCCTCCAGCTAGCGCACGACGCCATCGCCCAAGGAGCGGCCGGGGTCGATATGGGCCGAAATATCTGGCAATCGGACTATCCGGTCCCGATGATCCGTGCCGTTCGCGAAGTCGTCCACAATAATGCCCGGCCCGCGGAGGCTCACGAACTTTTTCTGGAATTGAAGGCTGCGGTCGACAGCGGCAAAGCGATCTAGAAGCGCGGCCGAAAACCCCGTTCGCGGCGTTATCCTCCGATTCGGCTCGGTCGTGTACTTGATGTACACTTCCCTCGCCTCATCGTTCGTCTGCCTTGCGCCCAACGCTTTCGGCCGGACTTCTAGAATACCGGCAAAAAGTCCGGCGGTCGGTTGCTTGAGCAGATCAGACCAAGCGCTTGCTCAGCTATTGTGCTTTCCGTAATTATCTGATAGCTTCACTGACATGTCAGTCAGTAAGCGATTTTCCATAGTCGAGCGAAACAAACCAAGCGAGAGCATTGCGAGCGCCGACAGAGCGGCCGAGCTTTTGGCCGCGGCCACAAGTGTCTTCGCGCAAAAAGGCTTCCACGAGACAAAGGTCTCTGACATTGTCGCTGCGGCCGGTGTGGCCCAAGGTACTTTTTATCTCTACTTCAAGAGCAAGAACGATGTCTTCTTCCGCTTGATAAGCGGCTGCTGCGAACGGATCCTCGACCAGATGCGCCGAGCCTCCGCAATCCACCAGCAAGTCACGACGGCCGAAGAAGCCCGCGAGAACAACCTCGATTTCCTCGTCGGCCTCTTCGGTATGCTTGAGAGCGAACAAGCGGTGTTGAAGCTGATCCTCACCGATCCGAGCGGCATCGACCCCTCGATCGACAAAATGTTGGTCGGCCTGAGAGAGGCGCTGGTCGAACAAGCCCGACATAATCTGCAAGTCGGCATCGACGCCGGCTACCTTCGGGTTTTCAATACGAAGATCATCGCCGAATCGGTCGTCGGAATGGTCTACCACTTATCTTTTGAACTTTTTGTGCGCGGGCGCGATTTCGGTGTCAGCTTGGAACAACTAGCCGAGGAAATAGTCACTTTCGAACGACACGGCATCCTTAAAAAAGGCTAGCCCGCTATGACTTGCACGAACAACACGCCCCTTTTAGCTAATAGTCCGCTGCCAAAGCAATATAACAGCGATCTCTCACGATACCTATAATCCCCGCCGGAAAAGAATGGTCGTATCGCGCCGGCCCGCCTGAAGACGGGTCGGCCGCGGTCGGACCGGAGAAATACCGATCCAAGCATTGGGCAAGGGCCGGATTATTGGCAGGATTTAGCTTGTCATGGACTCTACTTTGACCGATGATATTAGTAACATGGTCGAACTGCGCAAACACTACATCCTCGATACAAACGTCCTCGTCAGCGACCCCTTGGCGATATTCAAATTCCACGAACACGAAGTCATCCTGCCGATCATCGTCATTGAGGAACTCGATCATTTAAAAACCCGCCAAGATCAAGGAGGGCAATGCGCCCGCCAGGCGATTCGAGAGCTTGAAGCACTCCGGGCGCAAGACCCCGATAGCTTCAAGGATGGAGTCGATCTCCCGGACGGGGGCCGCTTGCGAATAGAACTCAATCACGCTTCGATCGACAAGCTGCCGACCTCTGTCAGCGGCGACACTGCTGACAATCGCATCCTGGCCACCGCGTACTACCTATCGCAGCACGGCACCGGCGCAGCCGTGCTGGTGACAAAGGATGCGAATCTCCGCATCAAGGCCGGCGCCCTCGGCGTGGAGGCGCAAGAGTACCGGCGCGAGCGCGTCGAAATCCAGGAGCTTTACACGGGACAGATAAACCTGGAAGTACCCCCTGAGACGATCAACGATTTCTACACCGAAAAACAATTGGAGCTGGCCGATCCGCTCTTTGATGACCAGGCGCTTTTCCCGAATCAGCTGATTATCCTGACGGCCGGCAAACAAAGCGCCGTCGGCCGGGCGCACCACGAAAAAAACTGTCTTATCTTAAAGCCGCTGGCCAAGCAATCCTTCAGCTACTCGGTCCAGCCGAAGAATATCGAGCAGGAGTTCGCTCTCGAACTCTTAATGGACCCGAAGATCGACCTCGTGACTCTCGCCGGACCGGCGGGGACGGGCAAGACGCTCCTAGCTCTCATGGCCGGAATGGAATTAGTCGTCCAAAAGGACGATTTTTCCCGCCTCTTGGTCTCCAGACCGGTTATCCCCATGGGCAAGGATATCGGCTTCCTGCCCGGTTCCGTGGACGAAAAGATGTCTGTCTGGCTGAAGCCGTTTAAAGACAATTTGGAGCATTTGCTCGAATTCGACGGCCAGCACGCCGGCAGCATCGACCATCTATTTGATGACGGGATCATCGAGGTGGGTGTCTTAAGCTATATCCGCGGCCGCTCCATTCCCAACCAGTTCATCTTGATAGACGAGTGCCAGAACCTCGAACGCAGTGCGGTCAAGAGCGTGCTGACTAGGGTCGGGGCCAACAGCCGCGCCTGTCTGAC
>SDBV01009338.1_pt1 | contig 13056 bp, 24 predicted proteins | sample 2277081 | NCBI WGS metagenome assembly SDBV01 (sample SAMN10402039, study PRJNA504765) | marine sediment metagenome | isolation source: marine sediment core GS10_PC15, 223 cmbsf | place: Arctic Ocean: Southern Knipovich Ridge | collected 2010
AATCCATGTTGTAATTTAGCCTCTAAAATTTTATTCAAATCTTTATCTGCATTTTTAATCCATCTTTTGAAAGACATAATCAATTAAATTTAACCAACTTTAAATTACTTTCCTAACTAATTTCACTCACTCGCTCCGCTAAGAGAAAAAAAAATAAAAGAAAAAGAAAAAAAATAAAGTTTCTTGGCTACTCAAAAAGTAGTATTATCAAGCTCCCCAGTATGCAGTAGCAGTTGGCAAGTTGATTGTACTTCCTACTTTTGTAGTGTCTCCGTCAGCATATTTTTCTGTGTCAAGAACTATGTCTCCAGCGTCTGTAACATAATAGTTAGCAGGGATGAATTTCACATAGTAAACAGAACCTGCTCCAACAGCAGTTGCTCCATTCTTGAATTGACAGTCAATTCTTTTAACGGCACCAGATCCATCATCTAAACTCGGTCCATAAGCCCATGGCTTATAAGTGTGAGTTGTTGCTGAGGTTGTGTATGTCAAATGGTAAGGACTATTTGACACAAGAACATCACCTGTACAAAGTACTGATGATAAAGTAGCATTGTACTCTATTACCATCATTCCACCGAAAGGTCCAGCAGATCCTTCAGCAGTTCCTTGATAAGTGATTTCTATGTTAGCCTGATCATTTGCTCCCATTGACGTATTAGATGCACCATCAGTAACAGATGCCCTGTTTACTGAGTCATATAATGTCACGGATGCAGTTGAATTAGACCAACCCAAAGCTTCGAAGATAGTTACTCCTTGACCTGCAGTTTTTGTCACAGGTTTAATCCAATAAGTATTATTGTCTACCCAGTATGTGATTCCATCTCCTATGTTAACGTTTGAATAAGCAGTGGTTGTAGCACTGTTACCATTAACCTTATAGTAAGATGTTCCACCTAATGAAGTAGTTGAATACTTATCACGTGCGGAGTAAGTTGCAGTTGGCTGATATGTTGCTCCTCCACCAGCAGTGGATACACAAACACCATTTTGTAAGACAGTTCCTGGAGGACAAGTGATAGGTCCATCTTGACCAGCCCCATCAGAGACAGCAGTAGTTAAGAAAAAACCTCCAATCGCTCCTGGAATTTCATACATGCCAACTTGAGCGCCCAGTCCTACGAGACCATATGCAAGAAGAGCAAAACCAGCAATCATGAAAAGAGATTTAATCCCTCCATTCTTCTTGAAAGATTTCCTAAAAACAGCTACCAACATAAACACTCCAATAAGTGTCAAGAATATTAGTAAAATTAACGCATTAGCTTCCATCGTATTTTTTTATTTTTACCTCCTTATAACGGGGTTTCCTAATTCTTTCAATAGTTCAAAGACACAAACATCACGCTATCAGACTCCCTCAGGATCTAACTCACTTCAGTTCTGCTCTTCTCCGTATTTACTCGGATTAGACGGAGATTAGGTACCCTTTACCCTCTTGTCTCCAGTGAATATGAATATTATTTTTTAAATTTACCAGTACTAAATGCCCAAATTAATCCAGCTATACAGAGGACTATAATAATTCCTATAATCCATCTACCCTTCCCTTCTTGAAAGAATCCGTCGTCGTCAGCACCTGTTATTGGAATTATCCCTCCTCCAGAGCCAGGAAAATTTACATTATATTTGTATGTTGAAGATTGAGTTGTATCAGTTTCATCACTTGCAGTTACTGTCCACCACCAAACTCCATTATCTGAAGAAGTTGAAAAAGTTTGTGTGAAAGTACATGATGTTCCTGAATAAGATCCAGAACCTGAAGTTCCATCTGAAGGACTTCCATCTCTATAAATAGTATAAGTACAAGAAGTTGTTTCAGCGTCTACAACAGTTCCTGTAAAAGTTTGAGTGCCAGAAGTAGTACGAGTTGTAAAATCTGCAGGAGATAATGTTGGTGCAGTCGGTTCAGTATTACCGATAGTTATTCCTGTCCTTGTGACATTTAGATAATCGGTTCCATTAAATAATTGGGCTTTAAAAATATAATCATTTCCGTCTTCAAAAACTGTTGAATCCAAAGTACCATTCAAAATCAAATCTGTTTCGTTAGTAACCCAACCAGTAGCTAATGCTTCTGTTGTATTTGCGGTTAAACCTGCGGATTGTAACCAAATCCTTACACTTGTCCAATTTTCAGCTTCATAACCTGTAATTAAAGTTACATTAAAATCGGCAGTTGCCCCTGTTAATGTTCCGCTTACGGCAGGGGTTACAATAGTAATATTAGCCTCTTCCATTGCCATAACAGAAACCATACTAAATAAGAATGCAAATATAAATATTGATGCAAGAATTGCGCTTTTTTTCTTTAACATTTTCATGATTTTATTAATCTTTTGTTGTTTTTAAACTCTCCCTATTGTTTGGTGATAGGAAATAATTTGGATATTTTATAATCTTATTACTAAACATTGATGGAAACCATCAGAAAATTTATGCTTTGCAAATGAAATTTTATCGAGGTCTAATTCAAAAATTTTCTCATTATTTCCATTATTGATTATTCTTAAAATCTTAAATTTTTGATATCTTTTAATTCTCCTCGTAATTTTAATATAGATATTATCAATTTCTAATTTATGTTTTCCATACAATCCATGTATATTTTTTACCCCATGGAAATTAGCAACAAAATCATTTGCAAGATTCCATGTATTCATTTCTCTTCTTCGTTTATATGATAAAAATATTCTTTTTAAGATAAACAAATCTAACTCATCAAAGAATAATCCTTTTTTTATTTCCATTTTTTTTAAAAACATGGTTACACTTTGTAGTAGCCTCTTTTTTGCTTAATCCAGATTTCATCTCTTTAACAACACATTTCTTAAAGGGTTTCCTTCTTGGCATTTTCCCCTCCTTCATTAAGATTTATTTCTCCAGATTCTTGAAGCATCCTAATTTGTTCTCTTGTGCAATTTTTTCCGATAATGATTTTTTTCCCAGACTTCGTTTTTCTAATTTCAATTTTACAACCTTCTTCATCTGGTTTTTTTCTTATCTTTGGGGGGAATCTTCTTTGGTGATCCATTTTAAGCTGATGATTCATTAGAGATATTTTCTTTTGTGAACCCTAAAATTTTAATGAACTGAATATAAAGTTTTTTGTGTCTATCTGCATATTTTTTAGCCATTTCCATATTTCCTACAGATAAATATCTTGTGCAAATTTCTTGTGCTGTCATAGCTTTCCCACAAATATGTTTTATCCGACACCATTTTTGTGCATTTAATTGTTTTGAAAATTCATCTAAAACTCCTGTTCTTAAACTCCTTGCCTCTTCTAAATCTAACAAATACTTCTCATCTTCCATTGAATTATAATTTCCAAGACAATGACTTTCATCAGCTACAGCATGTTTTAAAAATTCAAAAGTATCTTCTGCTAATCCTACATCACTTTCAACAATTTTCATTTCTTTGTTTTCTTTTTTTCCAAACATTTTTATTTATTCCTACTACAACAGGCATCTTTAACTTTATCCCAAAAACTTCCTTCAGCCTTAACCATCCCGTAATTATCTTTTTTCTTTCTCAATGAAAGCCAAACTATTATTAAAACTACCGCAATTATTCCAACCCAAATCCAGTTGTTCATTTTCAATAATCAGGAGGTGTATTTTTACATTTCCCGATTATTTTTGGTACAAACTTTTTCTCTAAAGCATCTAATTGACCTTCTTCATTCTCAAAAGAAGATGTTTGTGTTGGATTGCAAGAAGCATCTGCACTCATTGTAAATCCTGCAAGTTCAACTTCTGTCTTATCAGGATTAACCCTAACTCTCTTACATATAACTTCGCCAGTGTCAGGATTCTTGTCACATCTATCTTTGATTTTTCCTTTTCCACTCATCTTATTTAAAGCATCTCTAATACCCATTTGATTAAACCTCCTTTCAATATAATTTTTGACTTGGACTTATGACCTTGCCATTAAAATTTAATTCTGTGATAAGATCATCACTAATTATTTTAGCAATAGATATTATTAAAAGTTCCGATGGCGCTGGTTCAATTACACAACCATCAATATATAAATAAGGATAACCATCAAAAGATTCTGAGTCTAACATTAATTCAACAAACGGGTGAGATACAAATCCAAATTCTTCTCTTTCATAATTATCAATTATAGATATTTTGGAATCATCTGGAAGATATCTATTTAGAAATAAAACCGCTTTAATTGCCATTAAACAAAATGGACATCCTTGTCTCACGACTATAAACCTATCTAAATTTATCATCTTGCTATTGTAAATGTTGCTTCTCCAGGCATTATTCTTGAATACACTGGGAAACGAACATCTTTTTTAGTTTTATCGAAAAAAGGAATTTTGTGGATTTGAGATAGAACATGCACTCTCTCTTCGGAGTATCTATATTTTTTTAATTCATAATTTCCAAAACGATTTACAAAATATCTTAAAATAATTTTATTTTTATCATCCTTCATTCCCAACCTAAATGCAATTTTAGAAAAATCAATTATAGCAAAGTCTTGAGGATATCTTATTTTTGGTTCCTTACCTTCAAACCATCCTTTAATTGAATTAAAAATTTTACTGATCATTTTCCTCCTGCATCTCTTCATAATAAATGGTATTCTCATCAGTTTCTTCACTTTGGTTCGCAGAATTATCTATCATTGATTCATCAATTTCTATTTCTTCTCCAGTTTGTTCTTTAAATTTTTCTGCAATATCTTTTTGACCTCTTTGCGTCATTAAACTTTGCCAGGTTGTTGGATAACTTCCAACACTTCCTTTTTTTATTCCCATTGGCTTTCCCTCTCGTGCAAGTCCTCCGAGAAGAGATAATGTAACCTGCAATACTTGAAACAAAATATATAAAAAAGTTCTTGGTTCTTTTCTTATTGTAATTTCTTGATTAATCTTTTTGCCTTCTTTTTCAGTATCATACTTAATCTTAATTCCATCTTCACCTATTTTTTCATATTCACTAATTGCTTTTGATAGAGATTCATAAATTAAAGATTCCGACGCTAACTTCAACGCCTTTGAGTAAGCAGATAATCTTGCAACACCAACTCTTTTAATTGGAGAATTTACTTCATCATATTTTATTAGAAATTCTTCTTCTTTTTCATCAAGGGTTTTTAAATATCTTCCTATGTTGTCAATCAACCAACCATATAAAACCTCGTCGGTTCTCCCCCTAAGAATTGATCTGTCATAAAGTAATTGTTGTAGTGAGGTTATCATTAAATCTAATTTAACTCTTGCATCCATCAAAGATCTTTTTGCATTATCCAAATTGTTAACAGAAATTCTAATCCCAACAGAGGAATTAAATCCCTGAGAATGAGAAACCAGCCTCGAGATATCTATTGGTGATCTTTCCCTTAAATCAACCCAACTAACCAGTGGCATTTTATATCAACTCCTTATTCATCAAATATTTTTCAGTGAATTGAATATTTTTTAGTTTAACATAAGATTTTTTTGAATGCCACTTTCCATCTGTCCATCCAGGCTGGTCAGTTCTTTTAATAATAAATCCTCTAAGAACTAACGCATGTAACGCCCTATGAATTTGCGATCTTTTCAAAGATGTATCTTTCATTATTTCATCTACAGTTACTTCTTTACTTTTCCAATAAATTACCCTTAAAACATTATTTTGTTTGTTTTCCATTTTAAAGTTTCCTATTCACAGAGATTTATTAAATTACTGCTTTTTTGTTCCCTCGCCAGGTTTTTCGGTTGGAGTTTGCGGAGTATCTGGAAGTTCATTAACAACTGTTGACCTAATGTTTTGAATAAGTTCAAGTGCCATCTCATCTGACAACTTAACTCCCTGCCTTTCTGCTTTCTCCCTCATTGTTGTAACTTCTTTTTCAAGTTTTGCTATGTTGTCTTCTTGAATAGCATTTATATTCTGAACATTAGCCATATCTCTTTGGATCATCCTATATGATTTATCAATGCCAGTTATCCTACCTTGACCTTGGGAAAGTTCTGCCCTTGATGTCTCTGACATTTCTTGATTAACTTTATTTTCAGAAGTTAAAGAATCAATTTTGGTTTGAAGTTCAATATTTAAGGCTTCTGATTCTGATAAATCTGAAGATATATCTCCTATCCGATTATTAAGTCCTTGAATGATTTCATAAACAGGTCTTTTTCTTGCTTTAGCATATCTTATTTTCCCATCATTTGTTGGGATTAATTCTGCTACTTGTTCAACCATAATATTCTCAAAGTACCCTCCTTCTTTATCTAAATTAACTGGAATCATTCCACGAGCCATATCATTTCCTAATGCGCCAGCACTTTGAAGCATATCTGGGAGAGTTGACATTCTTAAAATTAAATTTCCTTCTTTGTCTAACAAGGCAAAATCTCCATCTTCTGTAATTCCAAAATCTCCAAAATCTGCCAATCTTGTTGATCTATCAAAAGAATAAATTCCCAATCTTTCCCTGAACTTTTTATCTCTCAAACATTTACTATAGAATTTTTTTAGTGAGAAAATTTTTCCTTGTGATTTTAATCTTAACTCATCTTTCTTTTCATTTAATACTGCCTTAACATTCTCTTCTTCATTTTTATCTGTCTCTCTTTGTTTTAATTTAGCAATTACATTTTTTAGTTTTGCATTATCTCCCTTTACTTCTGCGTTTTCATATGCTAAAGCTTTTATTTGATGATTGTCTTGAACAGAATCAGGATCAATTGGAATATGAACTACTTTTTTTGGATTTCCAAGAAAAAAATTTTTAATGGCACCTTTTATTGTCATTGGTTCTCCCCAACATTAAAGTGTAAACCAGCGCCATCTTCACTTTCCTGAGCATAACTACCTCTCATTTTTTTTCTTATTCCAAGAATAATCATAATCATCACTATTGGAAAAAAAATCAAAAACCATACCCAAGCAGGAAAAATCCACCATTTATTTTTAAAACTAAATCCAGGTATTTCATAAGTACCAATGTACATTCCCTCTGCCTCAATTACATAAATACCTTTTTTATCTGGTAAAAAAACTATTAAATCGCCAGTGCCTTTAGCAATCTCTGTTCTTTCTACATCATCCATACTTTTTTTATGATAGACTACCCATGAAGCATTTATATTTAATGTAAAATTCTGATCAATTCCTTTTTTAAATTCTCCTCCAAAAGAAATAATTCTAATTCTATCATCAACAGTAAAATTTATTATTTCTGTTTTATATCCTTCCTTTACTGCTTTAATTTCATTAACTCCTCCTGGAAGAAGACCAAGATAAAATCCAAAATAATCCACTCCCCCAATAGTTATTGTTGCATTTTCAACAGAAGTATTAACACTGAATGTTGTTAAAGTATCTCCTGTTCCAGGACTTATTCTAATTTCAATTTTTTGTGGTTTAATATTTATTGTTTGAACAATATCTTCATATCCCTCTGCTTTTCCTCTTATTTCATAATCTGTATTTGGTTCAAAAGAATATTCAAAAGTGCCTGTGGAAGTATTTAATTCCAAAGCATTAACCCATATTCTTGGTCCTTGAACTAATGAACCTGTCTTATTATCTCCTAATTGTATTAAAAAAGATTCTTCATCTCCTGTTGCCTCATCTAACTTTGGAGTAAAAATAAATTTTAAATTTGTCCCAGCAACAAGAGACCCTGCAGAAGTTATTCTGACTGTCTGTTTATAGGGTTGGAAAATTGGGGCGCCACTATATCTAAAAACTACAACAAAATCTGTCTCTCCATATTTTAATGGGATAAACTCATATTTATAAAGTCCTGATGAAACCTCAACAGTTTTTCCTTCAAAATATTCTGAATATTGTGGCTCAATCTCTAAATTAGATACAACTCCACTACATGTAAAAGAATAAGTGTTATTTAAATTAAAAGATGTTGCAGACAAAGAGCAAGTTGGAGGTGTAGAAAAAGTATCTCCTGTCACAGGGGTAACTCCTGCAGTCACCTGTAATGTTAAACTAATTGTTGGCAAATTAACTTGACCTTCTGAATTTGTAGCAAGAATACTCAATTGAGTAAAGTAAGATCCTGTTTGCGCATCTATTCCAGAAAAAACAATAGGTATTTGAATTGAACTTCCTGGAGCAATCTGCCCTAAATTAAGATCACCAAAAAGAATTGTTTCTGTTCCAGGATTAAAGTCAACAGATAATATATTGATTGATCCTGGATAATTAGAAGGAACTGTTAACATAATACTTTGGGTTTTTTCACTTCCTTGTTTTACAGTCACAACTTTAGATGTTGGAAAAACAATTATATCTGATTCAATTTGAGTTTCATTTTCTTCAATATAAATTCCGATAGGAGTCATCCCTTCAAAATAATTTATACTCCCAACATAATTCCCTACTGGAACATTTGGTTTTAAAGAAATTGTAACCCATCTATTTGTTGGATCCGCAGTATAAAAATTTAATTCTGCATAAGCAGAAATACTTGAAGACAAAGATAAAGTTATTGAAGAATTTAAATCAACAAACTCAATTGATTGACTTGGGTTTTGATTATCTAAACTTACTTGACTTGGTGTTGTTGTTGTAGCACTAACTAAACTTATAAAAAATATTGAGAGTAAAAAAACTCCTATTATAATGCTTTTCTTTTTTAGGTCGGTCATTTTGAATATTATGCGAACATTGATACTACAACTGAAACTGCTAAGAAAATTAATAAAGCAACTATCCCCCACTTTAATAATTTCTTTGCAATTGTTAATACAGCTAAGAGTATATAAATACTTACACCGAAGATTAAAAGTAAGAGAATTTGAGATTGCAAGACAGTTAAATTAACTCCGTATTTAGCAATAAACTGAATCACTTTTTGTGTTACAAATGATAACCCATCACCTATCCAAGGGATAAATGATAAAACCTCTTTAAATACCATATCTAAGTATGACAATCATACTTTATAAAGTTTTTGGGTGAGAAAAGAGAGGGGAAAAACTGACCGACCTTTACAGAAAGCATCCCCCTCCAAAAAAATAGGAACATGATGGTAGTTTATAACAAATGAAGTTTCAAAATAAAATCAAATTATTTGAAAAGGAAACTACCAAACCTCCTCACAAAGGAAAGTTATTTCCTTTTCTTTTTGCCTTTAGGCTTTTTCTTACACTTTCTGCCTTTAACAGGTGTCTTCAGTTTTCCGTGTTTGCATTTAACCATCTTTTTTACCTCCTTATGATTATTTAACAACTTGTTTCCATCCAAATTTATAAGTTGCGATTAGCACAATTATTCCAGCTACAAGAAGGATCCAATCATTTATCCCTTCTAATCCTAATATTCCATTTAAAGATTTAAAGATTGCCCAACCACCAATAGATGTTATTGCAGTTATTAAAACTATTTTTAATATTTTAACTTCATTAGCAAGTTGTCCAAATCTTTTAAAAGATTTTTCACTAACACACATATTCCCTATTTTCTTAAATCCTTTTTTGCATTTGTCTGCCATCTTATTTTTTCTTCCTTGGATGCAATAAGCACTTACCACTATTTTTATTTACGCCAAACTTACATTGCTTTTTAGATTTAGATTTATATCCTCTAATAGTAGTTCCTTTTTTTTTCTTTACCATAAAATATTTATAGAAATATTATTTATAAACTCTCCCTACTGTTTGACGATAGGAGAGTAAAATAGCACCAGGAGGATTCGAACCTCCGATATCCAGAGCATGAGTCTGGCGAATTAACCAACTATTCTACAGTGCTATAAAAAATAAAAAATATGATTCTATTTAAATTTGCTTATTTGATCGTGTGCGTATTCTGATAGTGATAAAGTGATATCCGATGACTGAGAGGCATCCTCTTGTTTTAATTTTTTAGATATTAGTAAAGAGTTAAAGTGTTCATATATATATATTACATTTATAAATATTTATATATATATATATATATATTAGAGTATCTATTTCATTTAGTAAAAACACTTGTTTACCCATACCCTTTCCATTAACTCTTTATCACTTTAGAAATACTCACGCATCTAAGTTATTAATTATCAATTTAAATTATCTTTTTTTAGGATCTTTTAGAATTTCACTTTAATTTAACAAATTTTTTGAATAAATTAAAATCAATATTTAGAATCAGAGATATTAAAGTGTAATTTAAGAAGTAATTTACTATTAAAGAATGTTACACTTTAACTCTTTACTATAGGGAAAACTTTATAAAGGTGTTTTAATTGTATGAAAGTATGATTGATGAGTTAACAGAATATTATGAACCAGAAAAGATTTTACATAGGAGAGAACAGATTAAAGATGTAGATAATGTTTTTAAAAATTTTAAGAAATTTGGTGTTGCTTCAAATCTTTTAGTTCAAGGGGTGACAGGATCAGGAAAAACTACTATAATCACAAAAGTGATAAAAGACAACACAAAAGGGGATGATGATCATATTTTTATATCAGGCGCAGAAACACAAACATCTTTTAAAACACTGAGGGCAATTTTTGATTTAAATTTTAGCACTATTGAAAGGGTTTTAACCGAGGGAGTTAAAAAATTAAAAGCAAACCCAAAAATAATAATCATTGATGAGGTGAATAAAATAAGAGATTGTAACAATTTATTTGATAATTTAAATACTATTTACCGAGGAGTCCCATGTCCAATAATAGTAATTACAAATAAGAGAACAATTGTTGATTCAATGCCAGATGATGCAAGACTAACACTTTTATTTGATAAAGTAAATTTTCCAGCATATAATGCTATTGAAATTAAAAACATTGTTAAGGATAGAATTAAAAGAATCCAACCAAAAATAAAAGTTCCTGAAGGAGCATTAGCCAAAATTTCTGCATTTTCTGCCAGAGGTGGGTCTGCGAGAATTGCTTTAATGATTACAATGAAATGTATTTTATCAAATAATTATTCAATGAAATATATTGATAAAATTGCAAAGAATCTTGAGAAAGAGGATTGGTTAAGTTTTGTTAAAGGTTTAACTCCTTCTGAAAAAAGATTTTTGGAAGCACTTCTGCAAATTTCTGATTCTAAACCACTCATGAGACATTCTGATTTAACAGCACGATTAAAAGATCTTAGTCCATCCCGTATTTCACAGCTTGTTACTTCTTTTGAAGATTATGGAATTCTGGTTACAGAGTATAAGAATTTTGGAAGAGGGACTGGGAGATATAGAATTATAAAATTTGCCTCAAAAGAAATAAAGGAAAAAATGGACGAGGTTTTATATGGATGATGGTAGACAGATGTCCTTATTGTGGAACTAAACTAAGCGAAACAACCCATGGAAGAAAATTTTGTCCTAATCATGGGATTATTGAAGAGGAGAAAAAATCAGAATCAAAAGAGACCCAATCATATATAGGATGATAAAAAAATTTGATAAAATAGAAGAAATTGAGAATCCCACTGTTGGGATAACAAAAAAATTTGCAGAAGAGGGCATACACAAAGTAAAGAGTCAAGCTAAATTAAAAGCTTTAGGAGAAAAATAATGGAACCAGAAATGATAAAAAAACTGACGAGACCGTGTGTAATAGATGTTAGTGGGCAAAATGTTGATATTATAAGTGATATAAGCAATAAAAATAAAAAAGATTTTGTTTTTTTAGACCCGCCATATTACCCAATAACAAAAAATATTAACAAATTTTATAGTGGAGATTTTCTTCCAGTAGATTTTTTAAAATTGAAATTAAGATGTGATGCACTCACTAAGACTGGTGTGCCTTTTATTTTATGCAATTCTGATTGTGAATTCATAAGAACTTTATTTAAAGATTATCCGATGATAAATACTGATGAACCAAGAGTAATGAATCAAGGAAAAGGAAAGGGAAGCAGACCCCCTGTTAAATGTGTGATCATCACAAATTTTAAACAAAAAGAAGATTTCATGGATGGAATATCTAAATTGACTAATTTGATGGTGAAAAAATAAAATGGAAGAACAAGTATTTGATGGAGGGAAAACATTTATTGCGCCTGATGTAATAATTTCAATGATAACCGAAGGTAATAAAGAAGTTGGTAAAATTTTAGATCATCCAAGAGTGAACTTAATCACAAGCGACTTTGCATTTTATGAAGCTGTGTCTTCAATAAATAAAACAGAGTTGGTTATGTCTGCGATGACTAAATTCTTGCTAAGGGTACAAATTGTACCCAGTCCAAAATTAAATATAACTCTTGAGAGGATAGAACATTTAAGGGGGGTTGCAAAATTAAAAAATGAAAAATAAAGAAGTTGAACAACAACATATTGAAGCACAAAAGAGATTGAATGAAATGCTTTCAAAAAATGGAATGATGGAGAATAATTATAAAATAGTAGCAATAGGATATTTAAGTATAGATGAAGAATTTGAAAAAGGAGAAGTATCGCAAAACTTTTTAAATAAGTTAAGAATCCTCTGGAATGGCGGAGGATCTATAATGTCATTAGGGTTTCACGAGTGCGAGTTTTGTATTGATGAAGGAAATTATGAAAAAAGAGGAAAAAGTAGTTCAGAAAAAGTATTAATAGATAAAGAGAATAAAATCAAATACATTTTTCCAGAAATGATTTTTCATTATATCACAGAGCATAAATTTAAACCATCAAATGAATTTATAGAATTTGTGATGAGGAGTAATTAAAAAATGAAAAAATGTCCTAACTGCAATCATAAACTTTACAAAGGAGTTAATGGAATAAGTTATTGTAAATATTGTGGATACAGAAATGATCCAAACCATAAAGAGAAAAAATGAAAATAACAGATAAAATAAATGAAACTTATAAACTTGTAGATAATGTGAAAGAAAGAATTGGAGAACTATCTGAAGAATTGAATAAATTAAATAATTTACAGCAATCAACATTTTTAGAATATTTTCAAAGCTTAGGTTTAAAATTTGATGAATTGGAAATAAAAGACTTTTTCAAAAAACCATATATTTTACTGCCAAAAGGAAAACAGGAATGGTATTGCATCGTTCCAGCATTCATAAACTTCCAGGTAGGATTTTTTGATAGAAGGGAAGGGAATTACAATATTTACATAAT
>SDBV01009339.1_pt1 | contig 13054 bp, 12 predicted proteins | sample 2277081 | NCBI WGS metagenome assembly SDBV01 (sample SAMN10402039, study PRJNA504765) | marine sediment metagenome | isolation source: marine sediment core GS10_PC15, 223 cmbsf | place: Arctic Ocean: Southern Knipovich Ridge | collected 2010
TGCAGGCCTTCTTCGGCCAGTTCCAAGCGGAGTTGTTGCGAGTAGGCGGCCACGGCGTGTTTGGTGGCCGGATAGGCGCCGACCCAGCGTGCCGACGACTTGGCCGCCAGCGAGCCGATGTTAATCACATGCCCCCGGTTCTTCAGCAGATGGGGTACGGCCGCCCGGGTGCAGCGGACCAAGGCCACGAGGTTCAGTTCCATCAGGTCGCGGAACTGCTCGGGCGTGGTGTCGAGCACCTTGCCGCGCATCGAGCGTCCGGCGTTGTTGACCAGCACGTCGAGCCGGCCGTAATGGCTCAACGCCTGCTGGAACAGCCGGTCCACGTCTTCGGGCCGGGTAATGTCGGCATGGATCCCCAGCACCTCGCGGCCGGCGGCGGACATCTCTTGGGCCGCTTGCCGAACGGCCTCGGGCTCCAGCGCCGCAATCACCACCTTGGCCCCGGCTTCGGCAAATGCCTCGGCGATCACGCGGCCCAGTCCGCTCGACCCGCCGGTCACGAGAACGACTTTTTCCCGCCAATAACTCATGGAAGCAGTGGTTAGTGGATAGTGATTAGTGGATAGTTTAGCCCCAGGCGGCCACGCCGGGTTAAGTGGCTAAACCGTTCAATGGAAGACGCCCAGTGCGCGATCGGCCAGCGAGGGTGAATCGACCGCCGGGGCCGAGCCGCTTTGCACGTATTGCCGCCAGCGGTCGACATCGTTGCCGAAGTTCTCGCCGGTGATCTTCTTCAGCGAGAGCACGGCCCGATATTGCATGGCCGGGTCGCGGTCGTCCAATGCGGCGCCAAGTGCCGCGACGGCCGTTCGGTCCTTCGTTTCGCCCAACGCCCGGGCGGCGGCCAGACGGACGTCTTTGGACAGATCGCCGCCGAGCGCCCCGCCGAGCATGGCGGCCGCTTCCGGTGTGCCGCGTTTACCCCAGGCCTCGCATGCCGCTACCCGAACGTCTTCGTTCGGATCCTGCAATGCCGCACGCAGAACCGTGTCGGTCTCGGGGATCGGGTAGTTGCTCAACGCGTAGACGATCTCGGTGCGGATCAACGGGTCTTCTTCGTTTTGGATGGCCGCGCTTAGCTCGGCGACGATTTGGCGCTTCTTTTCAGCACCGGACCAGCGGGCCTTGCCGGCAAGCTTTCGCAAGGATTCGGTCCGTTTAGCAGGTGAGAGGAACTCCGTCGAGTCGTCGTCGGCCTGCTGCCAGGGCATCTGGAATGTCGGTGTGTTCGAACTGGCGCAACCGGCCACGGTGATCAGCGACAGACAACAGACCAGGACCCCAAGCGGACGTGGTGCGGTTTTCATCGAGCAAATACCTTCGAATCGGCGGTCGAGCGACCTATAGCGGCGCATATTGAAGGCGGGACTATAGCAAGCCGACCGATCTAAGCCAAGGCGAGTCGTGAACGCAAGCGTGTCAATCTAGCGAGAACAGGGAAGTCAGGCGGACCACACGGCGATTCAATCGGCCTTTTCGCTGGATCGCGGATCGCTATGATGCAGACGCTTGGCTGAAATGCTCCCGATGGTCGAGTTTTCGATGGACGAGCGGACCTGGACCCTGATTACCAACACCCTGATCTTGGCCGGGGCCACCTGCGCGATCAGCGTGCCGCTGGGGACCGTTTTGGGGTGGGTGCTGGTGCGGACCGATCTGCCTTGCCGGCGGTTGGCAGCCATGCTGGTGGGGCTGATGCTGTTTATCCCGCTCTACTTGCAAGTGGCCGCATGGCAAGCGGGCTTCGGCCTGCAGGGCTGGGCCACGCAGCTGCTGGGGATGCCGCCTTGGCTGCAAGGCTGGACCGGGGCCGTCTGGGTCCACGCTATGGCGGCCGTACCCTGGGTCGTGTTGATCGTCGGGCTGGGCTTGCGGCTGATCGAGCCGGAACTGGAGCAGCAGGCCCTGCTGGACGGCTCTTCAGTGCAGGTTTTCTTTCGGGTCACGTTGCGCGGCGCCGTTGCGGCGGCCGGGGTGGCCGTGCTTTGGGTCGCCGTGGCCACGTCGGTCGAGATGACGGTCACCGATCTGTTTGTGATCCGCACGTTTGCCGAGGAGATCTATACGCAGTTTGCCATGGGGCCCACCTTGGACGAGGCACCGTTGGGCCTTGCCCCAGGTATCCTTTTGGTTTTCCTCTTGATCCTTACGGCCGCCTGGCTGTGCACGAAGTTGGCCCCGCGGGATCGACCGCTGAGCTTGCAACCTCGCTGGACGTTTCAGCTCGGTGCGGCCCGAATTCCTGTGGCGGTTATGACGGTCGTTTTGTTGACGCTGTTGATCGGCGTGCCGTTGTTGAATTTGTGTTACAAGGCCGGCGTGACGGTTCGCCTGACGGACGCCGAGCCGTTGCGAAGTTGGTCGGTCTGGAAGTGCCTGAAGATCGTGCTTGTGAGCCCGTGGGACTATCGTCGGGAATTCGGCTGGTCGTTGGCGCTCGGTTTCCTGGCGGCCACTTCGGCCGTGGCCGCCGCGATTCCGCTGGCCTGGTGGGCCCGACGCGGTCGGGTGTATGCCTTGCCGGCGCTGGCCATCGCGGCCCTATGTTTGGCGTTGCCCGGTCCGGTGATCGGGATGGGTATCATCGGGCTGATGAATCGGCCGGAATTTCCCTGGCTGGTTGCGCTGTACGACGCGTCGCTTGTGCCGCCTTGGCTGGCGATGTTCGTGCGCAGCCTGCCGCTGACCATCCTGGTGCTTTGGCATGCGTTGCGGACGGTGCCCGAGGAGATGCTCGAAAGTGCGGCCATCGCAGGCGCCGGGCCGGTTCGAAGACTTTGGGCGATCGCGTTGCCGGGCCATTGGGCCGCTTTGGGGGTGGCTTGGGCGGTCGCGTTTGCCGTGGCCATCGGCGACTTGGCCGCCAGTGTGTTGGTGGCGCCGCCGGGGCTGACTACGCTCTCGATGCAAATCTTCGACCTGCTGCATTCCGGCGTGGAGGACCGTGTGGCCGGGATTTCACTGGCCCTTTGGGGGCTGCTTTGGGGGCTGGTGGCGGCGATCGTCTGGCTCGGCAGTCGGTACAATCGGCGACGCGATGGTGCGGATCATGTATAATAGAATAGTGTCGCGATCGTTGGTCGCGACGGAAAGAATGGCAGGAAGGGCGCGACCAACGGTCGCGGCTTTATAGATGAAACGATATGGTTTACGGCTGATGATTCTTTGCGGGCTGTGCCTGGGATGGGCCGGCTTTGCGCGGGCTACCGATCACGTGAGCTTGCAGCGCGACGGTAAGGAGATTCGCGTGGCAGGGCGGGTGATCGTGACGGCTCAGGACGGCGGGGTGTTGCTCTTGGGCCGCGACGGGATCCTCTGGTCGGTTACGCCCGAGGAACTCCTCGAGCATACGACCGACGACACGCCTTTTGCCCCCTTCGCCCCGAAGCAACTTGCGCAGCGTCTGTTGGCCGAGCTGCCCGAGGGCTTCGATGTTCATCATACGGCCCATTACGTGATCTGCTACAACACGTCGCGGTCATACGCGCAGTGGTGCGGCTCGCTGTTCGAGCGGCTGTATAAGGCGTTCACCAACTTCTGGACCCGCAAGGGCATGAAACTCTCCGAGCCGGAATTCCCTCTGGTGGCCATCGTGTTCGCCGATCAGAAATCGTATGCGACCTTCGCCGAGCCGGAGGTCGGGGATCTGGCCAAGTCGATCGTGGGATACTTCAGCCTGCGTACGAATCGGATGACCATGTACGACCTGACGGGCATCGAAGCGTTGCGGTCCTCGCGCCCGCGACGCGGCAACGGGGCGAAGATCAGCGAGATTCTGGCCCAGCCCGAGGCCCAACGGACCGTCTCGACAATCGTCCACGAGGCCACGCACCAGATCGCATTCAATTGCGGGCTACACACGCGGTCGTCCGCCTGTCCGGTCTGGTTCAGCGAAGGGATCGCGGTCTACTTCGAGACGCCAGACCTGCGCAGCTCGCGAGGTTGGCGAAGCATCGGCGCGATGAACGGGCCGCGGTTGACCACTTTTCGGAAATACCTGCCGCACCGCCCGGCTAGTTCGCTGAGAACCTTGCTGGCCGACGACCGCCGCTTCCGCGACACCGAAAAGAGCCTCGATGCCTACGCGGAAGCCTGGGCGCTGACCTATTTCCTGATCAACAAGCATCAGAAGCAGTATGTGGAGTATCTGGGGGTCCTTTCTCGCAAGAAACCCCTGATCTCGGACGACGCAGAGACTCGACTGGCCGAGTTCGAGCAGATCTTCGGCGATCTAGAGCGGCTAGACACGGAGTTTCTGCGATTCATTGACCGGGTGGACTGAGCCCCCAACAGGCCGGCTTGCTGGAAGTGGCCGCATGGTTTATGCTGATGGTTGGTGAGTTGACGCGTGGGTCTTCGTTCCTCGACCCACCCTACACACGTCGCCCGCAAACCAAAACCTGATCCCACCTAAGCTTCAAGGAGCCAGACATGCCCCAGGAGAATCCGATGGAAGTTTCCTCTCGTCGCCAGTTTTTGAAGACCACCTCTGCCGTTGCGGCCGGAGCCGTTGCCGGAAGTTTGTCGATCTCTCGTAGTGCCCATGCCGCGGGCGACGACGTGCTGAAGGTTGGCCTGATCGGGTGTGGCAGTCGGGGTGGCGGCGCTGCAGTCAATGCGCTGGATGCCGACCCGAACACCAAGTTGGTCGCCTTGGCCGACGCCTTCGAGGATCGCTTACAAGGATGCCTCAACGAACTGAAGAAACGGCCGGGTGAGCAGGTGGCCGTCGATGAGGATCATTGCTTCGTGGGGATCGATGCCTATCAGAAGTTGATCGACAGCGAAGTCGACGTGGTATTACTGGCCACGCCGCCCCATTTTCGGCCCGTGCAACTGAAGGCCTGTATCGACGCCGGCAAGCACGTCTTCTGCGAGAAGCCGGTGGGGGTCGACGCGCCGGGTATCCGCTCGGTGATAGAGACATCCAAAGCGGCCAAGGAGAAGAATCTCAACATCGTGTCGGGGCTCTGCTGGCGATATCACCACGGCGTGCGCGAGACGATGCAGCGGGTGCTCGACGGGGCCATCGGCGACGTCCTGGCCATCCAGGAGACCTACCTCGGCGGTACACTCTGGCATCGTGGACGCCAGCCCGACGATACGGAGATGACGTATCAGATGCGCAATTGGTACTACTTCACCTGGCTTTCCGGCGATCACAACGTCGAGCAGCACGTACACAGCCTCGATAAGGCCTCGTGGATCATGGGCGACCAGCCGCCGGTGCGGGCTTGGGGGATGGGCGGCCGAGAAGTCCGAACCGATCCGAAGTACGGCGACATCTTCGACCACCATGCCGTTTGCTACGAGTATGCCAACGGCGTGCCCGTCTATTCCTACACGCGACAGATGGCCGGTTGCAGCGGCGGCGTCGAGGACGTCTTCATCGGCACCAAGGGCCGCGCCAACATCCTGGCCCATCGGATCACGGGCGAGAACGAGTGGCGATTCCGCGGTAACGGCGGGAATATGTATCAGCTCGAACACGAGGCGCTGTTCGGTGCGATCCGCTCGGGCGAGACGATCAACAACGGCCACTACATGGCCATCAGCAGCATGTTGGCCATCCTCGGCCGCATGGTGACCCACACCGGCCAGGCAATCACCTGGGAGCAGGCGATCAACTCGGAAGACGATCTTTCGCCGTCGGCCTACACCTGGGACGCCGATCCGCCGACGCTACCCGACGAAAACGGCCGATACCCGGTCGACATCCCGGGCGTGACGAAACTCGTGTAGCGTTAATTGCTGATCGCCGCATCGAGCATGTCGGTCAACTGGCCCTTGGGCCCTCCGCCGACTTGGCGGGCGACTTCCCGGCCGTTCTTGAAGACGATGAACGTCGGGACCATCGCGACGCCATACTTCTGCGCGATCGCGGGGACTTGATCGATGTCCAACTGCCCGACGATGGCCCGGTCCTGATACTGCTGGGCAACTTCCGCGACCACCGGCGCCATCTGCTTGCACGGTCCGCACCAGGTCGCAGAGAAGTCGACCAGCACGGGCCGATCACTCCCGAGCACCTGCTGATCGAAATTCGCCTCAGTCAACCTGATTTCGTGCTCGCTCAGCGGAAGCGTCTCGCTCCGGCAACCGATCAACAGCAACGAAACAACGCACAAGACGACGAAGTTCTTCTTCCCCATGGGAGGCTCCTCGAAATCCTCGGGATAAGTGTCATCGGCGGCATGCAACGCTTGCCGACCGTCCCGGATAATTATAGCCCCAACAGCCGACCGAACAAGCGAAACTGGGGAAGATGGAGCGTCTGGATGTCTGAACTACAAACGCCACCACGGGGCTTGTCCCCGTGGAGCGATGATTGACCACTAGCACGGCTCGCTTTCCCCACGTTTTTCGCCAATCTGGGCCGCCGCTGAAAGCGGCGGCCCAGATTGGCGCGTGGTGTTATTCGGGTCCGCCCCTTAGTGGCCAATCATCGTTCCACCGGGGCAAGCCCGGTGGTGACGGACGAAGCGTTCACAGTTTGAGCAAACACCATTTCGTGATTCAGAGAAGCGGAAAAGGGGCAGAACTATTCTCCGTGCAAATAAACAGTTCGGACCCCTTTTCTTGCTTATCGGCGTGGTGGGTCAGGCAGCAAATTCATTCGCACCATGTCGTCGACGGTGAGTTCGGCGTCCGCTCGGGAATACCCTTGTTGCATTAGCGTCGTTACCGCAGCCTTTTTTCGCGTGGCCAACGAATATCCTCGCTCGTGCGCCCGGCGGTTCATTCCATTGACTCTGTCTTGAGCATATTGCTCCAGACGGTCAACGCGGGCGCTAAGGTCTGGAGCGTCGGTGTGCCCCTGAGACACACGCCGAATCGCTTCGCGTTCGATTGCCTTAAGCTCAGCAAGCACTGCGTCCGTCTTGGAAACATCATCCGTGGATGTGGGACGCTTTGCCGAAGGTGTCGCGGACCGATGTTCAGTCGGCGAAGATGGTCGATGTGACGATCCAACGCTGAGAATTGCGACAACGGAAGGCAGAACAACTGCCACAACGCACAATACTGCCAGTAGACCAAACGAGTCGCTGGTTCCGTTACGATGACACGAGGTAGAGCTTCGGGAACGGCGGGATTCGACGAATTGGATCAGTTCCGGTTCGTGTTTATCGCCTTCCGTTTGATCTTCCGGTGGGTTCCCGGCTACGTCAGCCGTGTTCGTCATGTGGTAAACCTCCATTCATGCGTTACAACAGAGACATTTGCGCGGATGGGTCACATGAAGTGTAGGTCACATCGCGAACACTAGTTTGGAGTTTGCGATGAAATTGTGAGGGCACGTTTTCTCGGCGAGGAACAGCGGTTCTCCTTGGAACGAAGAAACGGGCAAAACTCGTTGTAGGAGCGTCGAAACGGGGAGGCAGCTAGTTATTGCGACTCGCGGCCCCGTGAGCGGCATTCCGTTCAGAGCATTGGGGTCGGTTACTCACCCGGCCAGTAGCTGCTGTTCGACGGCTCGGATGGCGTCGTCGACGTCCCAGTTGCGATCGGCAAGTCGCAACGCGGTTCCGTCGGCCATCCAGTCGTCGACGCGTTTTTGGGCCGAGACGACCGTGCTGTGGGTGCGGCCGCCGAAGAAATGGCCGATCTCGCTGAGCGCGGCCCGGGTGTGCTTTCGCGCCAACCACATGGCCAACATGCGGGGGTGCGTGACTTGCCGGGCCTTGCGGTCGGATTGCAGGCTGGCCGGATCCAGGCCGAACACGTTGCAGACGGCCTTCTCGATATCCGGCAATCGCACGGCACGCCCGCTGTGCCGGATCATTTCCCCCAGAGCATCCTCGGCCAGGGGCAACGTAATGGGTTGTCGATGGGCCTCGCTGGTTGCCCGCAAACAGCACAAAGCGCCCGAGAGTTCCCGCGCATGGCCCGTTAAGCGCGAAGCGACGAACCGCTGCACGTTCTCGGGAAGGTGCATGTTCATTTTCCGGGCCATCTGCTCGACGATCCCCAGCCGGGTGGCGAAATCGGGGCGATCGATGCGGCAGACCATGCCGCTTTCCAGACGGCTGATCAATTCGGGTCCCAAGTCGGGCAATTCCCCCGGCGGTCGGTCGGCGGCAAAGACCAACTGCTTCCCTTCCCGCAACATCGTGTCGACGGTGTGCATCACTTCGACCTGGGTGGCCCGTTTGCCGGCCAGGAAATGCAGGTCGTCGAGGATCAACATTCCCACGCTACGATACTTGCGTCGGAAATTGGGCAAGCCGCTGCCACGAAGGGCTTCGAGGAAATCGCTGGTGAATCGTTCGGCCGAGAGATAGATCGGCGCCCCGACGACGCGTGATTTCCGAGCGGCCGCACAAATCCCCTCCAGCAAATGCGTCTTGCCGACGCCCGTGGGACCGTGGATCAACAGCGGCGTCATCCGGCCCGGCTCCCGGACTACCATCTCGGCCGAGGTTCGCGCCAGCCGATTGGCATATCCGGGTACGAAGGATTCGAGCGTGGCCAACTTCCGCCGCCGAAACGCGAAGCCCGATTCCTTGGCCGTCTCTTCGGCGGCCATCTCCCGGGTCCCGACCACCTGCAACGCGGGACCATCAGACCTTACACTGCCGTTGGTCTTCTCGGGCGGTTTCTGCTGGGCGTTGGGATCGGGTAGTGTTTTGTCGATCTCGAAGCGGACTTCCGGCTGTTTGCCGAGGACTGCTACGCACGCCTTCTCGATAGGCCGTCGAAAGCTACTGCGGATCCAGTCGAGAAAGAACCGGTTGGGCACGCCGACGGTCAATTGGCTGTCGTCGAACCGCAGCCGCGTGCTTGGGCCGAACCAAAGGTCGAACCGCTCCCGGCCGACTTGTTCGGCCAAGGCATCGCGCAGAGCAGGAACGATTTCCGTATCGCTAATGGTCACTTCCGATTTCCATCCCGGCGCGCACTTTCCCCGCAAAAACCATCCTGGGATCAGGCTGATGTGCCCGTTAGGAAAACGAGGCTATATGGGAAAAAGAACGCCTAAGCTCGACGGCTGCCGCCGCCTAGGACCTTTGAATTGTCTGACTGAATTAGCTCTGATTTTAGCGTTGCTAGCGATGCTGTCAAACCGGGTTTGCTCGAAAGCGCGAAGTTTTTTGGAATCTATTTTTTTTAGCGGCCGAATCTCGGGGAAATCCCTAGGCGTCGGACTAAAACAGTCGGAAAAAGTTTTCCGGCGGACTGCCCCAGCGAGTGGAAAACGTGTCGAGACCGTCGACCGGGCGCCACCGCCTTCTGGGGAGGTCTTAGCGAAAAAAGGCCGCAAACCTCGGCCAAAACCGGCCTGCAAGTCGCTGCGTGAAAAACTATCGCCGCCGGGACCGATCAACAAGCCGCGAAAACCTTCATATACACGCTGCGCTGATCCCATGCCTGAAACCCCACGGCCACATACATCTGAATTGCCGGCTCGTTGGCCGCGTCGACCGCCACCACCAGGCGCTCTCGGCCCGCCTGCCGGGCACGCCACGCGGCATATCGAGCAATGTCCCTCCCCCAACCATGCCCTCGTGACGCCGGCACGATGCCCATGTAGATCAATTCCAAGTTGCCGTGCTCCGGGTGGTCGGTCAACACCAGACAGCCGACATCGCTGGCCTGATGTCGCACGATCAGCCACCGGCCCGGATCGAACACTCCGGTGGCCCGATAACCGGCCAGCACGTCCTCGTTCTCGCGAATGTCGTCAATTCCCGGACAGTCGAGCGTGCCGTGGTACGTCGCTTCCACCACTCGGGCAAACCGCTCGTGGTTGGCCGGGCAGTAAGGCTCGAACTCGACCGGTCCTTGGGGCAAGCTAGCGGGAAATTCGTCATCCGGGCAGACCAGGTAAAGCAGGTTGGTCAGGAATTCATACCCGGCCTCGCGTAATACCAGCTCGTGCCCACGATCGTCCGACTCCAAAAGCACTTGGGCAAGGCGAACGTGATGGGCCGAGCATCGCTGTGAGGTACTTTCCAACAGGGCCACGGCGGTATCTGATGGTTCGCCCGGGATAAGACGCGGCGGCCAGACAACGGCAGTTTTGCCAGGCAGAATTTGCGAAAAGACGGCACCCACCAGCCGACCCGCCCGAAAGGCCCCCAAGAATCCTTCCGAAGCATCTTGGTCGCCGTCAACTGCGGCCCGAAGGCTTTCGGCCTGCTCTTTGCGCACGTCTTCGGGAAGATAGTCGGTCATCAACCAACACGCCTCCTCGCGCAACGGCAATGGGACGGGGATGACCCGAGGTGCTTTAGTACCGGGCATGGCGTGTGGGGAGTTGGGCGTGTGGGGAGTTGGGCGTGTGGGGAGTTGGGTTAGATTGGTAGTTCGGGTTCTTCGTTGTGGTTGTGCAAAGCTGCAAGCGGATTATTCGGCCAATACGTCGTCGATCAGTTTCCGTGGGGCGCCGATGTCCAGCACGTACAGTTCGCCTACGTAGCGGTCGGCCTCGGGGGCAAGCAGGCCCGGCTTGGCCGCCACGAACGTGCATGTGACCGCCGCCCGGACCGTATGCTCGGACGGCTGGCCCGTGTCGCAATCCAGCCCGCTGGGCACATCCACGGCCAATTTCGGGGCGGCCGCCGCGTTGAGTTGCCCGATGACCTTATCCAACGGTGGACGCGGCTCGCCCTGGGCCCCGGTCCCCAGCAAGGCGTCGACGATCCAGCCGGCCTTGGCCAACAGCCGGCGAACTCGGACCGTGTCGTAGGTTTCGCTATACATTTCGACCGGCACGTCGGTTCGGGTCAGGATCCGGTAGTTCTCCCAGGCGTCGCCGGCCAGTTTCGAGGATCCGGTCCACAACAAGACCCGCACGTCGACCCCGCGCAAATCAAGATGTCGGGCGATCACGAACCCATCGCCAGCGTTGTTTCCACTGCCACAACAGACCACCACCGGCCTGGCGAGGCCCAATTGGCACAGCCGATCGACCACCCCCCGTCCAGCGTTTTCCATCAATACCAACCCGCTGAGGCCGTATTTCTCGATGGCCAATTCGTCGACGCGGCGGGATTGAGCCCGGGTTAGGATGGGGGGATTCATCGTATCGCGGATCTTTCGTTTGGATGGAAATCAGCGGACTTGGACCAGGACCGGGATAGCGACAGCATACACAACTTGTTCCGGACTTCAAATCCCTTATGCGGCGCGGTACAATTGAGAGGTCGTTTCAGGAGCGATGGGATGAGCACTTCACCGATTAAGATTGAGCCGCTGGTCACCGGCGTCTCGTTCACGGCAGACTCGCTTTGTGTGACGTTGGCCGACGGCCGCGAAGTGGCCGTTCCGTTGGAGTGGTTTCCACGGTTGCGCGACGCCTCCGGGGTGCAACGAGAGAACTGGCGACTTATTGGGGGAGGTGTCGGAATCCATTGGCCGGATGTCGACGAGGATATTTCCGTCGAGAGCCTCCTGGCCCGCGACTAGTTCGGAGAGTTTTTTCTATGCCGATTTACGAATACATCTGCCAGGATTGCAGCCACGAGTTCGAACACCTCGTTCGCGGTAGCGAGACGCCCGCCTGTCCTTCGTGCGGCAAGGATCGGCTGGCCAAGAAGTTCAGCGTCCCGGCGGCCCATACCGGCAGCAGCGAACCGGCCTGCCCGGCCAAGGAAGCGGGGATCTGCGACACGTCCGCCTGCGGCGGAAATCGCTGCGGGCTGAGTGCACTTGGCATGGATTAGCGGGGATTATTCACAAGTGTGCCACGGCCGTGTCGGCCGTGTGAAGTTGGGACGACTGCCCCGATTCGGGCACGGCTGACACAGCCGTGGCACATCACTTCCTGTGACGGCTCGTCGGTTGATAGATAATCCCGGTTAGGCGATGTTGTGCAGAGCACAACCTACGTGTTGAACCTAAACGCTTTCCTCAACAACGCCAGACTCTTAGGCACGGCCGTTTGGGGGTCTTCCTTGCCCTCGAACTCTAGCGAGACGTAGCCGCGGTAATTGTGCTTGCGTAGGATCGCGGCAATCCGCTCGTAATCCAGGTCGAGCGTGTACCAGACGCCACCGCCGTAATAGGTCTTCGCTTGGACAAAGACCGTCTTCGCGGCGATCTTGTCGAGTCGCTTGTAGGGGTCTTCGAGGAAATTGCCCGTGTCCATGGTCACTTGCAGCCAGGGGGAGTCGATCGCGTCGACGATCCGCAACACGCCCTCGGGCGTTAGGCCCAGTCCCCAATGGTTCTCCAATCCCAACAGCACGCCGCACTTCTCGGCCGTCGGCAGGCATTTTTCGAAGCTCTCGATGACCCAAGGAAACGCATCTTCGTCCGTATAGCCGGGCAGCGGTGGCTCGATGCCCCGGTTGACCATCAACTCGTCGAAATCCTTGCTGGTCCGCCACCGGCCCGTGTTGACGCGCATCGTGGGAATACCCAGCTTGTAGGCCAACTCGATGCTGGCGATCGTCTTCTCGATGTTCTTTTGGCGGTCTTCCTTGTCCGGCGAGACAAAGTGCTGATGGGTCGACATGCCGCACAGATCCAGCCCGGCAGTGAATGCCTGGCGCTTCAACGATTGCAGATAGGCGTTGTCCAAATCGGATCGAGCCTGGCGCATTTGGACCTCGAGGATCTCGACCGCATCGAACCCCATCTCAGCGGCCATCCGGATGCAGTCCTCAATCCTGACAGCCTGCCGCTGGAAATGCCAGAAGGAATAGGTCGACACGGCGATCGGGTTGCCGGCTCGGGCGCCCGACTGGACTTCGGCCGTGGCCCCCATGGCGGTAGCACCCAAAGCGGTTGCGGCCGTGCCGAGTAAGAATTCGCGACGCGGGATAGACATTTCGGAACTCCTCGGGATCTTGGTGTTGAACTCGGTCGGTAAACGCCACCACGGGGCTTGTCCCCGTGGAGCGATGATTGACCACTAGCATGGTCCTTTTCTCCCCCTTCTCCGCCAATCTGGGCCGCCGCGGCCCAGATTGGCGGGCGGTGTTCTTCGACGCTGGTTAGTGGCCAATCATCGTTCCACCGGGACAAGCCCGGCGGTGACGGACGAAACACTTGCGGTCTGAGTATTGTAGCAATGGAGAACGTGAAACAATACGGCACTATGGCA
>SDBV01009340.1_pt1 | contig 13054 bp, 11 predicted proteins | sample 2277081 | NCBI WGS metagenome assembly SDBV01 (sample SAMN10402039, study PRJNA504765) | marine sediment metagenome | isolation source: marine sediment core GS10_PC15, 223 cmbsf | place: Arctic Ocean: Southern Knipovich Ridge | collected 2010
CCGGAGATCAGCGTCGCTTTGATCGGAGTCGATGAGATCCAAGAGCTTAATCTGCGCTACCGAAAAATAGACCGCGCTACCGATGTCTTGACGTTCGACTTGAGCGACGACGGAAAACTCTGCGGTGAAGTCGTCATATCGCCTCAATACGCGCTCGATCAGCAGGTCGGGGATGAGAGCCTTGAGGCGGAAGTCGAAGCATTGCTGATACACGGTCTACTTCATCTCCTCGGGTACACTCACGACGGTGATGAGGATTCCGAGGCGATGTTCGAGAAACACGAAGAGTTGAAGCGCGATTTTCAAGCCGATGGGGGGACCTCGTAGCTCCGTGAAGCGGCGGCCGATCTTTCAGAGTTTTAATTACGCTATCGACGGGCTGATCTTCGTCTTGCGGACGCAACGCAATATGCGGATCCACTTCACGATTGCCGCGTCGGTTCTCGCGTTTAGCCTGTTCTTCGGGACGACGGCGACGCAATTCATAATGCTGTTATTCGCGGTCACGATGGTCATGACGGCCGAACTGATCAACACCGCGATCGAGGCGGTAATTGACGTGACGACGACGAGTTTTGATCCGATGGCGAAGATCGCGAAGGATGTCGCGGCAGCCGCCGTGCTGGTCACGTCCCTGGCTGCCGGGATTGTCGCTTATATCATCTTTTTTTCGAAGCTCAATTCCGGTACATTGAGTGTGATTAATCGTGTTAAGGACGCGCCGATTCATGTCACGATGATCTCGCTTTTACTGGTCATCATCCTGGTGATCGCGGCAAAAGCCTGGACGAGGACCGGGACGTGGCTCCGAGGCGGCTGGCCGAGCGGGCATGCCGCGCTGGCCGGATCGCTCTTTGCGGCGATCGCTTTGATCAGCCGAAACCCTCTCCTGGCGACACTGGCGTTGATAATGGCGCTGCTTGTTTTTCAGAGCCGTATGGAAGCGAAGTTCCACACTCTGGCGCAGGTTTTGGCGGGCAGCTTGATCGTTGTGTTGACGACGATTATGATATTTCAACTATTTTTGGCCAGAGAGTAAGGTAGGGTGCGGGGTTGGATATAGCGATTGCCGGAATCGGCGTGCTAATATTTCTTTTTCTGTTCAGAATATTCTTGGCTGCCGCCGAGCTATCTCTCAGTTCGGTGAGCCGGATCCGGTTGCTTCAGAGGGCCGACGCGGGCGACAAAAAAGCGCAGCTCGCACTCGATCTGACGCAAAAATCCACAGAGTTTCTGTCCGTATTGCTACTGCTGACATTACTGGCCGATACGGGCATGGCGGCCATTGCGACCATCTTGGCGGCCGAGGTCTTGCCGTTTGGGCCGGCGATCGCGACGGGGCTCGTAACCCTGGCGCTATTCGTTTACGCCGAGATGATCCCGAAGACGTTTGCCGTCAACAATACCGAGCGGGTTGTCGGATGGGTAGTGCGCCCGGTGATCTGGCTGACTCGTGTTGTTTATCCGATTGCTTATGTCTTCATCAGGTTAGCTAATTTCTTTGTGACCACCTTCGGCGGCAAGATCGTGAGGCGCCCGTTCGTGACTGAGGAAGAGATAAAGATGATGGTCAGTGTGGGCGCTGAAGAGGCCGCGATCGAAGAGGAAGAGAAGGAGATGATCCACAGTATCTTCGAGTTCGGCGATACCATTGTACGCGAGGTGATGGTGCCGCGTCCGGACATGGTCGTGGTCGAGAGCGACTCGACCGTCAGCGAGGTCTTGGATCAGATCATTAAAGCCGGACATTCGCGAATTCCCGTCTACGAAGAGCGGATAGATAATGTCGTCGGGCTTATATACGCGAAGGACCTGCTAATATATCTTAATCGAGCGCCTCATGATCGCGACGCGTCAGTTATAAAAAAATTGATGCGTCCGGCCCTGTTCGTTCCCGAAACAAAACCGGTGAGCGATCTACTAAAAGAGATGCAGCAGAAGAAGACGCACATGGCTGTCGTTCTGGATGAATACGGCGGGACGGCCGGCCTGGTGACCATCGAAGACCTGCTCGAAGAGATAGTCGGCGAGATATTCGATGAATATGATCTGGAAGAGGCGATGGTCGAGGTTCTGTCGCACGACACATACCGCATTGACGGCCGGGCGCCGATGGATGAGGTCCGGGAACTGCTCGGCGTCGACTTACCGGATTACGGCGGCGATACGATCGGCGGGTTTGTTTACGATCTCTTCGGCCATATACCGATACCCGGTGAGGTAGCAGATTATGAGCGAATCCGCTTCGAGGTAGAAAAAGTCATCGGACGGCGTATTTCAAAAATCATTATTGTGAAAAAAGAGGTCGAGCCGGCCGAGGCTGAGCGGGATGGATAAGAATACGGCCAGAGCGTTGCTTGAGAGCGCCAAGGCCGCCGCGGCCGGGTCGTATTCGCCTTACTCGAAGTTTGCGGTCGGTTCGGCTGTCGAGGTAGAGGGCGGGCGCGTTTTTACGGGGGCAAACGTTGAGAGCGCGGCTTATGGCGACACGATCTGTGCCGAAAAAGTCGCCATCGCCAAAGCGGTCACCGAGGGGGAGCGGCGCATCTCAGCGATCGCGCTCGCCGGGGGGGCCGACCTGACGCCTTGCGGGAGTTGCCGCCAGCTCATTAACGAGTTCAACCCCGACTGTCTGGTCATCACGGCCGGCGCGGAAGGCGAGCCGGTGATTGCTAAGGCGAGAGAGATGTTGCCGCGGGCTTTTGGCAGCAAAGATTTGACCGATGGCCGGCGGTGAACTTGTTATCAAGAGAGTGACGGCGCCCGGCAAGGATATGATTTCCAGGATTGCCGGTCTGGAGAACGAAGTGTTCGGGCGCGGCGGCTTGAACGAGTGGCATCTGCCGATCATAGCGAGACAAGGCGCATTATTCGTTGCGGAAGAAGGCGAAAACCTAGTGGGAGCAGCTTCATTGATTAGATCATGGACGCCGGAGAAAGCATTCCTTATCGACCTGGCGGTCGCCGCCGCGAAGAGACGGCAGGGCGCCGCCCAAAAGCTGATGAAAAGGGCCGGCGCCGACCTATTGCGCGAAGGCTTCAAGCAGATCGAGCTGACGGTCGCCCCCGACAACGAGCCGGCGTGCGCGCTCTACGCGCAGCTTGGATTCGAGCGGCGCGGTGTCTGTCCCGACGAGTACGGAACCGGTCGCGATCGCATTCTACTCGGTCTGGATCTTTCGTGACGCGCGGCTTCGGGTCCGACTGGGACATGCTCGAGCATTCCGGGTTCGTAGGTATTATCGGACGGCCGAACGTGGGGAAGTCGACGTTACTGAATATGCTGGCCGCCCGCAAGCTCGCGATCGTCTCGGACAAGCCGCAGACGACGCGACATGCGATCAGGGCCGTGCTTAACGGCCCCCGGACACAGATGGTCATGATAGATACCCCCGGCATTCATAAGCCCAGAGACGGTCTGGGAAGGCGGTTGAACGCCAAGGTACGGAAGACGATGGGCGAGGTCGACGTAGTCTTGTTTCTGCTCGACGGCGAAGCGGGGATCGGCGGGGGAGACGCGTTTATCGCTGCCGAGCTGGCCGAGTTGAAGACGCCGATCATAATGGGCCTGAATAAGATAGACGCGCTGGACGAGACTGGCCTCGTCGACCAGGCGAGCGCGGCAGGCCGGCTACTTCCGGAAGTACCGGTCGAAAACATCTCGGCGCTAACGGGATCAGGTGTCGAGTCGTTGGTCGGAAAACTCACAAAACTACTGCCGAGCGGTCCGAAATACTACCCGGACGACTCATTGACAGATCAGCCGGAGAGCCGCCTTATCGGGGAATTGATCAGAGAGAAGTTGATCAATAAGACTCATGAGGAACTCCCATATGCCGTCGCTGTCGAAATCGTTGAAATTTTGCCCAGAGACAAGAAAGACATCATCGACGTCTACGCGAAGATTCATGTTGAGCGAGAATCCCAAAAAGGCATTATTATTGGAGAAAAGGGGTCACGGTTGGCGGAAGTGGGGCGTGAAGCGCGCGCTGAGATCGAGGCTCTTCTGGGGAGCCAGATCTACCTTGATCTGATTGTGAAAGTGACAAAGGGATGGCGGCGCAAAGAGCAAAAGGTTGAAGAGTTTGGATATTAAGAGCGTGGCCGGTCCGCTAAGGGGCGGGCAGACGGCCCGTATGATCGATCATACGGTTCTGGCTTCGGATGCGGACGAAAACAAGGTTGCAGATTTATGCGACGAAGCACTCCGTTTCGGCTTTCACTCCGTCTTTCTGCAGCCATGCCGGGTGGAGCAGGCGAGCCGGCTCCTGAAAGGGTCCGATATCTCGGTCGGCTCGGTCGCCGGGTTCCCGTTCGGCGCCGCCCTGACGGAAACGAAATCTGGCGAGGCCGCGGCCGTTGTCGAAAACGGGGCAACCGAAGTCGAAATGGTCATTAATATTGGTTGGATAAAAGACGGTTCATGGGACCTGGTCGGCGCGGATATTGAGAATGTAAACAGGGCCGCGCGCTCCGCCGGTGACGGTGTTTCGATCGTCATCAAGGTGATCATCGAGACCTGCCTGCTCACCGAGGCGGAAAAGATCAAGGCCGCGCTGGTGATCAAAGAGGCGGGCGCGGATTTTGTCAAGACGTCGACCGGATACATGGAGGCCGGCGCGATCGCCGCCGACGTGGCTTTGATACGCCGGACGGTCGGACCGGATTTCGGAGTCAAGGCTTCAGGCGGGATCAGGACAGCCGCCGATCTGGCGGAGATGATAAGCGCCGGCGCCGATCGCATCGGGACTAGCGCCGGGGTGGCGATCATGGGCGAGCTTGAATCAGACGTATAAGACGACCGGAACGGTTATCAGGTCTCGAAAGCTCGGCGAGGCCGATAAAATCGTCACCTTGCTCACGGAGACCGGATTAATATCGGCAGTGGCCAGAGGTGTTCGCAGAGTGAAGAGCAAGTTCGGCGGGCGCTTGGAGCCGGGAAATGATCTTGATCTGGTATTTGCCAGAGGTAAGAGTCTTGACGTAATAACTCAAGTAAACATTCGCAGATTACGCATCGGCATCCGGGGCAGCTTGAGCAAGAGCCGGACGATGTGCGTGATCTTGGAACTCGCAGAAAAGTTCGCGACGGAACTCTCGCAGGACGATCAGATGTTCAGATTAGTTTCGGCGGCCCTCGATCGCCTGGAAATTGACGAGGAGGCCGACCTATTGGTCCTGGCGTTCGACGTGAAGATACTGGCCATCAACGGGCTGATGCCGACTCTTAAGAGATGTGCCAGGTGCGGCGGGCGGAAAGAAGCGGCATCGTTCAGCGCGGCGGAGGGCGGAATCATCTGCGCCGGCTGCGAGTCGGGCGCGATCAAGACCGAGTCGGGCGCGATCGACTTAATAAACAACGTTTTACGGGTCCGCTTCAATCAACTTGATACGATTGAGGCGTCAAAACGCATAATACAAATAGCGAGGCTGATGATCGAGGAGCACATCGACTATCACGGTCAGGCTGTCTTGAAAGCCAGAGGCTACACGAAAAAGGAGTAGGCGCGCATGGTTGAGGCTACGTATGAGGCGACTCTGGAGCGCGCCGGGCGAGTGATCCGGCGCGTCGCGCTCGATCTCTTTCAGCCCCAAGCAGGATTGATGAATTGGCGCCAGTCGGCCGGTGTCGCGATCGAGATAGCCGGACGGCCGCCGGGCGAAGGTAAAATCGACCCCGGGGCGGGCGACGAGTTTGCCGAATACGCGCGCCGGCTCTGGCCCGTGGTGATGGAGACGGCCCACCTGAAAGCCGTCGGCGCTCCTCCGCGGCCGATCCTTCTCAGCCGCGAAGAGTGGATAGCGACGACCTCTCAGTCGATCGCGCCGCTGGTCGAACTGGTCCTAGGTGAGCTGGCGGGCGAGGACAGGCGGATAGGCTCGCGCTTCAAGCGCGTCTCAGGCACGATCGTCTCATCCGAGCTCGGAATTGTCCTTGGCTATATCGCGACCAGGGTGTTGGGCCAATACGATGTTGATCTGCTAAACAAGGACGCGCGGCCGCCGCAGTTATTCATGATATATCCGAACATCGTTGCGACCGAAGAGCGTTTAGGGGTGGACTCCGCGGCGTTCCGGCAGTGGCTCACCCTTCACGAGTTGACCCACGCGCTTGAATTCCGAGCAAACGAGTGGCTGGCAAATTATCTCAACAGTCTGATCATGGAGCATATCGGATACTTAAAATCACGGATCGGCCGGTCCGGCAGTGATTCTGATTCGGATAATCCCTGGCATATTTTCCGGATGATGTTTTCCGGCTCGATGAGCCGGTTGATGTCGGCTCAAGAAAATCCCGTCCTCGCGAAGACGCAGGCCCTCATGTCGATACTGGAGGGCTATAGCGAGTTTATTATGGATAGGGCCGCCGCCCAGGTGATCGGGCCGCGGCACAATGTGGCGGAATTGTTCGAGTCGGGCCGGGCCCAGCGAGGTGTCCTGCAGAAGGTCTTTGAGAGAATTATTGGACTACACATGAAGGTCGAGCAGTACAAGCTCGGCTTTGATTTTATCTCAGTCGTAGATGAAGCCCACGGGCTGGAGCTCGTGAACCGTGTCTGGACCGGTCCGGAAAGCATCCCGACGTTGACGGAACTCGAACAACCGGAGCTCTGGATCGATAGGATGTTGAGATCAGGTTAGTCTTTACTGATCACGTATCGGGTCGTGTCGTCTTTCAGCCGCCTGCCGAGCCCGGATAGGTCTTCAACGGCTTTCTCTATCTGCTGGGTTGACTCGAGAGCTTGCGTTGTCGACTTATTGATGTCATCCATAGCGGCTGCGATCTGGTCCATCCCGACACCCTGTTGACGCGCGGACACGACTATCTGATTAGCGGCTCCAGCAGACTCGTCGATCGCCTCCATGATCAGTCCGATCGTTTCCCCGGCTTGCTTGGCCAGCTCCATGCCAGTGTCGGCATCCTTCGTGCCTTCTTCGGTGACCAGGACGACATTATTTGTCGCCCGCTGGATGTCATCAAGGATCGTCTTGACTTGCGCTGTCGCTTGCTGAGACTGCTCGGCCAGGTTGCGCACCTCTGCCGCGACGACGGCGAAGCCCTTGCCTTGCTCCCCGGCTCGCGCAGCCTCGATCGAGGCGTTGAGCGCGAGCAAGTTCGACTGTTCTGAAATATCGTTGACAGAGGATATGATGTTCCCGATCTGAAGTGTCTGCTCCGATAAAGCCGATATGTTCTCGGCGATCTGCTCCACCTTGTCTTTGATGCTCTTCATGCCCGCCACGGTCTTCTTGACCGAAGCGATCCCGGTGTCGGATATCTCGACAGCTTTCTGGGCGCGCTCGGCGACGGATTTGGCTCTATCGATCGTCTCCTCGGCGGTCTGTCTGACCTCATCAACCGTGGCTGAAGTTTGGTTGATCGAGGCCGCCTGCTCGGAGGCCCCGGCATTATGCTGCGCGGTCGCCGCGAATATCTCGGTCGAGGTTGAGGCGATATCCGCGGAAGCGGTCTGTACGCTTCCGACGACATCATTAAGATTGTTCATCAATTTATTAAGGTTGGCCCCCAGCGCCGACAGAGCGTCTCCACCGCCGTTAAGGGGGAGACGAGTAGTCAGATCGCCGGATGTAACTTGGTCGACGAAGCGATCGTATTGACCGACGACATCAACAAGGTGGTTTTTAGATTCCTTCTCTTTGGTCATCATTGCGCGCAGGCTATCGGTCATCTGGTTGAAGACCTTGGCCAAACGCCCGAACTCGCCGCCATGATGATCGTCCAGGGTGGTGTCAAGATCACCTTTAGCGACCCGGTCGGCTCCGGAGGTCAGGGCAGCCAGCGGCCTGGTGAGATTTCTCCCCATGAACAGGGCTCCGGCTAAAGCCAGGCCTAGGAGTCCGAAAGCAATGATCGGCATCAATGAAAACGCTTCTAAGAACTCAGCTGTTGCACTCTGCGGAATAGCAACGCCGAGCGCCCATTCGTTGGCGTTAAGCATTGAGCCGGAGAACATAGCAACGCTCGCGTAGTATGGAGTGTCGTCCTCAGAGTAGGTACCGACCTCATTTTCAAGATCGCGTTCTGCGAGTTCCGGCTGACCCTGGTCATCGGCTCCGGCATCATTTTGATCGGTGTCGTTGGATGCCGCCATTGCCTCAGGACTATCATCCATCGCCTCAGAATCATGATCCATCGCCGCAGAATTATGGTCATCATCGGCCGCCTCGGACACGTGCCCGTGTGCTTCTGCGACATTCTGGGAGACCTTTATGAAGCCCGCCGGGGCGTCAGTTTCTAGTTTACCGGCCGCGTGATCGACTGCGTTGGCGGAAGAGATGAGCGCATTATGCTGGCTGTCAAGGACAAAAGCGCCTTCGCCGGCACGGAACACCGAAGACGTCAGAAGGGCGCGGACATCATCCATTCTTCTCTCGAAGTGAAGAAAACCGTATCTGGTTCCATCCGGTCCTATTAAAGGTGTGGTTGTCGCGATCACCCAATTGTTGGTGTCGCCTGATTTATAAGGTTTGCTGTGATAAATCTGCCCGTCTTTAAGTTTGATGCTCGGCGCGAAGAATGAGTTGTCTTTCTCGTTATCGGCCAGATCGTCGGCGAGCACACCCTTGACCAGACGGGTCGTCTCGGCGCCCTGCGGCGTAATAACGCAAAATTCGTCAAACTTGACATTACCGTCTTCGGCGATTCGTTTAATAATTTTCTTCTGCTCAGCGTGCCATTTATTCTTTTCGTCCGGTTCGAGAAAGAAATTAATCCAGGCTGAGCTGCTCGCAATGCCCAACATTGTCTGCTCTGAATCTCCAAAAAAATTGTCGACTTCGCCCTTAAGTTCTTCAACGCGGTCATACGTCTGGTTCCTTACTACTTTATCGATCGCGTTTTGGCTGGCCGAATAGGTATAGGCGCCCACGACGGCGAGTTGGGTCAGGCTGGCGATCAATACCAATGACGAGATCTTGTACTTCAAGCCCAAGTTGTTCCACCATCCGAAACCTGTGCGTCTCTTAGTCGTTTTCTTAACGCTCATCAAGCTCTCCTTACTCGGAGCCGACGCTGTCGTAAGTCGCCGAACTCAACTACCGCTATAAGGACGTCATTTGCCGCATCTATCAGAATTTTGTAAGAAGTCCCAGTTATACTATCGGTCAAGCGCAGAATTCTTTAATAGTTATTCATTTCACAAACAAGAAGTCCCAGTTATTGTATCGGTCAAGCGCAGAATTCTTTAATAGGTATTCAATTTGGGGGAACCCCGGGGGCTTATTCGAGTACGTTGAAAATTTCTGAATCTTCGTGGCCGAGCCGCCAAATGGCGATGCCTGCCAGACGGTATCGCCTGGCGAGATCATATTTTCTCTTAAAACTGCGTTGGTTTTCAAACCAGATGATCCGCTTGCCGGAATCAGACTCATATTCGACGTAAGGGGAAGCCGACTCGGCGTCCCATCGAACGTCCGCACTGCCGTCGCCGCTCAGGGCAGTCACGTCATCAAATACAACGCTCTTGCCCTGACCGCCGTCGAGCGGCCAGTCGTATCCGTAGGCCGGCACGCCGAGAATTATCTTGTTCGCGGGGATGCGCGCGGCGGCATACTTGATCGCTTCCTCGACCCAGGTAATTGAAGCGACGGGCCCGCTCGGGCCACCGGTATAATGTTGATCGTAAGCCATGATCCTGAAGCTGTCGGCCGCTTCGCCCAGGGCTTTATAGTTATACGCGCGTGAAGTCTTGGAGTCGCCGGCCCCCCCGGTCCTGGCCGGCACGGTCACGATCAACTGCTTCCCGCCCGAATGGACCCGCCTCGCCAGAAGCTGAATGAAGCGCGAAAAGTCCGCCCTGTCACGTGGCCTCAGCCCCTCATAATCAATTTCAATGCCGTCGAATCCGGGCGTATCGGCCAATTCGCCCAAGTCATCGATGAGCCGACGAGTCTTAGTCTTGTCACTGATAACCGCGGCAGTCTCAGTCGCGGAAAACGCGCTGATGGTCGGGATAACGGCGATCTTGCGAGCGCGCAGGAAGCTGATCACGTTCCGGCTGCCGGCGCCGGGAAGATCGACGACACGACCCTCCTTGTGGGATTTGTACCAGAAAGGGCTGGCGACATCCAGCGCGCCGCCGGCTCGATCTATAGAGCTCAGGGCGGCGCTCATGTCCCAATACGGGAGCCAGGCGGCGGCCAGCATCTCAGTCTTTTTTTTAGGTGGCGGTACGGGTTTCGGCTCCGGTGCGCTCGATACGCCGTCCGGCCGGGCGTCCGGCCCGGTCGAGACCTTGACCTGCTTGTCCCCGCGCGGCCCATCAGGCAAAGTCAGCGCGGTCGCTATCAAAACGAGAAGAGCGGCAACAAAAAAGAGTAGACGGTAGTTTTTCACAAGAGGTGCCATTTATTAGTGTTCGCGCACCTTAACATCGCAAAGCGGCGAGGTCAAACAAGAATCATAGGTCAGGTAAGTTGTTTTTCAAGCTCGATCGCGAGATCTATCCCGAGAGATTCCGGATCGACCAGCTCGGCAACAGAAACATCGGATATCCGGAGCAGATCGATTTCCTTAAGTTGGTTCTCGTCGTCGACCGTGATCACGGGGCGAAGGAGATCGGAAGGATTTTGACGCCGGACGATGCCGTGTTGACCCGAAGTCAGCCTAGCGACGGAGCCGCAGGGATAAACGCCGATCATCTCGATGAAAATTCGCAGCAGAATCGGATCGAACGCTCCGCCCGCGGCCTCGACCATCGTTGCATGGGACGCGACCGGCGGCAGCGCGGCACGATTTGGACGATTCGATGTTAATGCGTCATACGCGTCAGCGATCTGGGTAATGCGGGCAAAGAAGTGTTGCGCGCCCGAGCCGATATCGGGGTAGCCGCTCCCATCCGTTCCGACGTGATGCTCCAGAGCCACGATCAGGGCCGAGCACGGCAGGCCGGGCTCGGCTGCGATTATCTGAGCTCCCGATCGGGGGTGGCCCTTGATAAGCTCGCGCTCATCGTCATTTAGAGCGCCGGGTTTTTCCAGAACCGAGCGCGGAATCCCCGCCTTGCCGATATCATGGAGAATCGCCCCCATGCCCAACCACATAAGGTTTTCTCCTTCCATCCCCAGCCGCCCGCCCAAGGCAATGCAAAATATCGCGACATTGATCGAATGGTGGCAGAGGTACTCATTGCTCTTGATAGAGGTCAGCGCCAGCATCGCTTGATCGTCCGTCGTTATTTCCTCGATGAGCCGCTTCAACGTCATTTTCACCTTGTCGAGGGAGAGCTTCTGGCCGCGCGCGGCTTGATCGAAGACCTGCGATAAGCGCTGGATCGATTGCTCGTAGCGCAGGTGATGAGTCGGCCCGGCCCTCGGCGGTTTAGGCGGACCCGGCCGGCGATCCGAGCCGACCATTTTCTTCACTTCGATCCGGGTGGTGCCGGCCATTTGCAGTTCGTGAAGGAGGCCGGTCCGAGACGCGTCCATCTCGGTGATGAGCAGTTCGAATAAGTTTTTTAAGTCCTGTTCGTCAACGTCTCCGAAAAAGACCAATCGGTTGACATCCTTGGCAAGCATCAGCGATATAAGATCGGTTCCCGCGAGACTCTCGTCGGCGAGGAGCGTCTGTCCGTGGAATATGTGTTCCTGATCAAAATTGAACACCAGCGGAGCCTCAAGGTTATGATATTTGACGATCGCATCCCGTAGATGCGAGAACCCTTGAGCCAAAAACGGATGGTCTACTTTGTAAAGAGACATCGCCCGGGCCGCTCCGTAAAGAAGTATGCAGACCTGTCTGGCTAATTCGACGCGACCGTCAGACATTTCCACCGCCGGTCCTTTTTCGGGCTCTTTTAACTGATTTAACCAGGCGGGCACTCTGAAAAACACCGGAATTATCGCTGATGATCTTGTCCAAGGCCTGATTCGCGCTGACGGTCCCGAGCGCCCCGAGCGCCGTTATAGCCGCTTCCTTGATGTCCGCATTGCGCCCCAAGATGTCGCGCTGATCGATCACTTCAATCAGCAGTTTTTCCGATTCCGGATCACCTGTTCGCCCCAGCGCCTCCAGGGCTGCGATCCTGATATTTCGTTCAGGATCATCCAGAAACAGACCAAGTACGCGACAGGCTTTCGAGCCTTGTCTGCCAAGCGCTTTGACGGTCTCCATCCTCACGCGGGCATCAGCGTGTCCCGCCGCCTTCTGAATGATATCGATAGATCGATCGCTGTCGATCTCACCGAGGATCGATACCACGTTTCGAACCAGAAACCAGCGAGGGTCCATGATCTTGCTGGCCAAGGCTGATAAGTTATGGCGGCCGGCGGTGACGAGCAGTCGACAGATAAGCCGTCGCCGGCCCGCCCGCTCCTCTTTGCCTAAAATGTCCAGCAATACCAGCATGCCGGGGCCGCCGAGGAGTTGAAAGTATTGCTCAACATCATCGGCGCTAACGGACTTGTCCGCGGACGCGAACTCGAGCAGCCTCTCGACTCTTGCTCGTGATGCCGCGCCGAGCAGTATCTTTTTAATGAGAGCGGCCTTCTCGATATCCCGGTATCTCCGGCGAAACTCTTCCGTCAGCGCCTCCAGCGCCTCCAGCGCCACATGGATTTCAGGTTGGTCGAAAGATTGATCGAAAATTAGGGCCAGACGACGGACAGCCGCGCCGAATATTTCGGTATCGATATCGCCGGCGATGATAATGCTTAAGGCGCGGATCGCCCCTTCGCTAAGCGAAGACCCGGAGATCGAGGTCAGTTCTCGATCAACCATAGCTGAACGCTGTGGTAGCTCGGAAACCCGCACGAGCAGTTGTTGCGCGGCCTCCGACCGGTTCGCAGAGATTTCATTGTTCGAGATGTCGGAGCGGGCCGCGGCTTTTTTTAGCAGCTCTTCGCTCTCGCCGCTAAGGCGGAAAGTCTTGAAAATCGCCGGGAACAGAGTTTTCAGGCGGCCGGCCGGCAGATCCAGTTTGATCGCGATCGATGAGACCTCGGTGAGGAGCTCGGGTTTCGCGGTCACAATGCTCTGGATTATTCTGACGATTTCGTCGTCGTTCAAGCGCGCCAACATGGTCTGCCTTAATAC
>SDBV01009341.1_pt1 | contig 13050 bp, 8 predicted proteins | sample 2277081 | NCBI WGS metagenome assembly SDBV01 (sample SAMN10402039, study PRJNA504765) | marine sediment metagenome | isolation source: marine sediment core GS10_PC15, 223 cmbsf | place: Arctic Ocean: Southern Knipovich Ridge | collected 2010
CGAGATCAGCAAGATGATCGAGAGCATCCAGGGCGATATCCGGGCGGCGGTGGTTTCCATGGAGCAGATACAGGGGCAGTCCAAGGACGGGCTGGAGCTGGTGGCCCAATCGGATAAATCGCTGGAGGAGATCGCCGGTTCAATCATCGGAGTGGTTTCGGCGGTGGAGCAGATCGCTACCTCGTCCAACGAGCAGAGCAGCGGCGCCGAGGAGATCTCCAAGAACATCGAGGGGGTTTCCACGGTAGCCAAGGAGTCGGCCTCCAGCGCCCAGGAACTGGCGGCTTCGGCGGAGCAACTTAACAAAGAGGTCCAGGGACTGAACGAGCTCATTGGGCAGTTCAAGGTGGAGTAGGCCGCTGAAATAAGCACAGGCAAAGAGGAGATCTTGATGAAAGGATTTGTCCTGTTCAAGTCCGGCGTACTGCTATTTGTGGCCCTGTCACTGGGGCAGGCCGGAACCAACGAGTTGAGTATCAGCGGGCAAATACGCCAGCGGACCGAGATGATTGACAAGGACTTCGTCGACTCAACTTCAATGGGCGGTACAACCTGGCTACGAACCCGGCTGAACATCTCAGTGAAGACCGAGAGCAACGGAGTGGCCTTTATCCAATTGCAGGACTCCCGGAAGTTCGGCGAGGAAACCAGCACTTTGCTCGATGGTTCAGCAGACAACCTGGATTTTCATCAGGCTTATCTGCTGGTGAATCGGGTGGCCGGCCTGCCCCTGAATGTCAAGGTCGGGCGGATGGAACTGGCCTACGCCAATCAGCGCATCATCGGAGCGGTGGGCTGGCACAACGTGGGCCGGTCGTTTGACGGCGTGGTGGCAAACTATAAACTCAATAATATCAGTATCGATGCATTGCTGATGACGGAAGTGGAAGAGAACACCGTTACTTCCTCCAGCTCCCTATCGGTCGACACTACCACTACGCCTTGGGGGGTGACGGAGACAACGACGATCGCCAACGCCAAAGACTTTCGGGGGGTGCGGCTGACCAGCAACCTGAAAATCGGCAGTCGGGTCGGCACCCGCGTGGACGGCTACTTTCTGAACAATTACGATAACGACGGCGATGACCTTAACCGTAACACCATAGGGATTTTCTCCAAGGGGACCTACCAGCTGGCTGGTCTAAAGCTCACCCAGGAGGTCGACTTTGCCCTGCAGAGCGGGACCCAGTCGGGGAGCACCGATATCTCGGCCACCTTAATCGGTGTGCGGGTTGGGGTGGCGCTGGCAGAGATGCAATTCAAGCCGGCCTTCGGCATCGGCTTCGACCTGGTGTCGGGGGACGATCCGGCTACGGATGAGTACGAGGCCTTCAATACCCTGTATGCCACCAACCACAAGTACTATGGGTTCATGGATTATTTCATCAACGTGTCGGCCAGCACCCATGATGCCGGGCTGCAGGATATTATCCCCACCGCATCGTTCGCACCCCTAAAGGGGTTGCGGGTCAAGCTGGATTACCACCTGTTCTCCACAGCGCAGGAAGTATCCGGCGAGACCGCCATCGGGACGGAGTTGGACCTGACCGCCACCTACGGCTTCCGAAAAGGGATCAAACTGGTGGGTGGTTATTCCCGTTTTACCCCGGACAAGGTCTTCGAATTAGAGAGCTGGAATATGGGATCCGATCCCGCCAGCTGGGCCTATCTGATGACCATTTTCAACTTTTAATGAACAAGTAAGAGGAGACCAGCAATGGAGGAGATGTCCAAAGACCACAAAAAAAGGGCAGATGGTTCTGAGTACTTTCGAGGCCCGTCAGAATGCTCTACAAAATAACTACCTCAGCGAGATGAAAACATTTCGTTCCCTGAGAGAAAACTTAACGGCTCAAGCATGAAGTCAGTAGTTGGGATCAGCGAAATAATGGTAAAGTCGGCGATTAAGACTGGAGCAAGACTTAAGTCCCTCGTTTCCAGTTATTACCGGGACCTCTCCGAGGGGGAGATCGCCAGATCGATTCAGTCGACCATTTTCAAGCGCCTATTGATAATCTTATTAGTTTTTTTCGCAGTTCCCATCGGCTTCCTGAGCTGGCGCTTGATTGTACACGAAGAAGCCGCAATCCACGAAAGAACTCTCACCCAGCTCCAGACAGTGGCCGACGGTGTGGAGGCCCAACTGCTCGAGTTCCTGAATTACATTAAGGGGCGCACGCAGGATTTCAGTTCCGATGGGTTCATCCGGGATGCGGTGGCCGAGATTATCCGGCAACCGGATGGGAACCAGGAGATGATCACAGCGCTGAATCGCCATCTGGCGGTCAACAAGCAGCCGATTATACCTGAGTGCGAAGAAACCTTTGTCACCAATCTAAGCGGTGTGGTCATCGCATCATCGCAGGCAGCCAACCTGGGAAGCAACTATGCCCGGGCGGAGTTCTTTGGGAGGGGACAGACTGAGACCTACATCAGTGACGTTTTTTTTGACGACCTGAATGGCCGGAACAGCTGGGTAGTCTCTACGCCCCTCACCGATAAAGTGACGCACGAATTAAGCGGTGTCCTTATCAATCGAATCCGGATCGAGACCTTGAGCGATATCACCCAAGGGCGCAGAGCTGCCGCGATGGGAGCCAAGACGTATCCTTCCATGCCGGGGCAGGCCGGGGAAATCTATCTAGTGAACCGGGACCGGCTCATGATCACCGAGTCCGAATACGGGGAGGATGCGATACTGAACCAAGTGGCTGATACCTGGGCGGTGTGGATGGCCTTGGATGAAGGCCGGGAAATGGTGGGTGATTATGAAAGTTACCATGGTGGCCGGATAAGCGGCGCCACCATGATCATCGATGAACCCGGCTGGGTGCTGGTCACTGAAATGGATTTTGGCGAGGCCTTCGCTCCGGTGGTGCAGCTCCGCAATAAAATCCTGGCCATTGTTGGCGCTCTCATTGTCGGCCTGGCAGGAATGATATTATTCCTTGCCCAGAGAATAGTTATCCCCATCGGACGAATAGTCCGGGCCAACCAAGCCCTCGTGGAGGGGGATGAGTTCGCCGCATTCATTAGCGAATCTGTTATCCCGAGCAATGAGCTGGGCGAGGTGATACGCAGCCGAAACCTGATGCTGGCAAGGTTACAGGAACGCGAGCAGCAGAGAATGCGCAAACTGTCCCAGATTGTGGAGCAGATGTCAGACAGCGTGGTGATTACCGATAAAGAGGGTTCGATTGAGTATGTAAACCCAGCTTTTGAATCGATCACAGGGTACGGCGAGCAGGAGGCGCTGGGTAATAAGCCCTGGCTGCTGAAATCGGGCGAACACGATGATGTCACCTATAAGCGCTTTTGGAAGACCATTTTTTCAGGCCGGGATTACAAAGGCGTCCTTATCAGCAAGAGGAAGAACGGGGAATTGTTTTACGAAGAGCGCCATGTCACCCCCATTCTGGCCGCCACGGGAGAAATCACGCATTACGTCTCTATCAGCCGGGATATCACCAAACGGGTGGAGGCTGAGGAGGCGCTGGTGGAGAGTGAAAGCCGGTATCACGCCATCACCGAAACAGCCACCGACGCGATCATCACCGTCGATGAAAAGAGCAATATCACTCTGGCAAACCCGGCGGTGGAGAGACAATTTGGCTACAACCCCGAGGAACTAATTGGGCAACCACTGACCATTCTGATGCAACCCGAAGATGGGAAGCGTCATATGGCTGGATTGAATCGTTACCTGGAGACGGGTAACCGTACTATTGATTGGGAGGCCGTCGAAACCGTGGGTCTCCACAAAGACGGCCATGCGTTCCCGGTGGAGATTTCCTTCGGGCAGCTCACGACAGACGGAGGGCGGAGCTTCGTCGGGATTATCCGGGATGTCAGTGAGCGCAAGCGGGGCGAGGAAGAAATCCGGCAAAGTCATCAGAACCGAGCTGTTCTCAACCGATTGCTCCAGATCTCGTTGGAAGATATTTCGCTGGAAGAGATGCTGGAACAAACCATTGACCATCTCATCTCCATTCCCTGGCTGGCACTGGAATCAGAAGGTAGCATCTTCCTGGTTGAGGATGACCCTGCGGTACTGGTGCTTAAAGCTCAACGAAATCTTCCCGACCAGTTGTTGGCTATGTGCGCCCGCATACCCTTTGGCAGGTGTGTTTGCGGTCGGGCGGCATCGTCCGGCAAAATCGAGTTTCTGGATCATGTTGATAAGCGCCACGATAATGAATACGAAGGCATGACCGCACACGGCCATTATTGTGTTCCCATCAAGTCCGCCGGCAAATTGCTCGGGGTCCTAAATCTGTCCGTGATGGCGGGTCACCACCGTGATGAAAAAGAGGAGGAATTTCTTCTGGCGGCAGCCGATGTACTGGCAGGCATCATCGAGCGCCAGCAGGCGGAAGAGGTGTGGCGCCGCTATGCCGCTATCGTTAACACTTCCACAAATTTCCTCACCCTGATCAACCGGGATTGCGTATACGAGGCGGTGAACGATGCTTACTGCCGGGCTCATGGCAAATCCAGGGATGAGATCATTGGCCATAAGGTCGCTGATATCTGGGGCCAAGAGGTATTCGAGGAGGTCATCGAAGAATATCTGAGCCGATGCTTTAAGGGTGAAAAGGTCCAATATGAGGCCCGGTTCGGTTTTGACTATCCGACCAAACATTATTTCGATGTCACCTATTATCCCTACTACGATGAAGAGAGCAAAGTCACTCATGCTATAGTTGTTACCAGCGATATCACCGACCGGAAGCGGACGGAGGAGGCATTGCAGGTGGAAGCATCCTACGTGGAGATGCTCCAGGCTGTGACGGCGGCGGCCAACGGGGCTACCTGTTTCGAGGATGCCGTGCGGGTAGCGTTGGAGCACGTATGCCGACATACCGGCTGGCCGGTGGGGCACGTGTATCTACCGGATGAGGAGCAGGATGGCCGGTTGGTACCGAGCGATATCTGGTATCTGAAGGAACCGGAGCGGTTCAAAACCTTCATGGAAGTAACCGCTAAGGCCAAATTCACCAAAGGTGCGGGGTTGCCGGGCCGGGTGCTAGCCACCGGGGAGCCGGCCTGGATCAAGGACCTGGCAAAAGACAAGAATTTTTTTCGTACCAAGATGGCCAAGGATATTGGGGTCCAGTCCGGTTTCGCTTTCCCGGCGCTGATAGGTTCAGAAGTGGTGGCGGTGCTGGAATTCTTTGCCGAGCAACCGGCCGAACCGGACGAGAAACTGCTGGCGATCATAAGCCACATCGGCACCGAGGTGGGGCGGGCACTGGAACGCAGTGCGGCTGTGGAAGCGCTGAGGAATATTGCCGCCGGCGTTTCAGCCAAGACCGGGAAGGCGTTTTTCACATCACTGGTTGAGCATCTGGCCAAGGCGCTCGGCAGCGATTATGCCTTTGTGGGGGAACTCTCAGGACCGAAAAAGCGGCAGATAAAGACCGTGGCGGTGTACGGTAACGGGAAGATGCAGGAAAACTTTAAGTATAACCTTAAGGGTACCCCCTGCAATGAGGCGCTTACGAGTGGCATAATATGTTTATACCCGGAAGGTGTACAACGGCTGTTCCCGGATGACAAACTACTGATAGAGATGGGGATTGAAGCCTATTTCGGTATGCCGCTACTCGACTCTCAAGGCACGGCCGTAGGCATTTTGGTGGTTTGCCACAGAAGGCCGATGTCGAAGGAAACATTAATAGAATCCACCCTGCAGATCTTCGCTACCCGGGTAACTGCCGAATTGGAACGCCAAGCGGCTGAGGAGCAGCTGCGCAAGGCCCACGCAGGGCTGGAAATGCGGGTGGAGGAACGCACGGCGGAACTGGCGGAGAGCAGCCGGAAGTACCGCCATCTGTTCGAACACGCCCACGATGCCATTTTTATTGTCGATCCTGAGACCCGCCAAATCATGGATGTGAACGAGAACGCCGTCCGCCGTCTGGGGTATACCCGCCAGGAGTTGCTGAAGTTGACTATTGACGATCTGGCTGCTCCCGAATCACTGATTGATAACGATCATATGCTGGAGGAGTTGGGGGAAAGCGGTAACGTTATTTTTGAGCACCTCCATCAGCGGAAGGATGGTTCCACATTTCCGGTGGAGATCAGTTCACGGATCATCCAGGTAGGCGATCAGCCGGTTATCCAGAGTTTTGTCCGCGATATTTCCGAGCGTAAGGAGGCTGAGGAACACCTGCGTAAGCTCTCCCTGGCGGTGGAGCAGAGCCCGGCGACGGTGGTGATCACCGATACCGCGGGGAAGATCGAGTACGTTAACAGTCAGTTTACCGCTACCACCGGCTACTCGGCTGAGGAGGCCTTCGGTCAGAACCCCAGTATCCTGAGTTCCGGCCAACAACCGAAAGAGTTTTACCGGAAGATGTGGGAAACTATCACCAGTGGAGAAACCTGGCAGGGGGAATTCTGCAACCGGAAGAAAAACGGCGAGATATACTGGGAATCGGCGATTATTTCTCCCATCATAGCCGACGATGGCCGGGTCACTCATTTTGTGGCGGTTAAGGAAGACATCACCACGCGAAAAGCTACCGAAGCGGAGCGGGAGCGGCTGGTGGAAGAGTTGGAAAACAAGAACCAGGACCTGCAACAGATCCTGCATATCAGCTCCCACGATCTGCGCTCACCGCTGGTGAGCATCAAGGGATTTAGTAGTATCCTGGACAAGGCGATGGGCAAGCTCGGTAGCCTGATTACCGGGAAGAACGGCAAGAGCCCCGCCGAGGTATCCCAAGAATTGAATCCCATCTTGTCCAAGGAGATTCCAGCCGCACTGGACCATATCCTGGCCAGCACGGATAAGATGGAAAGCCTGCTTAGCGGCCTATTGCGACTGTCGCGCCTGGGCCAGGCGGGTATGAACATCACCAAGCTGGATATGAATGAGCTGCTGGCCGGGATCACTAAAAGTATCGAGTTTCTTATCAAGAAGGCCCAGGTGCAGCTGGAGATCGGTGAGCTACCACCTTCCCGCGGCGATGCAATCCTGATCGGCCAGGTGTTTTCCAACCTGCTTGGCAACGCGGTGAAATACTTGAACAAGGAACGTCAGGGAGTCATCAGGATCAGCGGAGAGAAACTGCCGGGCTCCACTGTATACGTGGTGGAGGATAACGGCATCGGTATCGAGCCGGATTACCAGCAGAAAGTGTTCGACCTGTACCAGCGGATCAATCCCTCTGTGGGTAACGGCGAAGGGCTGGGTCTTACGATCACCCGCAAGATACTCGACCGGCATCACGGCCGCATCTGGCTGGAATCCCAGCCTGGTAAAGGCAGTAAATTTTTCGTGGAGCTACCGGATTAACCGGTTGACCGACCGTACTTAAAAGGCGCACTTGAATAACCCGCCATATAACACAGTCCGCTAGTAGTCCTACCCCTAAATGGCCGGTAGGCAGGCCTGGTCCTCAGCCTGCAGGTCATCCGCTAATCACCACCGCTACCCAGTCCCGGCCTGCGCCGGCCGGGCTGGGTATATTTTCAGCCGGTGGTTGCGGTTTTCTCGACGAGAGATCCATTCGCAGCGAGAAAACGTTAAAGAAAAATTTTATTAGGCCGATAGGGAAGGCAGAGCGATAATCCGGTCCCCAAAGGCCCATCGAGGCAGACAGTGACCGGGAAGCAGGCAGCGGTGCTCTTGAGCGATAGAGAAGGATCGTTGCCCGACAGAGAAACACGAGGCAAGGACGCCATGTGCTGAAAAGCCGCGTGCTCATGAGGCAAGGAGGAAATCATGAGCCTTACCCAGATCAGATTCAACTTCACAGCTAGCGTTACCAAGAGCCTGGTAGATCGTACCGGGAAGCAGAATCACAAATCATTGCTGGCCCTATCGTCCGGCAAACGCATCAATTCCCTGGAGGATGACGCCTCCGGCTTTCACCTGGCCCGGGGATTTGAGGCCAGCCGACGCTCCCTGGAACAGGCCATAAACAATGTTGCCAACGCCGGGAACATGCTGAACATGGCCTCGTCCGGCTACAGTTCCATATACGAAATGCTCATATCGATGAGGGAAAGGGTATTGCAGGGGGCCGACGATTCCTACAACACTGTCCAGCGAGCTTCGATCCAGGGCATGATCGATGCACTGGAAACAGAGATCGATGAGGTGGTCAGAGAGGCTACCTTCCAGGGGAATGCCCTGATAGACGGTACCTTCACCGGCAAAAAGATCCAGGCCAGCGCAGTGGCGGGCCAGGCCTTCGACATAAGTCTCGCGGCCGCCGATACCACCACCCTGGGAGTGGATAGTATCGATGTTTTGACGGGAGACAATGCCCGGGCGTCAATGACTACCCTGGACAACGCCATGCTGGTCCTGGAACGGGCCATGCAGAGCGCCGGAGAGGCCTTGATTCGACTACGTTCGCGAGAGGGCAATCTCCGGGTACGGATGAACGCCGCCGAGGCGGGACGCAGCGAGATCGAGGATGCCGATTTCGCCAAGGAGAAGTTAAAGCACACCAAGACACAGATAATGCACGAGCTAGGATTCGTTTCGCTGAAAAATGCCATTGCGGCACCCCGGCAAGTCCTATCGCTCTTTGCGTAGCAATACGCAGCTTGTTGGGGCTCCTCCAGAGAAAGCCCGGTTTCGGCCGGGCTTTCTCACTTTTTAGAGCGCCCAGCGGTCTTGTAAGCCGGTCGCATATGCGGTTAGCTTCCATTGCGCACCCGAGGGATAAGCGCCGCTAATCGACCGCTACAAGAATAATGCCCAAACCACCCGTCCCATCGCCATCAGTGAGCAAATCGCCCCATCCGCCGGGTGAACTCCGTCGGAAGCAATACAATACCGCCACCGCCCTGGAGCTGTTCGAAAACCTGTTACTCGCGGCCGCCCGCATCCCCGTTGAGGACGACCCCGCCACCCACCCGCTGGTGCTGATCCAGGCGGCCAAGGCACTGGTGGGTCTGCGGCCGCATGAGCCCAGCCGCCTACTGATCGACTTCGCCCTGGACCGCTGTCCCGAACTACCGCCCCAGCGCCCGGTGGCCGACCTGAAAATCTCCCCGGAGCGGCTGGGGGCCACGGTGGCGGTGTTCGAGTTGGAAGAGGCGGTGGCTGCGGGGGACCAGGCGGCCGCCCGGGAACAGCTGGGGCGCTTGCTGCTGGTATCGGACCACAAGCCCTTCACCTTTGATATCCTGCTGGACCTGGCCGCCCGGCAGCCCGATGAGGCCCCGGCGCTGGTGCCGCTGGTGCACTACTGCCTGCGGGCGGCCCAGTTCGTGGGACCCGGCCACCTGGCCGACTTTCTGCTACCGGCCCTCGACGCGTTGGTGGATGCCAAGCCCGGTTTGAGACGAACGTCCCCCGAGCGGGAGTTCGGCTCGCTGTGGGAGGCGTTGCCATTCCTGGGGGACGCGCCCCTGGAAATACTGACCCTGGCGGCCCATGGCGCCCAGATCGCCGCCGACGACCACGTGAAGCAGGGGAGCATTCAGCGGGGCATCCTGGGGGCGCTGGCGGAAGTGGCGAGTGGCAGCAAAGAAGAATTAGTACGGGCGGGGGACGGCAACAAGGGCGACCGGGGCTGGCTGCTGGAGAGGTTGGAGCAGGCGCCGGAGATCACCACCGGGCTGCTGTTGTGGGCGGATAGTTTTCGGATGCTGTATCGGACGGCAGGGGAGGAGTACTATGCCTTATTGGGGGAGGTGGCGGGGGAAAAGTTGGAAATGATAAATGATAAATGATAAATGATAAATGTTAAATGATAAATGATAAATGTTAAATGATAAATGATAAATGTTAAATGATAAATGATAAATGATAAATGATAAATGTTAAATGATAAATGTTAAATGATAAATGATAAATTGAAGAATGAAGATTGTGGTGGATGGTGGCGTGCTCTTGAGGCAAGTGTCTCAGGGACGGTATTAACTTTCGAGTAAGACGCGAAGTAAGGAGTTAGTTATGTTGACACGCTATATCAGCGGTGCGATAGCCAAAGCCAAGTATGAAATTCTACCCGATGACGGCACCTATTACGGGAGTATACCCGATTTCCAGGGTGTTTGGGCCAATGCCAAAACGCTGGAGGAGTGTCGGGAAGAGCTGGCGGAGGTGCTGGAGGAGTGGATTCTGTTCCGCGTTTCAAGGAATCTTTCACTTCCCGTTGTTAATGGCCTTGAACTGGCTATTAAAGAACCCGCGTAGTGCCTCCATTCGGCCCGATTAAGCGGAGGGAATTGATTCGCCATTTCAGGAAGCTTGGTTTTGAAGGCCCCTATTCAGGAGCTAAGCACCAGTTTATGGTCAAAAACGAAATAACCGTGCGAATCCCGAACCCTCATCAGTCAGATATTGGAATACCACTCCTGTCGAGAATACTCCGGGAGGCTGGGATCGCACGAGATAAGTGGGAGAAGCTGTAGGATGCTGGCCGACGACTTCCACACCGCATCCGAAGAATACTAGGATCTCCCAAGCCAGTTGGTGGGTTTAGTATTGACAGATTGGATTTACTGATGAAATTTTTTTCTTTGTACCGAGATTTGAAAATGAGCAAAGTTAAAATATCAGGTTCAATGATAAGGGAAGAGACATGGAAAAAAATGGGACGTACGGGAATACTGGATACTCGACTCCATCCACCTTCACTTGTCTTACCCCGTGGTGTTTTGCTTACAATATCTTGTGTGGCGGGATTGGGGATTGGAATATCTAACTTTGGAAACAAGTGGCTGTGGATTCTTGCTTCAGCGTGTATTATCACGTTTATCGCTATCAAGTTCCGTTCCAAGCATTTTGAAGGATATCTACTTCGAAGGCATCTGATGGGAGCATATGTCTTTCAAGAACAGCTAGACAAATGGGGTGAAGGAACAGAAGATGCAGTAATTGCAGGTGCTAGTGCAGCACAGGAGTATTGTGACAAAGGGATCAACACACGTGCTTTTGTCATTCAGTCCATTCTGGTAAATTCTGCAATTATGGCGGCAGTCACTTATTTTTCCTCATGGCTCAAGCAATAGTAGGTAGAAGACATAGTCCATTGCCTGATCCCCTGCGTATAGGCTGCTGGATCATCCACATCTTAGGCACAAGCATCTTCGTCGCCCCGGGGGAGCTGGCGGGGGAAAAGCTGGCAAAGAAGGTGAGCTGATGAATAACAGAGTTTTGCTCCTTATAGGTGCCGGAGGTTCTATACCGGCGGGATATCCAAGTACGAATGAAATTACCCAAAATCTGCTCACTGAAGAGTATATCTTCTATCATTCGGACGGTATTTTTAGGTACGACCCCGGCAGTTCGTCCTACCAGAACAGTGAGGTAAAAATCGTGCAGGAGATATTGCATCAGTATTACGACAATGAAAATGTCGACAATTATGAATCTGTGTTTGAGGTGCTGGCAAAACTAAAAAGAAATAGAAACGACGTGAGGTCTCCATTTTATTCGGATTCAAGAGGTCATGATCGATTCCTAAGGCAAATCGCGATCAATGCGGACGGAATTTTCCAACATAGGAGTATTAATGAACTGTACTCCTTGGCATTCACCTATATTAAAAATCAAGTACGAGAGCTGTTGTTCCGGAGCCGTGCAAATGCTGATTTTAGCCCCTTAGATAGGATTTATAAACCGCTGATAGACGAGCCAAGCATCAAAGGTATTGATATCCATACATTAAATCACGATACTTTGTTTGAGGATTACTTTTCCGCCCGTCAGATAGACTATGCAGACGGCTTCGGAGAGTATCGGGATGGCATTGCAAAGTGGAATGATAATTTTCCGATTAAATCCCCGATAAGGATATACAAACTCCATGGGTCATTAAACTGGTTGTGGTTTTCAAAACATGAATTGGCGGATGACCAATCCGTACCAGGTGAATATCTTGCTCCTGGGAAGGTGTACTTTCGTATACCGGGTTTAAGAAAGATTCGCCCTGAAAAATTGTTTGATTCTATTAATTGTTCATGGGTTGATGGAGAGGATGAATACCACGAGATCGAGAACTCGGACGGTGCTTTTCTAATTGGCTCCGATACAAAGTATTATAGTTATCCATTTGAACCGTATAACCTCCTTATGTATCGATTTGGAGCCAATCTCGACCAATACCAGAAGATCATTATTATTGGATACGGATGGAGTGATCGTGCCATTAACCTTACACTCAAGGAATGGGCGGGAAGAGATCAATCTAGAGCAATATTGCTTATCACAAGTGGGGATGAATGGAAGTATCAGGCGGGTTGCCCCATTTCACGGATTAAGTGTGTTAAAGATGAGGGTTTAGAATCAGTGAATCCTAATGAGATTCTTCAATTTCTGGAATTAAGAAACAATTGAGTATCATATTATCAACCAAATAGAAGGGTGATATGGCGGTGACTTACAAAGTCAGCACGGTCATCGAAAAGGACGATCACGGCTACTACGCCTACTGCCCCGATCTGCCCGGCTGCCAGAGCCAGGGTACGACTTATGAGGAGGCTTTGGAAAACATCAAGGAAGCCATCGATTTGTACCTGGAGACCCTGACAGATGCCTGACCCCCTCCGCCTCGGCCCCTGGACCATCCACACCCTCACCAGCGGCACCTTCGGGCTGGACGGGGGGGCCATGTTCGGGTCGGTGCCCAAAGCCTTGTGGCAGCGCACCAATCCCGCCGACGAGGCCAACCGCATCACCATGGCCTGCCGACACCTGCTGATCGAGGGTGCAGGCAGACGCATCCTGGTGGACACCGGAATGGGGTCTGGGTGGACCGAGAAACAGGTCAAGATGTTCCGCATCGAGCAGGCCGAGAACGCCATGGACAGCGCCCTGAAAGGGATCGGCTTTTCAAGCGAACAGGTCACCGACGTGATCCTGACGCATCTGCACTTCGACCACGCTGGCGGGGCCACCAGGGTCGACGGTAACGAAATGGTGCCTGCCTTCCCCAACGCCCGCTATTACGTCCAAAAGGCCCAGTGGGACCTGGCCAACAGCCCCAGTTTGAAGGACCAGGCCAGCTTCGTGCCCGACAACTTCCTGCCCCTGGAGCGCCACGGCCGGCTGGAGCTCCTGGAGGGCGAGCAGGA
>SDBV01009342.1_pt1 | contig 13050 bp, 19 predicted proteins | sample 2277081 | NCBI WGS metagenome assembly SDBV01 (sample SAMN10402039, study PRJNA504765) | marine sediment metagenome | isolation source: marine sediment core GS10_PC15, 223 cmbsf | place: Arctic Ocean: Southern Knipovich Ridge | collected 2010
ACTTCTCTCCCTGACAACTTAAGTGTTGGAGGAGATTTAGATTTAAGCAACACTCCAATAACTTCTCTTCCTGAAAATTTAAATGTTGGAGGGTGGTTAGATTTGAGAAACACTCAAATAACTTCTCTACCTGACAACTTAAGTGTTGGAGGAGATTTAGATTTAAGAAACACTCAAATAACTTCTTTACCTGACAACTTAAGTGTTAGAGGATATTTAAATTTAAGAAACTCTCAAATAACTTCTCTGCCTGACAACTTAAATGTTGGAGGAAGTTTAGATTTATTTAATACACAGATAACTTCTCTTCCTGATAACTTAAGTATTGGAGGAGATTTAGATTTAAGAAACACTCAAATAACTTCTTTACCTGACAACTTAAGTGTTAGAGGATATTTAGATTTAAGAAACACTCAAATAACTTCTCTACCTGATAACTTAAGTGTTAGAGGAGAAATAATTAAAGACTTTTAATTATGAAATTAATACAAATTAAATTAAAAAACCATGGGAGAATTCATAAGATCAGAATTAAGAAACCAATATAATTCCTTTAGAGGAGTAGGAAGTCCTTTCATTGAATTCACGGATAGTGTTCGAAAGATTACGAGGACTTTTGATGAGCCAACTTATTACACATTTAAGATGTTCTTTTATGCTGATGATGATAGAGACAATGGAGCTACAAATGTAAACTTTGATAGAATTCCCCAACCATTATTTTCTGGACAATTTCAGAAAGAAATGGATGCCCGAAATTATTATTCTACATTACAATATTTATGGGATATGGATGAGGAAATTAGAGTTCAGATGTTGCAAGAATTTAGAGCTAAATGGAATCAACTCCAAGAACAATATCAGTGGTATTTCCAATCCATATCTGGATTAAATTCTTTAATGAATGTTATACCTGGAAGAGGTAAGAGAGTAGCTAATGATGCAAGGATTACTATCAAAACATTAGAAGGATTAGACCAAAAGATAACTTACTTATTAAATCTCTATAGAAAGATTGCATGGGATGATGATTATCAAAGATGGATACTTCCAGATATGATGAGGTATTTTAGAATTACTATTTACATTACAGAATTCAGAACATTTCATAGATCAAATTATGTAGCAGGTAGTACCTTTAATCCTGACCCCGGTCAGAGATTTACTAAAGGACTGGAAGAAAGTCAGCCTATGTTATTATCTATTATTCAAAATATGACTCCTCTTTATGTTTTAGACTTAGAGAGATGTGAATTTGATTTAGAGTCTTTCAATCTTATGCCTGATTCTATAAATGTAGGTGAAGCAGAAATGAGGGAGTTGGAGTTTGGTATTAAGGTGGGTAATTTCAAAGAAAGATATATTAATCCGATATTCAATACTATACTAAGTGATCTTATGATAAATGGGTTTAGTAGAACAGCTCAAAAGGAAGAGTCTATTAGATTAACTGACAATCTTCAAACAGCAGGAGAAGGAGCAGCTTTAATTGCTCGAGCTAAAGGAGATTCCTTAGCTACTCAAACCCATCAATCAGGGAAACCTTTTGTTCAAACAGGCAATATTGATAACCTTCACAATGCGAGTCCTAATTACAGTGAAGATGTAAACTCTGTGAATCCAGTTCAACCATCAACATGGTTAGGCAATACACTAACATTGGGTAAAACAATGGTAAAGAACTTGGTTGAGAGTAAGATAGATGAATTTAAAGTAATGAAAATTCCTGGATTAGGAATATCATTTAATGAAGCTATTGCGGCCATTCAATCTAAGAATGTATTTACTTTATTTGGAGCAGTAAGAAAAGCTTTATCTGATTCCATTGAAGGTACTTTACCTTCGGATAAATTAGAAAGTGAATTAATTGATACACAATTTAAAGAGTTCTTAAAAGGAGTTTCTCAGTCTGAAGCTACTGATGGAGATGCAGTAGAGCTTATAAAAGCTGCTAATATTATATTAAATGATCAAGGCAAATGGGAAGAGATAAAAGATCTTTCCAAAGCTACTAATCTCGTATCAGATGCGCTTGGGGAGATAAACACGTTGGCTAAAATTGAAAGCCCTAATACTTTAAGAAGCCTTTATGCTTCTCAGACTCACGAAGTTATTCCAGTACAGGATGGGATAGTATTAGAAGGTCTTCCTTCCTCAACAGCTACTGCAGGTAAGATAGAGGGTCAGAAGATACAGCAACCTGAAGTTGGAGTAGCAACAGCAAGTGGGAATGTTCAAATAGAATCAGTTGGGTCAGCAGACTTAGGATCTACTGATGGAACTTTACCCGGTGGATTTCAAGTACCAGCATCATCTCAATTAGAGGGAAATCCAGGCGATTCATTACCACAATCGGTATCTGGACTTGGTGAAGAGGCAGGAGAATCCTTATCAGTTCCGGGAGATGGATTAGGTGATACAATTGATAGCAATATAAAAATACCTGAACCAGGTGAAGCAGTTGATGGAGATGCATTAGAAGTTAAACCATTACCAACACCTGCACCAAGTAAAGCAACGAATAATAAAATACAACAATGAGAGCTAAAACAGTAAATTTTGAACGTGGAGGAGATCCAAAAGAAGCTATGGATATTGGAGATATATATTCAAGACATCAAAAAATTATGAATTTAAGATTTACTGATTATCCATGGATTGAAGATCTGATTCAAGATAAAAGTTATGAGGAAATATTTGACTATAAAGGAATTTATCATATAATTTATACATTTGATAATGGAAAGTATGGATCAACTTCTAATTGGTTTGAAAATCCCAAAAATCCGTCTTCTTTTTCTGTTATTAATATTTCTGATAAAAAAACCAAGAAAACTGTTATTCGAAATATTATTTCAAGAACTGATAAATGGTTGAAAGAAAGAAATTTGGAGGAAGCTATTCCTTTAGATAAATATTTTTATATCAAATAAGATAATGAAGAAGCCAGATTTTTTAAAGAAAGATTTACACGATGATGATTGGATAGGATTGGTGACAAATAATACGGATCCTTTATTCTCCGGACGTTGTCAGATAAGAGTATTCAGATTAATGGATGGAATTGATGCTAAGGAATTACCATGGGCAGTTCCAATCAATTCTACATTCTTTGCTGGAGATGGAGCAGGAACTCTTTCGGTGCCAAAGATAGGACAGATTGTTAGAGTTCAATTTAACAATGGAGATATTTATGCTCCTGAATATTCTACTATACAGAATGTTGATACAGAATTGATTGAAACTATCAAAGAGGATTATGACGGTACTCATGTAATTGCATTTGATCCTGATGAAGAGCTTAGCATAATTTATCAAAGAAATTTAGGAATACAAATTTATTATAGGGAATCTTTTATTCAAATATCTCCAGATAGTATGATAACTATCCAACATGCTAATCAGGATTCGATGATTCAGCTTGAAGGGGATAAGTGCAACATCACAACTAAAAATGAGGTAAATATAGCGGCAGGAGCTCGAGTTGAGATATCAGCAGACGAGGTAGTTCTCAGCGGACAGCAAACAACAAAATTGGGTCCAGGCCCATATTATCATAATTTACTAGCGGAGCCTACATGGGCTTTACTTTCTACTTTTGCAACGATGCTTGATGCTAAGATGTCTAGCACTCCGGGCGTTGCGATTGGGATACTTGAACAAGCTAAAAATGCTTGTACTAGTAAAAATGTTTTGATTAGTACTTAATTTGAGCTCTTTATTTCTAAGGGCTCGTTCTTTTGACTTCTCTCCTATTTTTCTTTTAGTTTCTTCTGAATGCTTTAATCCTTTGCGAGCTTCACTTATTTTCTTTTTATGTTCTTCAGAATGTGGCCCAAGCTTTCTTCCAATTAAGGCTTCTCGTATTTTCTCTTTAGATTCTTCAGTGTGAGTTTTTCCTAACCAAGTTTGTTTGCCTTTATTAGATTTAGAGATTTTCTCTTTAGATTCTTCAGTGTGAGTTTTTCCTAACCAAGTTTGTTTGCCTTTATTAGATTTAGATATTTTTTCTCTTGTTTCTTCTGATCTTTGTGTATTAAATAATGGATGCTTTTCTTTAGAAAAATCTGGTTTTTCTTTTCTCCCTTCTTTATAAGCTTTTTTAAGACTTTTTGAAATTTTTAATTTAGATTCTTTCGAGTGACAATCTCTAACTCCCATTCCTCCTTTTGGACTAATATTATATCCATTGGGTACTAATGTATTAAATTTATCAATGTATTTTTCTTGAGCATTAAAGGCTTCTTGCTTATTATCAAATCGTTCTAAAATTTCTTTTTGAAATTTCAGCTTTCCATATTTTTTCAATGCATTTTTAAAATACGGTCTTCCACTTCCCAAATAAGGATCTTGACTTGGCAGACAATCACAAGATCGATCTCCTACATATTGTTTCCCATTTAAGAGATTAGTAGTGATATAAACGTAGTAATATTTTTTCATGATTAACCTTTTTATTTTAGGAATATATAAACAAAGCGGGACAGTTAGTTTTTAACCTTCTAATTGGCTCTGGTAAGCCTAACCGCTTTTAATATATATCATTAGAACGATTTTATGAAAGCCCAATTAGTATATGAAAATCTTAACTTCAATCGAGAAGGAACTCCTTATGAAAAATTAGGGATAGGCAAATATGTAATTCCTTCTCTGGAAGAGATACTAAAGGATTCACCCTGGTATAACAGTAGAGAATATCCGGAAGATGCGAAAAAATATAGAACTTGGATAAAAGATGCTATGAAACCTGAAAGATCCTCCGGTTTTAGAAAATATACGGAATGGGCTATTATTCCAGGGCATCTGACTCGGAGTGCATCATCTGTATTCGAAGGATGGTTAGAAGAAATGGCAAATGAATTAACTTTACAAGAAGTAAAAGATGCCTTAAATGATTTATGGCCTACTACGAATCAGGATGCTAAAGATATGTTGATAAGTTATGCTAAAAGAAGGGGAATAGAATAATGAAAGCTCAATTTGTATATGAAAATTTAGACTTTGAACGTGGTCAAGATCCCAAAGATGCTATGGAACTTGGCAGAGTGGTAAGAGTAAGAGGAGATAGAGGATCTGGAGAATTTACAGTTCGTTTAATAGAACCTTATGAAGGTGAAGATAAAATGGAAGATGAAGAAATATGGATAGCAAAGGATCTTGCTGATGGCGAGATCTGTTATATAGTAAAATATTATGAAGGACATGATGATGCCGATCAGTTTTTTGGGGAAATCGATCCTTTCATAGAATCAGATGTATAAATATAATATGAAAGCTAAATTTGTAAACGAAGAATTCGAAAAAGGTAAAAAGGTTGTTGGCCGTTCTACCCCTGAAGGTCAAGAACAGATAATAAGGAAAATATCTGATAAAGGAGTTAAAGTATACATTGGCTGGGATGAAAAAGGAGAACAGGCGGTAAAGATTGTTGAAAATATAGATGAAATACTAAAACATTTGGATTTGCTTCACTCGGTAGGAGTTTCTTATGATAAAATGAGAGTATCACATTGGTATTCCATTCAAGTAGAGGGATATAATATACTTCGAGGAAATACCGTTATATTAAATTGCTTAACTGAAAGCGATGCGGAAAATCTCATTAAAATATTACAGAAATTTACTGCAGAGGAAGTAGATTTCGGTACATCAACAGATCGTATTCATTTACGATGGACAGATGATCCATGGAATCAATTTATGAGTGGAAAGACAAAACCCAATGAATTTGATTTCTTGAAAGATTTAGAAAAAAATAGAAAAAAATACTTTGGAAAATAATCCGATGTATGGGAAAACTCCATGGAATAAAGGTATATCTAAAAAATAAAAAAATAATATGAAAGCAAAATTTGTAAGAGAAGTTATTAATGAAGGATATGGTCAAAAAGATTTAATAAGACTTGAAGATATCAGAACTAAATCTGCTGGAGATCATGATAAGGAACTGAGTTTGGCCAATACACAGGCCAATATCATTAAGAATGCGGTCAAAGCCAAAGCCAGAGCAGAAGCAGCTGAAGAAGTTTTTGGTGTTAGTAGTGATATTTCTCAAATATTTCATGATAGAGCAAGAGAATTGGGAGGAGAATATGTTCAATCTAGAGCATCAAAAGGAAGTTTAGTTCCTGTTAAATCTGCTCCAGCTAAAGGAGAAAAGCTGGAAAGAGAATTTAAAAAAGAAACTCTGTTGCCATCTGAAAGAATAGGCTATACTCCAGCAGAAGATGAAGGGGGAGGATTCTCACGTGGTGGTGGAGAAGGAAGTGTTTATCAAAAACTAGGTATAGGAAGGTATTCGAAAGCACCTGAAACCACATCCGAAGTTAATTATAGTCCTTATTCTATTCTTCCTCTGGGATCCGTTGACATTGGATCTGGAGAAAGCAAATATTTTAATATTTATGATACTTATGATGGAACAGCTGAAGTCTGGAAAACCCCTTCTGGAAAATATAGGCTTATCTTCACCTCGGATAATGAACCAGCAGGAACAATAGGACTGAAAAGTAATTTCAGACATGATCAGACTTTACAGGAGATGACACGAGATGGCATGTGGGAGATGGTAGATTATGTTCCTGTAAAGCAAATGAAAGAATTAATTCGAGTATATGGAAATAGCATGTTTGGATACACATATAAGTAAACTATGAAAGCACAATCCGTAAATGAAAATATAGGTTTTGAAAGAGGCCAGGACCCAAAGGTCGCCATGGGTATTGGTAGTAAGATGGCTCGGTTATCAGATAAAGTTTTAATGGATTTTTCTGAACTCCGATTTATAAAGAATAGATTAGAAGTATTTTATCATAATGGATTAGATAAGGAAACATTTATATTTCATCTTGGCGAACTTTTAGAATTCCCGGAGGAATTTAATATAAGTTCTGATGATAGCCTATATCAAGATATACAATGGGCTTATGATAATCCGGACGATTCATGGGAATTGATTAATTTATCTGATGATGAAATATATATTGATGAGTCAGTAAATTTCAATAATGTGAGAGCACAATTTGTAAAAGAAAATATAGGTTTCGAAAGAGAACAAGATCCTAAAGTAGCTTTAGGCATCGGTTTTAAGCCAGAAATAAATGAGGTTATAAAAAAGTTATACGCTATGTATGATGAAGCGTTAGGTCGAATTGATGAGCCTCATTATCAAGGAGTGGAACAAGCTCTTGATTATGCTATAGAATTAATAAAAAAATTATCTATAATGAAGGATGAATATAGTTAAAGAATATATTGACTTTGAACATGGGGAAAATCCAAAAGATTCATTGAAGATCGGGAAAAGTCGCTATAAACAAGAAGGTGATGAAGAATTTGGTAAGTATTTTTTATTAAGGAAAACTCCCGAAGGAAATGCCTATATTGTCCTTAATAAATTAAATGGTAAAGAGATTAGGGTAGGATTATATGCCCTGAAAGAAGTAATAAAAGCTTTAAAGGAATTAGTTTAAATGAAATTAGTCAGAGAAAATATAAACTTCGAGAGAGGAAAAGAGGTTAAAGATACTCTTGGATTAGGGTTGTCTCAATTTATAGCTAAAGGTCTCGAAGAAATGGGGCAATTCTCTGCCGGCAATGACCCAAATCCTCTCTTAGTTTACAAAGCTAACAAAACCCAGGACCAATACGATTATACTCCAGAAAAATATTATATAGAAATATCTGGTCATGATTTTTCATCAAGAAAAAATATAGACAAATTAATAGAAAAGCATTTAAACTTAAAATTTTTCAGTGATATTTCTGAAGAGAGTCGGATGTATCATAGATGGATTCTTTGGATTAAAGAGGATTACGCTGAAGTCTTTTTGAAGGCAAATGCTATTAATCTTAAAAAAACAAGAATACAGGAATCTTTAGACTTTGAAAGAAGCACTCCTTATAAGAGTTTGAGGATTGGAAAGTATAAGCCTCAACATATAACTATAAAAGATTATGAAGGAGATGTACATAATATTGAAGTTATAGATAATTCCTTCAAATTATATGATTTGAATGTCGAATTAAAATTTCATGAAGATCCAGATGTTGGAGAAACTGCAGATGTTTATGTTGATGGTGAAAAAAGTGATATGAGTGTTTTTAAAATGACACCAGCTGATTATGAATTCAAAAACCAAGGAGAATATGCGGATCCTGGCTATACTGGCTATGGATTACCCATTGCAAAGGATAAGGAACATTTAGAACAATTGAAGGATGAAAATTCTTATTGGCATGTAAGCTCTGGGGATTACAGCAGAGGTAATAAAAATCCATTTGTTGCTGTTGCTGAAATGGTCATCTATATTTATTAACTATGAAAGCCCAATTTGTATATGAAAATTTAGACTTTGAAAGGGGAGTAGATCCTAAACATTCGATTGGTATAGGAAAGAGAGCTTTGATTGATAGGTGGTTTAAAAAATGGGCTCCTGATGCTGAATATGAAGTAGATGATAACTTAAATATTAAAGTGGGTGGAGGTTTGAATTTAAGCAATACACAGATAACTTCTCTTCCTGACAACTTAAGTATTGGAGGAGGTTTATATTTAGAAAACACTCAAATAACTTCTCTACCTGACAACTTAAATGTTGGATGTAATTTAGATTTAAACAACACTCAAATAACTTCTCTTCCTGACAACTTAAGTGTTGGAGGAGATTTATATTTAAACAACACTTCAATAACTTCTCTTCCTGACAATTTAAATATTGAAGGGTGGTTAGATTTAAGAAATACCCCAATAACTTCTCTGCCTGATAACTTAAGTGTTGGAAGAAGTTTAGATTTAAGAAACACCCCAATAACTTCTCTACCTGACAACTTAAGTGTTAAAGGAAGTTTAGATTTAAACAACACTCAAATAACTTCTCTACCTGATAACTTAAGTGTTGGTGGAAAAATATATAAAGATTTTTAACTATGAGAGCTCAATTCATATATGAAAATATTAACTTTGAACGTGGTAAAGATCCAATAAAATCTATGGGTGCAGGACTTACAAAAGCTATAAGAAATAGGATTAGTAATTTTCATGATTTTTCAGGGTTTGAATATATTTACTATGATCAGGAAGACAAAGAGATCATAGTCGGCTATGATGGGTATAAGTCAGAACAACATAAAGTTCAAAGGGCAGCAAAGGATAGCTTTGGTGAATTCTTAAATGGAACCGCTGATAAGTCAGGTCAAGAAGAAATGGCTTTTGGAATAAAACCTAAATATGCTGATTATTTTGAAAAGGCTTTTTCTGCCAATGAAAGCCTAAACTTTGAAAGGGGAGCAGATCCTAAATCTACTATGGATATTGGAATAGTAAAAAGCTCTCTTTGGATAAATAATTATCAACAATACAATGATGAAGCAATCATAAAATATTTGGAAAATCCATGGGATTGGATAGGAAAAAATATATGGTTTCGGGATATAAAGGAGGGATCTTGGGGATTAGATTTTATTATGCGATTAGATAAAATTGACGGAGGAATGCATCATAATGTAAATTATGTTAGATTTAAGGACAAATATTATAAAATGAATCCTGAAAAATTAAACAAAAAACCTGTAAACGAATCTATGGACTTCGAGCGTGGAGTAAATCCTAAAGAAGCTCTTGACATTGGTACAGGAAAAATGATACCAGAGAATTGGGAGCATCTAACAAGAGATCTTTATCCATATTTCATGGATTATAGAAAAAATGGAAATATTCTTATTCTTGATATTGAGGGAAAATTAGATCCGGACAATATCATAACTATTATTGATGGATATCTAGGAGATTGGGTAGAGCTTGAGAAATATCATGAAATAGTGTATGATGAATGGGCAGAAGAACTATCGGGGGATTACCGATACACATATAAAATTAAACCAGACTTTATTAATATATTTAGTAAAGCTCTTTATGATGAAATGCCATACTAACTAATGAAAGCACAATTCATATATGAAAATTTAAATTTTGAACGTGGGAAAGATCCAAAGGAAGCGATGGATCTGGGATTAGGTAAAAAACTAGAGGGATATTCCCTGAAGGAATATGATGAATATTATGGAATGTCCGATATGGCTATAAATAACATCAAAGCTATCCTAAAAGAAAAATCTTCTGCAAAAGTATATTGCATAGGTGTTGAATCAACTAATGAGATTAATAAGTACAATTATGAGACAAAATCTAAATCAGTTGACGAAATTAATGAACTTATCAAAAATGCCTTCATTGGAGAACAAGTTGGGGATCTCACAGAATATAAAACTACTATAGGAATTATAATAGAAGAAAATATATCCGGATACGGGAACTATTATTGGGGTAATCAATCAACAGCAGCTGCTTTGAGAATCTGGAATGAAGAACCTATATTCATTTAATTTTCACATTTATTTTTTTATTTAAACTATTTTTCGTACATTAGCTGTATGAATGATTTCGAACGTGGCATAGATCCTAAACATTCGATTGGTATAGGAAAGAAAGCTCTTATCGAGAGGTGGTTTAAAGAATGGGCTCCTGAAGCTGATTATAAGGTAGATGCTAACTTAAATATTAAAGTGAGAGGACATTTATTTTTAAACAGCACTCCAATAATTTCTCTACCTGACAACTTAAGTGTTAAAGGAAGTTTGAATTTAAACAACACTCAAATAACTTCTCTTCCTGAAAATTTAAGTGTTGAAGGGTGGTTAGATTTAAGCAACATTCAAATAACTTCTCTTCCTGACAACTTAAGTATTGGAGAAAGTTTATATTTAAGCAATACTCCAATAACTTCTCTTCCTGATAATTTAAGTGTTGGAAGAGAAATATTTAAAGATTTTTAACTATGAACTTTGAACGACATATAGATCCTAAACACTCTATTGGGATAGGAAAGAGAGCTTTGATTGATAGGTGGTTTAAAGAGTGGGCTCCAAATATGGAATATAAAGTGGATGATAACTTAAATATTAGAGTTAAAGAATATTTAAATTTAGGAAATACTCAAATAACTTCTCTGCCTGACAACTTAAGTGTTGAAGGAGATTTATATTTAGGAAATACTCAAATAACTTCTCTGCCTGACAACTTAAGTGTTGGAGGACATTTAGATTTAGAAAACACTCAAATAACTTCTCTACCTGACAACTTAAGTGTTGGAGGATATTTATATTTAAGAAATACTCAAATAACTTCTCTTCCTGACAACTTAAGTGTTGGAGGAAATTTAGATTTAAGCAACACTCCAATAACTTCTCTCCCTGACAACTTAAGTGTTGAAGGATGGTTAGATTTAAGCAACACTCCAATAACTTCTCTACCTGACAATTTAAGTGTTGGAAGAGAAATATATAAAGATTTTTAAGATGAACTTTGAAAGAGGACAAGATCCCAAAGATGCTTTAGATATAGGCATGAAAAAAGCTGTTCGTAATATTATACGAAGAAACTTTGCCAAAGCTGAAAATTTTACTTACGGAATAATCGTAAGAGATAAAATAGTAAAAGACATCCAAACCTATACAGGATGGAAAGAAGTAAAAGATATTTCTTCATATGATTATCCCAATCTTTTTAAATTTCGGACAGTAAATGAGAAAAATGGAGAGGTAAGAATTATTATTATTAATTTAAAAGAGTAAGATGAACTTCGAAAGACATAAAGATCCCTATAAATCTCTACAGATTGGTCAACTAGCTATTTTATGGAATACGTTAGTTGAGACTTATCGAATGGATGCTAAATTATTTAAGCCTATTTCAGCTAATCAATATAAATATAATGGATGGAATATAATAGTCATCAAACAAATCCATGGATGGAATATAAAAATTACGAAAAATCTATATCTCGGAATTATTTTTAAAGATGGATCTCCGAGACATTTAGATACAGACTGGTTCGATAATTCAAAAGAAGCAGAAAAAATGGCCAAAGAGTTAATAGATTTTTGTATTAAAACATATCTTTTATTCGTATGAATGATTTTGAACGTAGTATAGATCCAAAAAAAGCTCTTGGAATTGGTATATGGTCTATTGATAGAGAATTCGAAACTTGTCATAAAGCTTCTCTTTGGCTCTTCAATAATTGGAAATTTTTATTCCCCGGAAAAGGGTTCTATGTTTACAGTGAAAAAATATACTTGCCATTAGATGTTTACCATAAATTATATGATTACCTAAAGAAACATGTTTCTATTGCTATACCATACATCAGCCTGAGTGGTGATGACGATTACTCTAGAATTATACTCAATCTCCTCGAGGACACGGCTACAAAAATCTACGAACGTTGTAAACGATCCATAAATAGACCTTTTCCATTTGCTTTGATAAATAAGTAAATGGGACTAAAAGATAAACTTATTCAAAAGCTCTGGGGAATTCTCCAGGGACTAATTACCAAGTACGGCAACTTCATTAAAAAGCCTGCCTCACTTATTGCTGTGAATGTTGCGGCAAATGCCATAGTAGATAAAATCCTCGACTACCTCAAAGACTTTATCAAGCAAAATATACAGTCAGCCATTGCTGGAGGTCTAAATGATCTTATGTCTAAAATATTCACTACTCTTAATGACATCACTGATGATCAGATCAATGAGTATGTGAAACGTGATAGGAACCTACAAAATATACTACAATATGCTGGCAACAACTTAAACGAAGCTGTTATTGGAGATATAAATCTTGCTTGTACTAACCCTGATTATTATGATGACTTACTAAATGATTTAACTTCTTCTCTTAATATTCCAGATAAGATTCTCGATGGTGATGACTTTATTAAGATAGCCAACCAACAATCTGACTTCGATAGACTAACTGATCAATTCCGAACAAAACTCGGCAGATTAAATGATATTGGTTCTAAAGTTCAGGGACTTCTCCCTTGGGTCTTCCTTGTTTATATTATCGTACTTAAAGTAAAAGAATTTCTCAATCAGAATGAATATCCTTCTAAGTACCGTGGTAAGTATCTAGCCAGGCTCATACGCATCGCCACAGCTATCCTTAAGTCCGCTGCCGAGACGAACAAGGACGTTATAGTGCATACC
>SDBV01009343.1_pt1 | contig 13050 bp, 11 predicted proteins | sample 2277081 | NCBI WGS metagenome assembly SDBV01 (sample SAMN10402039, study PRJNA504765) | marine sediment metagenome | isolation source: marine sediment core GS10_PC15, 223 cmbsf | place: Arctic Ocean: Southern Knipovich Ridge | collected 2010
AGGCGATCTTCGTCCCGTCCCGGCTAAACGCGGGCTGGGAGTCGTAAGCCGCGTCGTTCGTGAGGTTCACCGGGTTCGTGCCGTCGGCGTTCATCACGTAGACCTCGAAGTTGCCGTCGCGGGACGAGTGGAAGGCGATCTTCGTCCCGTCCCGGCTGAACGCGGGGCTGGAGTCGTTCGCCGCATTGTTCGTGAGCCTCACCGGGTTCGTGCCGTCGGCGTTCATCGCGTAGACCTCGTTGTTGCCGTCGCGGGCCGAGGCGAAGGCGATCTTCGACCCGTCCGGGCTGAACGTGGGGTCGTTGTCCCGCGCCGCGTTGTTCGTGAGGTTCACCGGGTTCGTGCCGTCGGCGTTCATCACGTAGACCTCTTTGTTGCCGTCGCGCTCCGAGGTGAAGGCGATCTTCGACCCGTCCGGGCTGAACGAGGGATTTAAGTCCCACGCCGCGTTGTTCGTGAGCCTCACCTGGTTCGTGCCGTCGGCGTTCATCACGTAGACATCCCAGTTGCCGTCGCGGAGCGAGTGGAAGGCGATCTTCGTCCCGTCCCGGCTGAACGCGGGATTTAAGTCCCACGCCGCGTTGTTCGTGAGGTTCACCTGGTCCGTGCCGTCGGCGTTCATCACGTATATCTCGTAGTTGCCGTCGCGGGCCGAGGTGAAGGCGATCTTCACCTGCGGTTCGGCGGAACCGCCCTCGCCGCCTCCAGTGTTGCCGGAACCCGTGGCGGTCAGGGCGATCACGAGCAGACCGGACATCCACGCCGTGTGCCTCATGCCCTCATTATAAACGGAGGCGGGTGGCCCGGTCTGACACCCGCGCAGACCGGGACCGTGAACGGCTTCTAGCAGCACGGTCTGCCCTGCCGGGTCAGACCGTGGCACTCGGGGACGTGCCCCATGTTGCAGGCTGGGCGCATCGGGACACGCTCATGTGCGTCGAGGAATACGGGGAGCCTCCCGAGTGCAACGACAGAAACCCCTAGGCTCCGATTGCCTGACAACAGGGCGTAAAGAACGCTCAACAATAGGGTTCAATGATGCCCATGGCAAGTCTGGGCATGGGCGAACCGTTTCCGCTCAACGAGGGCGAGGTCTCGGCGCGTGTCGCTTCCGCCATGATCGGCAACTACGCCCTCGGCTACATCGGGGGCGACGGCGGCTTCTTTCCGCAGTACGCCGGGCGGTCTGACCACGACGTGAAGGGCCGCCTGCTCGAATGGGAGAGGAACGGCTCTTACGCCGCGTTCAAATTCAGCTATGCGGCCACGGTCAGGGAGGCGTTCGAGAAGGAGTGCCGCAACTTCCACGATTTTTCAAACATGGACAACGAGGTCCATCCGGCAAGGCCGCAGGGCATGGACTGGGAGTGCCCGTGCTGTGAGGTGTTCGACTAGTCCTCCTCGGCGGTGCTAGACTCCAGGAATCGCGGACGGCTGGTGGCCCGGTCTGACACCTGTGCAGACTGGGACCGTGTACGGTTTCTAGCAGGGCGGTCTGCCCTGACGGGTCAGACCGTAGTACCCGCGTCGGACGCCTCGCTGCCTGTCCTTTGAGCGGTGCTGCGGCCGCTTTTGCACGTCTCCCTACGCCGATTGCCTTTTTTCCCTCGTATTCTGCTTTACCGCCGATTGGAATGACTTGCCCGGTACGGCCACCAGCTCGATCCAGTAGCCCGCTAGTGACTTGACCACTTCGACCAGTCCTTGATAGCTGATCGGTTTGGCGATGTAGCCGGCGGCGTCGAGGCCGGCAGCGCGACACTTCTGTTCGGCCTCCTTGGACGCGGCCATGATCACGACCGGAATGGTGCGAAGCTTCGGGTCAGCCTTGATCTCATCGAGAGCCTCGTGGCCGTTTTTTCGAGGCAATGTCAAATCGAGGAGAATGAGGCCGGGCCGGGGCGCGTTCTCTTCTGTGTAACCGTTCGCGAGCGTGAGATAGTCGATCAGTTCCTGACCGTCCTCGACGATATGGAGCTCGTTGACCAGCTTCGCCGCCTCGAACGCTTCCAGGGCGCTCTTCTGGTCGTCGTGATCGTCCTCGGCCATGAGGATGTGGAATGTCTGCCTGTCGTCGGTCTCCGTGTCCGTAAACATGGTGGTTCCCTACCAAGTCTAAGTTCGGCTCTCGAGGTGACTAACTTTAGGAGCGAGCACTTCCAATCCCTCCACACTCGTAGTGTGGAGGGCACATCGGGAGTCCGCGAACGCGGTGAACCTCAGCCAGTCAAATGACCTCGCTTATCGTGCCGTCCCATTGAGCCCGCCCCTAGACCCTGATCCCTCGATCCCCCGTAACTCAAGCTACCTGGCCGAAGGTCCTGAAAATCCGGCATTTATCCCGTGTAGAACACCGGTGCGACTACCTAAGCCCTCTGCCGACCTAACACGGAATAATCCTATTGCAGATCGCCCGTTTGCAGTCTGGCGGAACTTCAAGAAGAGGGCAATTTGCGAGCCTACTGACAGGCTGGTCTAAACCCTGGCCTGCGAGGTGCCGAAATGAAACATATGCGCCAATTCGTCTTCAACTTGAGCGGCTCCATGCCGGCGAAGACCGTCGGTCGTCCCAGGCGGACGTTCACGAGTGCCATACGCAGGCGCGGCGTAACCTCCGTCATGGTGCTCCTCATGATGTTCGTGGCCCTCACCGTCATGCTCAGCCTAGCCGGCCTCGCCATGGGCTCCATGAAGCGCTCGGGCAACGAGAAGAGCAGCATGCTGTCGCTCCAGGTCGCGCAGACGGTTCTGGAGTACGAGGTCGCCGCGGCCTACGAACGGGCCAAGCTGAACAACGGCGACTTCGAGTTCATGTTCACAGACCACTCCTTATTTGCCGACTCGATAACCTCGGGCGCTCTCGCCGTCTCGTTCGTGGAGCCTCAGGGAAATGGATCGTACGCTTGGATCACGAGCTACTCCCTGCACAAGAACAAATTTAGGAGCGTCCGGCATCTGGTCAAGTCGCGCGACGTCTCGATCTGGAACAATGCGGTCTTCGCCGGCACCGGCGCAGCCGGCCAGGCGATCAACGGCAACGTCGACATCCGCGGCTCCATCCACATCCTCGGAGAGGGCGAGCCCTACTCCGACCTCAACGGCAACGGCCAGTGGGACGACGCGGAGGTCTACAGCGACGACAACGGCAACGGCGTATGGGATCCAGGCGAGCCTTGGGTCGACTCCAACAACGACGGCGTCTGGAATTCTCAAGAGCCGTTCCAAGACACGAACTGGAACGGATTGTACGACCCGCCGATCACGACCACCGAGCTGTCAAGCTCCTTCAGCGGCTCCGCGCTCATCGGCAATAACTATAGCGGCATGCCGCTAGAGCTGGAGAACATGGTGCCGCCGCCGCCGATCATGTATGGCCTCGAGACCCTTGAGGCCGAGGTCCGTGTCAAGCACGGCCAAATATCCTTGAGCGGCACGGCTCTAGTCGGCCAAAGCTACGACCCCGACGGCGGAACCAGCAAGGGCCAGATCGACGGCTCGTACGTCAACGACGGCTACACAGGCAACCAGGGATATTCGAGCGTCTATAGCGAAAACGGATACAACAAGGGCTATGACATCAACAACCTGGACATCAAGTTCCCGTTCATCAATGGCCTCGGCGCCGAGCCCTACGTCGACCAGTACAGCGTTGCGTGGAGCACGCACGAGTTGTTCCTCGACAGCAACTCGATGACCGTTCCGATCAACGAGTTGGAGAGCTCGACTTCAGCGTTCGACTTCATGGACGGGCTAGGCAACAGAATGGCATTCATCCCGGCCGGTCAAGTCAGCTCCGTCGACGGTTCAGTCTCCACAGAAGACCGCATGTACGTGGAAGGAATTATCAAAGTTGACGGCGATCTGAAGTTCAACAGGAACCTCGGCGAGCTTCGCTATTCCGGCGCAGGATCGATCTACACGACGGGAGACATGAACATCTCTACCAGCATCTTGCCGGAGGACGGCCTGATTTTCCCGACAGGCACGACTCTCGGCCTGATCGCGGAGCGCGACATGAACCTCGGGATGGGCAACGGCGACGCGCAGCTCTCCATGGTCGGAGCGTTCTTCGCCCAAGGCACAGTCTACAGCAGGAAGCAGAACCAGATTGCAGGCACGTTCGTCGCCAACTTCTTCGACATGGGCACGAACATCCCGAGCATCTACCAGGTGCCGGCGTTGGTCAACAACATGCCCCCGGGGATGCCCGGCGACAAACACTTCTACGCGCTCAAGTTACGTAGCTGGCGCGAAAGAAAGTTCAACTTCGTAATCGTCCCCTAGCCGTCGCGAGGCGACAGGGCGTCCTGACGCAGGCCGTGGTCCGCAAGAACGAGCGCGACCATGGCCTCGACCATCGGAACTGCCCGCGGAAGCACGCACGGGTCGTGCCGGCCCCGCCCCTTGATCGTCGTGTTCTCCAGCTCCGTCGTCACCGTGTCCTGCTCGTGCATGATCGTCGAGGTCGGCTTGAACGCCGCACGCATCGTGATCGGCATCCCGTTGCTGATCCCGCCCTGGATACCGCCGCTGTAGTTCGTCGTCGTGTACGCCGTCTCGCCGTCGTCCGAGCGGTAGGCGTCGTTGTGCTCCCGCCCCGTCATGTCCGTGCCCGCGAATCCGCTTCCCACTTCGAACCCCTTGCACGCGGGAAGGCTCATCACCGCCTTCGCCAGGTCTGCCTCCAGCTTGTCGAACACCGGCTCCCCCCAGCCGCACGGAACCCCGCGCGCGACGCAGGACACCGTGCCGCCGAGCGAGTCACCGTCCTTCCGCGTACGCTCGATCAGCGCAACCATCTGCTCGGCGACCGCCGCGTCGGGGCACCTCGCGATGTTCGACTCCACGTCCGCCATCGTCACAGTCTCCGGGTCGATGTCGGCTGTCAGCGCCTGAACCTTGCTCACCCAGCCGACCACTTCGACGCCCCACCGCTCGCGCAAAAGCGCCTTCGCCACAGCCCCGGCGGCAACGCGCCCGACCGTCTCCCGGGCAGAGGCGCGCCCACCGCCCGACCACGCCCGGACGCCGTACTTCTGGTCGTAGGCAAAGTCCGCGTGCGAAGGCCGGTACTTCGTCCGCATCTCCTCGTAGTCGCTCGACCGGGCGTCCGAGTTGCGCACCATCATCGCGATCGGAGTCCCGAGCGTCACGCCGTCCAGAACGCCGCTCAACACTTCGACAGTGTCGCTCTCCTTGCGCTGAGAGACGATCTTGCTCTGCCCCGGCCGGCGACGGTCCAGCTCGCGCTGGATCTCGTCCACGTCGATCGGCAGCTTCGCCGGACAGCCGTCAACGATCACGCCGACCGCCGCACCATGCGACTCGCCGAACGTGCTCACCCGAAAAAGGACGCCAAAGCTGCTCGCCATCCGGGGCGAGTCTACCGGCTAGGCTATCGCCTGAATCCGGCGCGCCATCTCGAAGTCATACGCCGTCAGCCCGCCCGCGTCGTGGGTCACAAGGGCGACCCGCACACGCTGGTACCCGATGAACAGGTCCGGGTGGTGGTTCAGCTCGTCGGCCAGGTGCCCGCAAGCGGTGGCGAACATCACCCCCCTGCCGTAGCTGTCGAACTCGAACTCGCGGGCCAGGGCGCCGTCCTCCACGGCCCAGCCAGAAAGAGAGGCCAAGGCCGCCTCGACCTCCGCCTCCGTCAGCTTGTCGTAACTCAGTGTATCCATGATGCCCGTACCTGGGAAAGTTGCTAGGACAGATTACCGGAGGCGGTCCAGGGGCCACGGTAGAATCAGGCGACAAGGTTCAACGATGAGCGCACCAGACATAACAAAGAATGACCTGTCCTACAGCTCGGCCCGGGAGATCCACCGAAACCTAGCAACAGCCCAGCTTGTCGAACGCGCGATCAAGAGCGGCGACGGCGTCCTGAGCGCCGATGGTGCACTTGTCGCATACACCGGAAAGTACACCGGCCGGACCCCGAAGGACAAGCGCGTCGTGCGCGACGCTGCCACGGAGGACAACGTCTGGTGGGACAACAACGCCGAAATCTCGCCAGACGAGTTCGACGCGATCCTCGCAAAGGCCAACGAGGTCCTGCCGTCAAAAAGCATCTACATCGTGGACGCCTGGGGCGGGGCCGATCCAGACCACCGGATCGCCGTGCGGGTAATCGTAGAAGACGCCTACCACGCGCTGTTCATCAAGTCGCTCCTCATCCGCCCGACCGCAGAGGAGCTGGCGAACTTCCAGCCCGAGTGGACGATCCTGGACCTCGGTAGCGAGACCTACGTGCGAAAGGTGGACGGCGAAGAGCGAGACGCCATGATCGCCCTCGACTTCGCGCGCAAGACGGTCGTCATCTTCGGCACAAAGTACGCCGGAGAGATGAAGAAGAGCGTCTTCACAATCCTAAACTACCTCCTGCCGCTCAAGGGCGTTATGAGCATGCACTGCTCCGCCAACATCGGCGCAGGCGGCGACACAGCGCTGTTCTTCGGCCTCTCCGGCACAGGCAAGACGACGCTCTCCGCAGATCCAGCGCGCAGGCTCATCGGTGACGACGAGCACGGCTGGACCGACAACGGAGTCTTCAACTTCGAGGGCGGTTGCTACGCCAAGTGCATCAAGCTCAGCAGAGAGGGCGAGCCGCAGATCTACAACGCCATCAGGTTCGGCGCGGTGCTCGAAAACGTCGTGCTTGACGACCAGGGAGTTCCCGATTACGACGACGGCTCGATCACCGAGAACACCCGCTGCGCCTACCCTGTCGAATTCATCGAGGGCGCCGTCATCCCCAGCCTCGGCGGCCACCCGAAGAACATCGTGTTCCTCACCGCAGACGCCTTCGGGGTGCTCCCGCCGATCACCAGGCTAACCCCCGAGCAGGCAATGTTCCACTTCCTGAACGGATACACGGCCAAAGTCGCGGGCACTGAGGCCGGAGTCACCGAACCGCAGGCAACCTTCTCCTCATGCTTCGGACAGCCGTTCCTGCCGCTGCCCCCCAAGGTGTACGCCGAGCTGCTCAAAGAGAAGATCGCCACGCACGGTTCCAAAGTCTGGCTCGTCAACACCGGCTGGACCGGCGGCCCCTACGGAGTCGGCAGCCGAATGAAGCTCGCCCACACTCGCGCAATGATCGACGCCGCGTTCTCTGGCGCGCTGGACAGCGTCGAGTACGAGACCGACCCAATCTTCGGCCTCGAAGTTCCGACAAGCTGCCCGAACGTCCCCGCCGACGTGCTCGCCCCCCGCAAGACTTGGTCCGACAAGGACGCCTACGACAACAAGGCGCGAGAGCTTCAGGCGATGTTCGAGCAGAACTTCAAGAAGTACGCCTAGCGGTTCGCCCAAAGGCCGCGAAGGTCGGGAGAGAGGAAATCAACTTCGGCTCTCGACCCGAAGATCTTCCCAAGGTGGCCGTCCACGAACATGACGTGGATGCCCGCCCCGTGCCGAGGCTCCGCCCCTTTCAGGTCTTCACCCGTCGGAGCACCGCGCAGCGCCAGCCTCGTGACCCAGCGCGTATCTTCATTGAAGTCGACGTTGCTGTTGTCGAAGCCGACCATGAAGGCGTCGAACGGGACGACGTTCCCTGCGAGGTCGCGGAAAGGCATCGGGTTGAAAGTGCCCATTGCGCCGCCGTTCGACGTCTCGGCGATGAGCGCCGTCGTCTTCGGGTTGCTCAGCAGCATGTGCGCCTGCGACCCCATCGGCAGGTACATGCCATACGTCAGCTCGATGTCGACGCGCTTGTTTCCGTCATCCCCGAGCGCAGGCATCTTCTCGCTGTCCTCTGCGGAAGGGCAAGAAAAAGTTGCGCGCTTGTTCATCGACTGCGTGAGCAACGACGCCCAGACGATCGGCTTGCCGCCCGTCAGCATGGGAGCGCCGTTCCCGCCGATGTTGTAAAGCGGGGGCAGGCGGTCGTCATTGAGCGTCGCGTAAAGCATCATGGAGTTATAAATGGCCTTGATGTTCGACGCGCAAACCTGCTTGTTGCGTTGGTCCCGCATTCCGTACCAGACCGGCATCCCCGCGCCGACAAGCACGATCATGATGATAAATATCCACCGCAAATCCTTGCGGGACATGTATTGGGAGCCGGGCTTTTTCGAGCCTTCAGGCTCGTCGGGGTCGTAGTCTCCAACGCTCGAAACCATGCGATAACCTACAGCCTACGTGCGGATCAGCTCGTACTTCTTGAGCGTGCCCTGAAGTTTTTCTTTGTCGACCATCAAGTCGAAGTTTTCGCCTTCCAACACCGGCAACATCCCAAGACTGATGTTTTCGCTGCCGACGCGCCTGCCGAAAAGGAACAGTGAAGCAAGCTCTCGGTCGGTGAACACGTTGCCGGTCAGCTCGCCAATCTTTTCAACCAGCCTCGGCAACCTCGTCCACTTCTGTTTCGCGCGGTCCTTGAATGCGATAAGGAACGCCTGTTGCCGGCCCTGGCGGGCAGAGCCGCTGTCGCGCCGGTAGCGAACATAGCCCATGGCGTCGTAGCCGTCCAGCAGTTGCTTGCCAGGATACAGGTCGATGTGCAGATTGCCGCGCTCGTCGTCGTACTTCAGCCGCCTCTTGACGTTCACCTCGACGCCGCCGACCAGGTCAACCATCTCCTGGAACACGTCGTAGCTGACGACGACAACCCGGTCAATCTTAACTCCGATCAGCCCCTCGACCGTCGTCTCGGCAAGGCTTGGACCGCCGTACGAGTGAGCCGCATTGATCCGCACGACACCGTGTCCCGGGACGTCCGCGAGCGTGTCGCGAGGAATTGTCAGGCCCGTGATCTTGTTCTCCGCGAAGTTGAGCCGGACGACCATCACTACGTCGCTCCGCGCCGATGACCGCGCAATCACCTCGCCCCCAGGCTTCCTGTCCTCGTCAGTGCCGAGAATCAACAGGTTGAGCGTGGGTTGGCCAAAGACGTCCGCAGGGTCTTCGTTCGCCAAAACGCCTCGGAACAGGCCGGCGAGCCCTGAGTCGGAGCGAATGAATCCGATCGCCGTCCCGACCAGGAGAACTGCAAGGACGTAGACGCCGTACAAGCTCCAGTGAAGCACTCGCTTCCGCCGCGCCTTCTTGTCCGTCGTCGGCTCGTACTCCATCGGACTTTCCGTTTCCGGCTTCTTTTCGATCTTGTCCATCTCTATGTTCCGCAACCACAGGCCCGCCCCCCAAGAGACTTCAACGCGATCCGGTCAGGCATCGTTCGCAAACTTCCTTGAGGTCAGCGCCAATTCACAGGACGTGGGAGGACCCCCCGACGTTTCGCCCATGTCCGTGCGCCTAGGGCCGTCTGGATTATCGGTGCCCCGCCAGGATAAGGCCATCCTGACATATGAGATATCCTCTGGCCAGACATGGGTGCGAGCGTGACTCTCCGGCCGTACGGGGTCGTAATGGACGGCAGGCTCGAGCTTGGCCTTGAGGTCGTTCTCGACGAGCACGGCGCTATCAGCGAGTTGAGGCCTCACACCGGCGTCCCGGACCAGTACCTGCTCTCGGCCGCCTTCGTGAACGCCCACTCGCACTTCGAGTACAGGGGGCTCCAGGGCGCCGTTCACGAAAACGAATACTTCGCCTGGATCAAGGCGCTGACAGAGCTCAAGCGCGCACAGTCCGATACACAAGTCCGTGAAGACTGCCTGCTCGCGGCAGCCGAGAACCGCACGACAGGAGTCGCACTGCTGGCCGAGCATTCCGACAGGCCGTTCTCAGGAATGGCAATGGCCGTCCACGCGCTGCACGGCGCAATCTTCCAAGAGGTCATCACGTTCAATGAACACGCCGACCCGGCAGCAAAACTGATGCAGGTCGCAGAAAACCTGCGCGAGAACGCGCAGTACTTCCACGACGACATGGCAATGACCCCCCACGCGCCATGGTCAGTCGACACGGAAACCCTCAGGGCGCTCGCGAAGGGAGACCGATTTATCAGCATCCACGTAGCAGAGTCCGTCCACGAGAACGCTTATTTCAAAGACGGCAAAGGCCCGATCGCCGACGCGTGCGCGAAGGCCGGGATCGAGCACCCGCACGGCGCCCGCACCGTCGCCTTCCTCGCCGACCTCGGATATCTGCGGCCAGGCGTACAGTTCGTCCACGCGTGCGACATTAATGACGAGGAGATTCGGCAGATAGCAGACGCGGGCGTCTCGATCGCCCACTGTCCGAGGTCCAACGAGGCTTTGAACTGCCCGCGCGCACCGGTCCGCGACATGCTCGATGCAGGGGTGCAGGTCGGCCTCGGTCTCGACTCCGCCGCCAGCAGCGGCCCGATCGACATGTTCGCCGAGATGGCCGCGTCCCTGCGAGTTTCAGAGCAGCTCGGCAAGCCGATCACTCCCGAGGAGGCCTGGCGCGCCGCGACCACGATGGGCGCAAAGTCCATCGGCCACGACGATTGGGACATCGCAGTGGACTCGCTCGTGCCGATGATAAAGCTCCATGTCCAAGACGCCCAGCACATCGAGGACCTGATTGTGCTAGGGAGCCCGGAAACAGTCGAATGGGTGACATCCGAGATTCGCAGCTAGAACAGCTCTGGGAAGTGGTCCGCTCGATCCCGTCCGGGCGCGTCGCGGCGTACGGCGCCGTCGGCCGAGCCTTGCCCAACCCCGCCTCCGGCTACATGGTCGGCCGCTGGATGGCCGCCTGTCCGACTGATATCCCCTGGTGGAGGGTCGTCAATAAAAGAGGCGAGCTCCCGATCAACAAGCGCGACCCCCGCCTAGCAACCGACCAACAGCTGCGCCTAGAGGCCGAGGGAATACAGTTCGAAGACAACCGCGTCAGCCAAGATTCCTTCTGGGAGCCAGAGCAAATCTAACTCCCAGGGGAAGGCGAGCGTCCCCGCGAGCCGCGTCTGCCGCCGAACCTCAACGGACAAGACGCCCCCGAACCCCCGAACCTCCCCCTACGCCTCCGCATCGTGCGAAGCCTCCGCCTCGACCTCCTCGTACTCTTCATACAGGTCGTCCTCCTCCTGCTTGATGTCCGGGTTGATCGTCTGCACGACACGCGCGGTCACCGCGTCGCCCGTGATGTTGACCACCGTCCGCATCATGTCCAGCGGGCGGTCGATCGCCCACAGGAACGAAATCTTCGACACAGGAAGCCCGACCGCGCTCAAAACCACGGTCATCGTCACGAGACCGGCGGACGGAATCCCCGCCGCGCCCATCGCCGCTACAATGCTGGTAAACGCAACCGTCAACTGGCCTCCAATCCCAAGGTCTTGCGCAAACGCCTGGGCAAAGAACAGAACAGCTATCGCTTCAAAGAGCGCAGTGCCGTCCATGTTCAGCGTCGCACCAACCGGGAGCACAAAGTTGCTGATACGCTTCGACACGCCGGTCTTGCCGACGCAGGTCATCGTGACAGGCAACGTCGCGCTGGAGCTGCTCGATCCGAACGCTGTCGCAAGAGCAGGGCTGAACTGCTTCAGGAACTTGATCGGACTGTACTTGCCGACCACCTTGAGCATGATCATCAAGAAAATGAAGTGGGTGACAAGGCTGAGCGTGAGAGTGAGCGCAAATAGGCCGAGCCCCTTCGAAATGATGCCCAGGTATCCAAAGTCCTGTGTGCCGATCGCCTCGGCGATCAGGCAGCCCACGCCGATAGGCGCCATCGTCAGCACCCATCCAATTAGCATGTATATGATGTCGTTCAAACCCTCGAAGAAGTTGAACACCGGCGCCACGCGCCGCTTGCCGAGCTTCAGCATCGCCAGCGCGAAGAGGATGATGAAGAAAAGAATCGCCACGATGTCCCCGCTTGCGATCGCCGCGATCGGGTTTGTCGGGATCGTCTTCAGGATCATCTCCGCCGGGCTCATGCTCGCGATCGCAATGTCGTTCGCGTCAGAAGACCACGCCTCAACCAGCGGATCGCCCGGCCGGAGGATGTTTACGTAGGTCACGCCGATCACGACCGCGACCATCATCGTCCCGACGTACCAGAGCGCCGCTTGCCGTCCTAGCCGCCCCAGCTTCTTGATGTTCCCGAGGCTGGCAATGCCGATCAGCACGGTCGCGATGATCAGCGGGATGACCAGCATCTTCAGCATTCGGATGAATATCTGACCGACGACGTACACGATCTCCGTGACCACCGGTCGCACGACCACCTTGTCGCGCTTCTTGACCTCCGTCGACTGGAAAGTAACGCCGGCCGACCGGCTCAGCTCGGCCTGAGCGTTCTCGAGCGACATGCCGATCACTACCACCGTGCTGTCGAACGTAATCTCGTACGCGGGGTAGTTGTCCCCCTCATCAGCCGCTACCACGGCTGCAGTCGACGGCTCCGACCCCTTCGGATCGTTGTCAGCCGTCGCGATCTCAACGTTCACGTACGTGCCGTCACTGAGTGTGGCTCGCAGTTCGTCGCCGGGCTGGACGCCGACCGGCACGATCTGTGTCAGCAACAGTCCGAGGAGGATGCCGAGGCCGATGCCAATCATGACTTTGAGGCCAAAACGTTTGTCGTGCATATTTGCAACCTACGGAACCAGGAGGTCTCGCTAATCCTACCGGAAGGGCCTAGGCGCTCGCATACCGCTCGACAAGCTCAGACCACGATCCGGACTCGATAGCGCCCCTGATCTCCGCCATCAGCCGCCCATAGAACGCCAGGTTGTGCAGCGTCGCCAGCCGGGCCGCCAAAGGCTCGTCCGTCTTGAACAGATGCCGCACATACGCTGCCGAGTACCGCTCGGTCTGTGGAAAAACCGACTCTGGATCATACGGGCCGTCGTGCTCCGCCCACCGCTTCGCCTCCGCGTTCACTCGCCCCTGCATCGTATAGAGGGTGTGGTGCCGCGCCATCCGGGTCGGCAGAACGCAGTCGAACATGTCGATCCCCGCCGCGACCGCATGTAAAATGTCGCCGGGGTGCCCCACCCCCATCAGGTAACGAGGCTTGTCGGCAGGCAGCAGCGGAGCGGCAAACTCGACGACGGGCCGCTGCATCTCCGTCGGCTCCCCGACGCTCACGCCGCCGATCGCAACACCGTCAAAACCCAGCGACGAAACGTACTCCGCCGACTCCCGACGCAGGTCCTCGTGCGTCCCGCCC
>SDBV01009344.1_pt1 | contig 13049 bp, 12 predicted proteins | sample 2277081 | NCBI WGS metagenome assembly SDBV01 (sample SAMN10402039, study PRJNA504765) | marine sediment metagenome | isolation source: marine sediment core GS10_PC15, 223 cmbsf | place: Arctic Ocean: Southern Knipovich Ridge | collected 2010
AGAAAAATGAAAATGTCGCCAAAAGTCCCGAACGCATTCGGGATAATTTTGCAGAGTTTCCGTTCAGACACTTTCTACCTTCGGCGAGCTCCAAATAGAGGATTGCATTAGGCATCATAGATGCATGTAGAAGAATAGAACAATTGAATGTTGAAATGAAAGAAAAACATATATCTTGAATGCTTTCCTGAGTGCTCGATTTTACTCCAACTCTTCGACATGTTCCGAAAGAGGCCCGAGCGTTATTAAAATGTTCACTAAGGACATTTTAAAGGAGGAGCCAGCCTGCAGGGGCGCGATTTTACTCGAAGTGCTGATGAATTGGAACTATAATCCGGATCAATCAACAGTCTATTACAGCAGCCCCTTTCTTATTCCATAATAATCACCACAACTGTTATATAAATATTCTCCCCGAGTCGTAGCGGGCGCTTCGACCTCTAAGCCTCCTTTGGTCTCTGAATAACGCTCCTATTGATCATAGCTTGTAGGAACGCTGCGCCTGTCTGTGCCGACCAGGGTAGAGTAATATTGAACACTGAACCTAATTGGATTACTTTTCCAACTAATCACATCCTCAACATGCTTGGCAGAACATGTCGGGGAGCAGAAATTCTTTTTTCCCAAAAACGCTAGATTTTAATTTCTGATTTTACAGCATCGTTAGTTTCCGCTTACCTTTTATACCAATCTGATCATTTTCATCTAATACGATTCCTAAAACAAGGTATTATTCAACTCATCTCTACCAATACTAGTCAGAAGATCAAGAGTTGTCCATTTTATTTCTTACCTTAAAGAATATTTATTTTGACCAAATGGCAAAAAAAAACCGGAACACCGATAGCGCCAAAACGACCAAAAGCCTTCCTAATTCACACAGCGGTGCATTCAGGATTTCAGAAATTGAACCAAATGATTGGGGCGCGATGGATGAGAGCGCAAAAAAGGAATACCTGGACTGTGTTGAAGGTTTTTATAAAGAGGAAATCATAGATGGTTGGTTTGAGATCTCTGAGGAAGCGGCGGAAAAGTACCTTTCCAATTCGAAAAATCACGTTTATTGGAGGGTTGCAATCACCATTCTATCAGGGCTACTTGCGATTTTGAATTTACTGATCGCATATTCGTATACAGAACTACTGGCCTTGCCTGCTGCCTTGTTCGCCGCCAGCCTTGCTGTGATGACAAACCTGGAAAGCCTCCTCAAAAACTCCGATAAAGCTAAAGATTCACGGGAAATAAGGGAGAAATTTCTCGATGCCTATCGTGAATACACGATGCTGTGGCAGGTACATGTTTTCGCTCATGGTCAGCATCATTCCGCTTGTATCAATGCTTCTGCTCTCTACGGTATGTCTGTTGACAAGGACAAGGAATTGCGAAATTTTGTGCGTGAACAACTGAGCACTTCAAAAAATAAAGCAAGCGCGAATTGAGTGGTGATAGTCAAAATACTGCCTATGATTTTCCGGTCGAAAAGAATTCCCGACCTGCCATTTCTACTGTCTCCAAAGACAGAAGTCCTGTAGGATATGAAAGACAAGGAGGATTGAAGAGAAATGATAGGTGGAAACCTCGTAAACCCAAACATAAACTTGTATCATGACGGGCGCGGAAATTATAGCGATTGCGAGTGGAAAAGGAGGTACAGGCAAAACACATATTGCGTCCTCCCTGGCTTACTTACTGCAAAGTACCGGACTCAGAACCTTAATGATTGACACTGATACCGGAACAGATGGTCTATCTTTATTTGTATTGGGGGAGGACGGAACAAAACAAATTGATCAGTTCGATGAAAATCAAACCTTCAGAGGTATTGTCGAAAGCTGGAATGGCAAGAAGATCTCTTACGCTATTGGCAAGGTAAATAGACTTAGGGATCACGGACTCAGATATCCAATAATATTAAGCGGCGGAAAGGGGATTTATGGGGATAAGAAAATCGTAAGCGACCAAGACTCCGTTCCCAGAGTAGGTCAGGATAAATTCAGAAAATTATTGAAAGCCCTTTTCGACGACCTGAGGCTCCGGGAATTTGAATTTGAAATTGAAGGTACTGATAAGACTGAATTGAAAAGATTTGATTACATCATCCTGGATACCAGGGGAGGATTTTCATTTGAAAGTACGGATGTATGTGCCTTGGCAGATAGCTTTATCATCGTTACAGAAGCCCAATATACCTCTTTTTATCAGGACCGGAATCTTGTGAACAAGATTAATGCCGCTGCTAATATAATAGGGAAGAAAACTTTTTTAAGGGCAATCATTGTGAACAAGGCCATAGAAGGGGAAGAAAAGGATTTTAGGCTCTCACTTGAAAAGGAGTTTCACATAGATTACAATGATACCTATAGCTTTCCTCTTGATCTGGAGGCGATGAAGGCATATAAGACGCATAAGGTGCCTATTAAGGAGTATCCGGGCAGTGAGTTTGCTTCCGCCGCCGTCTTTGCCTTTTCAAATATTATGCGACATATCACCGCTCCATGGCCTACGAAGATCATTAACAAATGGAATGATCAAATAGACGTAGTAGAAAAGGCTTATGCCAAAAAATTGAAGAAAGAATCCTGGATTTCCATTAGATTACTCATTCTGTGGTTCACGCTGGGGGTAGTGTTGATTGGAACTTCGGCATACTTTGGGTATGCGTACTTTAATCAACGAAAGGTGAGAAATGACATTTATACCTTATTCGATACTTCCACGCCGTCATTTAACAGGATATCAAGTTTGAGTAGTCTTTATAGCAAAGGGTATACCCACTTCAATGGACTTGATCTCTCAGGCCTTGACTTATCCGGAATTGACTTATCTGGAATTGAATGTAAAAATTGCCTGTTTACCAACGCCAATTTGAGCAATGTTGACCTCTCCAATTCCAACCTTCTGGGGGCTGATTTCCAGGGCGCTGATTTAACGAATACCAATTTTAGCAATACTATTATGGACGAACCCGACTTGAAACAAGGTATTTTACCCGATAATGCTCCTATAGAAGTTGATTCTGAAAAGAAGGGGAATTAAGTTATCTGTTCCGGGATTGATGTGTTTACCTTTAATTATTTCCATCCGGTCGAGAGAACACATACCTGGCATATTGCTTATGGCAATTCGTAAATCCGTTTTCAAATGTCAGCTTATTGGACTTTAAATAATAGAATAATAGAACAATTGAATGTTGAAATCAGAGAAAAAATATGACTTGAATGCTTTCCTGAGTGCTTGAAGTTACTTCTAAATTCCTCATTCTAATGTTCTTAATTCATTCTGTTTCCGTTCAGAAGCCATTTAAAAAGTAATGTGAGCTAAACTATAAATATTCAGTTGTAAGTAAAAATCCTTAAGAATAATCACTCAGCGCTATATGTTTTGCAAACCAGAAGGAAATCGAACAAATAACCACAACGCTTCATCTGAGGTTGCTCAAAACAGCAAAAATTGTATTCAGACCGTTATGGTAGAAATTGGCGCAGTTCACAAGGGAGACTAGCGTTACAATAGTGCATATAAGAAGGTATACCGAGCTATTACTTAATAATAATATACTCTATTTTCAAGCTGTATTATATGTATTATTCACATATTAGCTGGTACAACATTTCCAATAAACTCATTATCAATGCACTTTAAGTTCAGGCCACATGATACCAAATCTTTAAGTAGGTTTATATATATTTTAATAAATAATGTTATATACATTTGATTAATTCAATTATACTTTTTACTTTCACCACGCAAAACATCTGTCCAACAACTTTACATCTACCACTTTGGCATGTCATGATGTAGACCTGGATCATGTTAAATAACCAATAAATTTATAGTATATGGCTAAAGAAAATTTAGTATCTGTAGTATTTTCTACGGAAGAAATGGAACAAGCTAAAACGAATATTGATGCGTTATTAGCTATGCTTGGCCCTAAGTGTATCAGTTTAACCCCCGAAGAACGTCAGAATTACGGCCGCATCGGGGAGAAAACTGAAAACTTCTCGCGGAAAGTTGTTCAATACATAATTGAACAACCCGAATTTACGCCTAATTTTATTGATGGGGAGGAAACAAAGGCAGATTTTGATGCCAGGGAATTTTTGAAATCCTTGCTCAAGCAATTGAATACGCTAAGAAATATGGCGGATGACACTGCACTGTTATTAGGTTTTGACCTGTATCAATCGGAGCTGGGTTATTATCAGAATTTAGGTATGTTGAACGAACGGGGTGTAAATGGAGCCAAAGCCATTTATGAAGATTTAAAAGCCAGATTCCCCGGTGGCAAGCGCAGGAAAAATAATGGGAAAAATGACGGAGATGGGAAGGAGAATGATAAGCGGGATGATTAGAAGTAAAAAACGTTTGCATACAAGCCTGTCTATTCCAGACGGGCTTTTTTTTTGCAGTTATTCAACCCGAAATATGCATTAGAAAATCTATTCCGCCTTTAAAATGCTTCAAAACAGTGCGTTACACTCACTTATCTCAACTCACCATAGCGGTGCTATGCTTCGTCTCCATAAGTGGCTGTTTTATTGCATTTTTAAGGCTCATCACGAAGTTCTAATACATAATCCGGGTTCAAATTACCGGCCACAATTTCCTCACCGGAATCAGCTCTGCACATGCCTGAAAAAAGGCGGAAGTTGCAGTAGCTCAACAAGCTCAAAGTGCCTGGAGGCATTCCTTCCAAACCTCAATGGTGTCTTGGGCACCAACTTTCGAGTCTTGGACACCAACTTTCGTGTCTTGGGCACCAACCTTGGTCTCTTGGGCACCAACTTTGGTGTCTTGGACACCATGCTTTGACCTCCTGGACACCAACTTTGGTCTCCTGGACACCAACATTGGTCTCTTGGACACCTTCGATTGTCTCTTTTACAAGCTAAAGGTTTCATTTTTACCATGGCGGCTGTAAAATAGAATGTCTAAGTATCAAATCACACCTAATTTATTTGTGGTCATCCGGATGTGTTTATTATTGACCTTGGGGGGAATGAAATCCGGGGATTACTGAACTAGGATATGGTAAAGCTTTCTATTTCAGTTCTTCCGGATTTGTAAGCCGGAAGGAGATATAATCTGGGTGACATTAAAGATGCAAATAGAAATGCAGGGATATTACTACGGCCGCCAGACTTTTCTCATTTTTAAACAACTTTTTTAAATTTCTGATAGCGGTAATCTAAAAGTTCTTTATTTGGTCGGAGAATTTTAGACTTAGGAATTATTAACATTTGATCGTTCATTTCTTGAATTCCGTATTTCAGCATTGAACCATCTATTTCATGTAGAACATCTTCTCGAACTTCAATTCTATAATCCGGTGTGATTCCAATGATATTTTGATCAAATGCCGCATGATGTATTTTACACAGTGAAAGTCCATTCGGTACTTCCGGCTTGCCTCCCTCCCGATCAGGAATAATATGAGCTGCATCCAATAAAGATCGATGCTTCAAATTGCAAATTGCACAATGCTCTTGATAAGCCATCAATACCCTTTCACGAAAACTTTGCTGATGCAAACGCACCAATACTTCTCTTGTTTGATATTTTCGTCTATAAATGGAGCTTGGATCAGATAATACACTGCTATTATAGAGCACTTCCTTACTTTCGGCTGAAATGACAAATCTAAGATTGCCGGGTTCATCGTCTATGATAAAAAACGGCCATGCTACGAAATATTTTCCTTTTAATATTTGATGAAAATAAACAATTGGAATATTCCCATTCTTGGCTTCTCTTAATCCAACATTATCTGGATGATTGATATCCGTTCCTCTATAACTATAGTACAGGGTCACATCATCAATAAATTCATCTGAATAGATACTTTTTCGCACTGAAGTGATTGAAATAGGAATCTTTTCAATCATTTTAGGTTTCCATATTCCTTTGGCTCCAATTAATGGGATGGTAACATTTTTATACTGGAATCCCCGGGTTAATAATTTCCAATCCAAAACATAATCATGTAATGGAGCTATTTTTTCCAACCAACTAAAAACAGCTAACCTGATTTCATTACTCCTTGGGTGTTCTATCATGCCATTAAAATAGTTAAAGAAATACTATAAGGAAATATTAGTCTTTCTATTTTCATTATTGTTTGTCAAGCTAGGTTTCAAAAATCGCATTCACATCGATTAGACCTCTTTACATGCTGGCTTACCGGAAGGAAATTTGATGAGGAGGTATCAGGCATCTCATATGCGAATAGAAGATCCAGCGGCATTACGAAGGTCTCCGAACGGAATTCGGATCAATTGCCAGGCATAAGTGAGATCTCTTTTTTTTATATTAGAATTTTTAATTGTTCCGGATCAATCTCAATGTTTTCCAAATTCTCTAGTTTAATTATTATCTCTTTTTCAGAATATTCTATCCTTATTGCATTATAAATTTCATCTTTTAATAAATATCGAAAGTTGTTAGAAATAGATGAATAATTATTTATATAAGGTATTCGTAATTCTGAGATCTCGGTCAAAGATTTAAAGTTATCTACATCCCCCTTTCTGAAAAATTTAATTATTGGTTTTAATTTTACATTAATTTCGTGCTCATCGGGTGAATCAAAAAGATTCTTACTTTTTCCTGCAAGTTGAAAAAGAGAATTTTCCTTTGAAGCAATTAAAACCACTCCCTCATCAAAACCTCCTCGTTTTTCTCTCTTTATATTCGCTATTTTCTCAATTTCACTAAATTCGATGCCGTAGGCTTTGCATGTACCTCTAAGAACTTCAAGAACGTCTGCAGCTTCTTCTATTAAATTATCATTAGTTTGGCTCCAATACATTTCCAAACCCTCTTCGACGACTTTTTCCTTTAGGAACTTAATCAACTCCTCAGAACTAACTTTTGTACTCACAACCGTTTCTTGGTTATTTTCAATCTTAACTGGGATTCGATCTCGTACTAGTTTATAAAATTCCCTATGACTGTAAGACAATTCCAAAGGATCTATGCAGCGCACGTCCACTCCTTTTGAGCGTAAAAGGTAGTACGGATGTGACAAGATGCTCCCCTCAATATCAACCACAAAATTGTTCTCTACAGCAAAGGTTCCAATATCTTGAATTAACTTAATATCACGGATGATAGCTATATCTAGGTTGAGTTGAATTTTTCTTTTTGCACTATGAACATGCTCTATAAAATCTTTCTGCAATACTTCAAAATCTTCTTGGGATCTAATTAATCTTCTTTTTTCTGAAAAAATCACCTCACTATAGGAAGTTCTCTTATCATTAAATTCATCCGTAGAGTAATACCATGGTAATAACTCTGGATATATACCACGAGACTCGTTAATAAAGAACATAACAGTCACAGGTTGATCGAGATAGTTGGCAACCGATTTTGTGTAATTTGAAAGCTGTAAAATCTGTTTGTCACTTAAGGATTGCTTCCAATCATAATTTTTGCCAGCATTTTTTGCATACCAGTCACAATCTATATTTACATCAATATATTTTGCTTTACATCTTTTTTTCTTTTTTATTTTCTTGGTTTCAAGTATTACTTCAAATGAGTCATGTGGGTGATAATACAGACCCTCAACTATACCCCAAGTAGAATCAATTCTAACCCTATCAATATTTGGCTTAGCTAGACACAGTGCACCAGCCTTTGAAACAATGAAGTGGTGAATTAAAAAACAGAATTCTTCCGGTTTTAGCCCTGAGTAACTTAATTTTTTCGCGGTTTGAATTAGAAATTCCACCGCATCTTTATACTCAAAAATCGTATCTGACCTTGGAAGCAAGACTTCCATATTGGATAACTTATCTGTTCTTATGGTAATTGGACTTTTAATTAACCTCCTTAAATCAGCTTTTAAAGAAATATCAATCTCGCCATTTACAAGTTGTTCTAATATATGGTCATTTTCTAAAATAAAAATATCCCAGTAAGGCAGACGGCATGAGCTGAATGTCTTCAAACATTCAATTTTATGCCACTTATTCACAGTTGAATCTATAGATTCAAAAACTTCTGGTATTTTTTCTTTATCTTCTTCCGAAAATTTTGTCGGCCTCTTCTTTAATTCTTTCATCCTTTCAGAACCTGGTTTTGAGCCGTTTTCTATTTCATTTTCGATATCAATCTGTAGTATCCAAAAATTTTGTCCATCCCATAACCATTCCAAATGATATCTTTTATTGTCATTAATTTTACTAAACCAAGATGCCGTCAGTTTCAGATTAATATTCAACGTTCTCGCATTTAGACATTTAGTAATGGAAAAATCGAGTTCGTTTGCTTTTTCCAAGCCTTTAATCGATTCAACTTCGATTGATTCGTCTTTTACATTTTGCTTTTCAATCTGCCAATTCATTTTATCTTCTGCAATTCTTCTTTCGTTAGAAAGATGGCCTTGCAGCTTAGGATCTCTATATTCCTGGATTATTAGTGCGATTCCTGATTCGGCACCCTTATAAACATTACTTTTAAAATCTCCGAATATCTCAATTATTGATTTTTTTAATTCGACTACATTGGGTACACAAGTACAGCTAACATATTTACCTCGATCATCAATCGTTTCCTTAATACAACTTGATCTAACAATGATTTTTTTTATCTGTTTTTTTTGAAAAATCTGAATTATGCGTGTTAAATCTTTATTGCTAGATTTTAAAGCTATATTTCCATTTCTAATCCAGTCAAAATAAAGTTGGCTTGAACAAACCAAATAAAAAGGACTTAATAAGTTATAGGGCTTTAAATTAAATGCTTTTAATCCAATATCATTTAATTTATGGGTATCCTCACTTCCAATGATTATCGAGGCGCTATCCATATTTTACTTTTCACAATTTTACTTAGATTCTTTCTCAGTTGCTCCAAAAAAAGTCGTTGCCACCTCTGACAACTTACCAATAGCAGCATCTGAAAAATATCCGATTAGAAATCCTAAACCATAAGAGGTGCTTGGAGAATCCAATGACTTTTCATCAAAGATATTTAGAATTCCAGAAGATATTAAAATAATAATTATAAATGCCAGAGCACCGGACAGGTGCGGCGTGAAAATTCTCCATAACTTCCGATCAACATTCCACAATTCCTTTGCCACAGTGTGATACAACCACTTTATATCATAAAGAACACCGCCCAAAGTTCCTCCAAGCCAAGCTAAAAAATATTTCTTTAATGGTTCATTATTTTCAAAAAAATCAAAATAGTTTATTACAATCAGTAATGTAATAAGCATTACTAAAAAAAGAATAATCGCTAGATAAACTGATTCTATAATTATGTGAATCCAAGCTGACTTTGGGTACCTTGTTTTCCAATCACCTGGTTTTCTGCGATCCGTTATATCACCAGGTGCAAAACCAGAAGAAACAATAGGTGCGTCACCATTTTTCAGCATTCTAATAACTTATCAAATTGACATTATTTATTGTTGTTTTGATATTCTCATGGAATGGAAACTCACGCCAATTAAACTGGCTTGGGATTCTCTCTTGTTGAGCAATAACCCTGCGAAACACCTGGCTTGGAATGTTTTCTTTTGAACATATAAAACTTTTCCCATCTTGATCCATGAGATAAAGGTAACTTAAACTATTGACTTTAACGCTTAAATCTTCAATTCCAGTTAATTCCACCCAATCGAAATAATATCCAATCTGTTGAAGTCCCTCTATTAAATTATGTCTTGTAGGAACAAAATGTAAATGTGCGTAGTCAACTCCGCATCCAACTGATGTTTGATTTTTATTTGGCCCATGTTCAAATATTACATATTCATTACCAAAAAAGTCGCTATAAAGGTGTTTCATTTTACTAATTAACGACTTAACTTCAGGTATTTGATCGCCAGGCAGATTTGAGTAATTCAGATGAAATTTCTTAGGAACAATTAGACACCAACCAGGAACAATTGATCCCAAACTAGGCACAACCTTAAAGTTTTTTGACTCCATTAAAGGTCGGTCAAAATAATCATTATTTGAAAAAAAATTATCCATTAAATATTTAATTTATAATTATTTGGTTTATTGTTCTTAATAAATAAAATTAATTTCGGCCATATTAAAGTTACCATTTAATTATCACTTTTTTGTATATTTAACAAAAGAATAAGAGAAATAATTGTTAATGTCTAACCTATAATTAATCTTCTGGAAATTACCGAAGACTGATTAAGAAAAAAAAAACTTATGGCATAATAAATTACTTCTCATTTCGATTTAATTCATCCTAATATAAGAATTAATTCTCTTTCGCCTTAATAAATCTCCAAAGTGACTGGTTACTCCTATATTTCCTACCAAAATTACTCCATTCTTTTTTGAATCCAAATCATTGAGAAATTTTCTAAATTCGGATAATCCTCTGTTAGTTTTAAATTCAATATAATTTGAAATCTTCTTTATTTGATTATAAATCACAAACTGATTATATTCATTCGCTTTAAACTTTATTTGGTTCAAATTCACTTGAAGTATCCAAATTTTCTCCTTATCCGCTGCCCATTCCACTCTAGCTGGACCAAAATTTCCAAGTAATTTTTTTGCAAGCTTTTCAATTCGGTTTCTCAATATTTCTGGCAAAGGTTGTGGTGCCTCGGTTCCATTCATTAACCTATCTCCAAATCCCTTTACTCCTTCAACAACATAAGAATTACTTTCTATTAAAAAACAACCAGAAAATTCCGACTCCACTGAATCTTGAATAATGACAGATGATAGGTTACTGTATTCATCAAACCAGCTGTTAAAATCAAGTTGACCTTTTTTAGTTGGAAGTTTTCCTGGCTCATAATTTGCTGGACATGATCGAGTCCACTGTTCGAGGGTGGAAGTTTTCTTTCCAAATGAAAATTCTCTACCATCTCTTAACGTAACCTTAGAAAAAGGCACATCGTATTTATACGAGTTTGCCAAGAACAAGCCAAATACTTTATCACCGACTAATTCACTAATCGGATTCGGCCAAAAGGTTTTGATAGATTCATAATTAGGAAACGAACTCTTGAATTTTGACAAATCCCAAATCACGAAATTATGAAGCAAAATACCTTCCTCTCTTGGATGAAAGCTGAATTCGATTCTGTTATTACGTTCGAAGGTCATTCGGGAATCTCTATCTAAGATTTTTGTCATTAAATCTAATCCCGTTCTTAATGGCATTGAGCAAAAGGTTCCTTTATCAACGCATCTTGGAGTATTGTTATGAGAAAATTCAATTAATCCATTGAAAATTACACCTGAAAAACCTCCATCATAAATGTCGATTAATTCGTTAATAATCACTACAAAACCTTGTGTTGTGTATTTTTTAACATTTTCTAAAATTACAGCGACCTCTGAAAGCCCATAAATAAATTCATTTCTTTAATTATTTGAAGTAGAAATGGCACGAAGATTTACTTTACTTAATTTTGACTGATGCTTCAATAGATGAATTAATTTTTCCGGCATCAGGGATTTAGATGTATCCTTAAATCCTCTAAGATTCACACGCCTGATTTCGAAATTTTCATCGAAACTTATAAATTGAGCCACATTATAGCCAGAACTTAAAAGATTGGTCAAAATTACATCAGTCAAAATCAATAAATTTAGGTATTAGGTTCAATTTACAAAATGAAACACACATTTACCATTCCCAATACACTCCTTCATAGCAAAAATGCTATAAGAGTTCTTCACCAGCTCACCTCTTCGACATGTTCCGCAGGGCATGTCGAAGGACTGATGTTTTGGATTTATAATCCAAATCAGTCTGCAGCAAATCCCAACAGTCTTTTCCTTGTCCCATAATAATCAGCACAATTGTTCTAAAAGCAGATCCCATCTTATGCCTTTCAAACATAGCATCTGAGGGAGGAAAGAGAATAATGAATCAATATATTTGATTATATAAAAACACAAACTAAATTTCATGTATAAAGCAAAACATAATATTTGAAATTTATGAAGCCATTTACCCTCCTTATCTTCATTCTTGTTGCTTCCTGCGGAATCAAAGAGCATACTTCCATTAAGGATGCACAATCCGATATTGCCGTCATTGCATACTATGTGCCAGAGAAAAATTTTGAACCGGAACGAATACCCGTGGAGAAACTAACGCATATCATTTACAGCTTCACCAATGTAATCGATGGAAAGATGGGCTTTAGGAATCCTGATGTTGCCGGTGAGAAGCTAAGGCAGCTGGTGTTGCAAAAAAAGCGCAATCCGGAGCTTAAAGTGATGATCGCCTGTGGCGGATGGGGAGCGGATGGCTTTTCGGATATGGCACATACTGCTGAAAACAGGCAAAAATTTGTGGCAAGCGCCAGCGCCTTTATTGAGGAATATCAACTCGATGGACTGGACATTGACTGGGAATACCCTTGTATTCCTGCTGCGGGTACGGGAGCGCGGGATGAGGACAAACAGAACTTCACCTCGCTGATGAAGGAACTGCGGGAGGCTTTGGACCGGATTGATCGCCCACAGACCATCACCTTTGCTTCCGCCGGATGGAAACCGTATTATAAAAATATCGAGCTGACAGAAGTCATGAAATATGTGGATTTCATGAATGTAATGACTTACGATCAGATTGGGTCCTCCTCCCCTTTCACCGGTCATCATACGGCGCTCGGGTGGATCACCGGGGAAGATCTCAAGGGATCACCTTTGTTTGCCTATCATGAAAGCAGAAAAGAAGAAATGGCAAAAAGAGGCCGGAACTGGGAACCCAGATCGGTGGAGAAGATCGTAGATTTCTGTATTAAGCAGGGCGTTGATCCACATCAAATTGTGATTGGCGCTGCATTCTATGGCCGGGCCTGGAAAGGCGTCCTTCCGGAAGAAAACGGATTATACCAGGCCAATGGCGGCAGTTATATCGGCTGGACTGCGTATCATCAGATCAGAAAAGAATTTGAACCGGAAGCTGATTTTAAACGGCTAAATCTCATTTTGAGGTGTTAAGAAAAATAGTTGGCTATTCTGAAGTAGAAAAAATTTCTATCTCTAGTGCCCTGATTTATCATGACAAATCTTTGAATTCTGCTGTTTATATTT
>SDBV01009345.1_pt1 | contig 13049 bp, 13 predicted proteins | sample 2277081 | NCBI WGS metagenome assembly SDBV01 (sample SAMN10402039, study PRJNA504765) | marine sediment metagenome | isolation source: marine sediment core GS10_PC15, 223 cmbsf | place: Arctic Ocean: Southern Knipovich Ridge | collected 2010
GCAACTTTTATTTCTGCACCTGTCTGATCATCAGTGGCCCCAGTATCAATACCATCCAACTTTGTAATCTGGGCCGCTGTTACTAAACCTTTCTGAGCCGCAGTCGCATCCTGAATATCATCAGTTCCATCTGTATGATTGGCAGCATGGTTTGTCGGAGCCCTAGCATCCGTCATCCTAGAATCAGAATCGTTTACATAGAGATCCCCAGCACCAGGAGTACCCGTCCCAACCAAAGCAGCATTCTGAGCTGTAGTCGGAAGGTTAGATCTTTCAGCAGCCGTAATAATGGATCCAGATCCAGCAGATGTAAGAGCATCCAAAACTGCCTGATTAGAATGAGAATGTAAAGCAGCATTCTGAGCCGCAGTCATGTGGAAGCGTTCAGAAGCACTGCCACCTTGTAAGCCAGAAAGAGTATTGTGAACTAGGGAAGATGCATCATTAACTATACGCCAACGTCCTGTAGCAGGATCATCAGCAGGCTTAACCACACCATCAGTATCAACCGTGGGAGGAAATGGATCCCCATCCGCAGTCGCATCCTCTTGGTCAAACCGATACAGAACACCCTCATCTTCAACCAAGATGATCTGTTTATCTTTCCGATCCTCTGGACCAATAGCAGCAAGGGCAGCAATATCCTGCACCCCTTCAAAGATTACATCGGGACCTACCCCACCTTCCCCGGCCTGGTTATCTGTTCTTACTATTGCATCAGGCATCTTAAGACCTTACGTATGCGCTAAGAGCTTTGACCGCAGGTGTTCCAGCCGTTGCAGTAAACGTCAACCTCACATAATCAACTTTTCTCGTAAGATTATGCGTATACAGAGTCCCACCTGTAATGGGATCCGCAGCAGTAAATTCTTCATACACAATAGAAAAATCCTTTTGAGCAAACCCAAACTCAATCTTGATCGTTCCATTGACACCAACTATTGTTTTGACTTCGACAGAGGTTACACTACCTTCTTGGACAGCATGACCTACATTGACAGTCCCAAGATCAATGGGACTTGCACTAGGAACATCAATATTCTCTACATTGAGGTTTCTAGATGCACCTACCTCCTCGACATCTGTTTTCGCCATATTTCCTCCCTGTCATGGTCTAAAGTTTACCAGATCCCCTAGAATCCGACCATATCTTCAAAATTGATTTCTAAAATACCAGTCGGGACAGTTCTACGCTGTATGAATTTCCCAGCATCTTGAAAGAAGGTAAAAGTATAGTTTCCTGGATCTAGATTGACTATGGCTGTCCCATTATCATCCGACCTCACAAACAGCACTTCCGAAGTAGTCTGAGATGCAATTTGAACCAACACCCCAGGCTCAGGAGCTCCCAGCTTAACTAAGTTAATCGTAACAACCACACCCCCAACACCCACAATTCCTTCGGCTGGAATCCTAAGGATATGAGTCCGAATCTCATCATCAACACCTGAAGCCTTAATCTGAAGATCCAAAGCTGGAACATCCACAGCCCGAATTGTATCTACCACCGCTCGAACTCCATCGACCTTAACATCAGTCCCATCCACTACTGTCTTAACTCCATCTATCTTTGTACCAAGACCATCAATGGCTGTCTTTAATGTATCTGTATCCTGCTCGCTAACAGCAAAACCAACCGTAGACGCAGGAGATTGACCATCGGCATCCCCAGTAAGAGATACAATCCAAGATCCACGTAAAGTCTCATCAAAAGTAGAAGGAAGTTGTACCTCGAAATGAAACAAACCAACCGTATTGGCATCATCAAGCTCGACCACCGTTGGAGTGGCAAAAAGACTGGGAGCAACACCAATACCGTTTGGCTTATAAACACGAACCGCTACGTTCGTAACAGCCTCCACCCTTGAACCACTGGCATCATTAAATTGAATAGACCCCTTCACTACTCTACCGATACCATAATTCTCTTCAATACCACCGACTTGCATAGTAATTCGATTCTTGGATCTAAACATATTTTTGAATAAAGAAATCATTATTTTAACTCCCACTTGAACTAATAAGTCTTTTACCTAAAGTCATTGATTGGTTGATTAACTTCCTTAATCCACCATAAGTAAAACCATTCACTAAAACCCCGAAAAATTCTTCAACCCCAGCCGTTCCAAATTTTACCTTTACATCTACTAACCCAACATCATGAGCAGGCGTATCACAAGCAAGTGACGTATTTGGCGTTGCAACATTATTCGTAGCATTTGTTCCACCGAATTCCGCAATTGATCCATCACCAATATCCACCCCCGTAATAACGCGAGGTTCCCCCCCAGACGGATCCCCTCTTGGAATATCTACACTTGTTACCGTTATAGCTGGATCCATCACCCACCAATCTACGTCCATCGTGGTATTAACATTGTCTACCCTTGCCTCTATTCCACCGTTTCCCGCCCCTAATTTTAGAGAAGTCGTTGCCGTAGCTTCTGAAACTCCATCAATAAAACCTTCAAGATCCTTATTCGATCCGTTGTCTAATGACGTAATTTTCATACGGACATAAGTTCCGCCTGTATAGGTCTTAGTTTTATCTGACAGCTGCGTAAAACCAGAATTGAATTGAAACAATCTAACTTTATTATTTATAAACCTCTGCCGTACCCACAAATAAAATTGCGTGGTTCCCTGAACATTACATACAACGCCGAAATCTTCGCCGTCTTTTAACCAACTATGTTTCTGTCTAGCTTCTACCGTCGCATTGTTTGATGTATCGTTATCTCTTCTCAAAATTCCGTCCCAAAGCCCGTCCTTTGCAGTTAGATCGCTTCCAGCTTGAACCCAGGTAGAAGATCCCGAGCGATCAACAGCCGTCCAAAGTGAAAATGGATCAGTCGTGAAATGGAACGGTCTAGCCACGGGAAATAATCAACGCCTGGAATAATAAAATTCCATCATCATCTCGCGGAGGGTGGATCAACTTATCATGAATGTTCTCGGGGCAATCTATTTTGATTGTACCTTTTCCTTGGTTCACGGACCAATCGCCTGGTATGTTTTCTAGAAAATCAGCGATTTCCGGCCTATGTGGATCCTGTATAATCCCGGTTGTGCCTGCCTTCATTTTCAATTTATACGTTCTTCGTATCGCTGAAATAAGTTTTCCTGTATTTGGATCTTCTACTTTCATTAAAACTCCTCAGTGGGCTAGTTCCACGGCGACTCTCCAATTATCATTATACTTGCATCGCCCAATAAACCTGACATGCTTGAAATTCCTGGAAGCCGCCTTCATGAATTCCACAGGGTTCAACATTGACAACAAACGCTTACGATCCTCTGAATTAGGATGGTGAGGAAACCTTTCAGAAGCATCCCAACACCCCTCAAAAATTACTTTTTCCTTCGCAATCATAGCCAACCACCGCATACAATCGTCCAAACTCCTTCCATGCTTCAGTACAAGCCAATGAAGCAAAGCATGACACATCACAACGTCATACCTTGGCAGCATAGGAAGCGGGGCCAGATCCATCTCAACGAAATCAATATCACCCTTGATCTTCTTCCCAAACCGTCTCAAATGCTCCACCTTCCACCGATTCATCAGACCCACCCAAGACTTATTGTTATCAATACCACGCACAACTCTGGCCCCCCAATCCAAAGCCAAAAATGAAAAGAATCCCATACAAGCTCCAAGGTCTATCACCGTCTTACCATCGAAATCCCTAGGTCTATAGCGAATTGTCTCAAATTTATCCTTAGAGAAAGTACCATCTAAAGGCACTACTGGAAATTGTAAAAGATCATAGGTGTTGTAATGTTCAGCCCCAGGCCCCTGCGCCTTTTTCATCTCATTTATGAAAATATCCGATTCTTTCATCAAAACCCCTTTACTGTATGAATAGCCTTTTCCACTAATTTAGAAATTCTCACGATTCGATCCTTAGCATCAGGAAAGGGAGATCTCAACGGCTCCACAATGATATGCTTCCAATAAAGAAACGTAACAATCAAATACTTAAGATTCTTAGCATCCAAAACACCACACTCACCCTTCACAAGATCATACATCTGCCTGTAATGACGCTTTGCCGTCTCCAAATCCTCTTTCACTGGATCCAAAAGTCCCTCTTCTATATAGCCCTGACAAAAAGCTGATACCAAATCCATGGCCCTATAAGAAATTCCACACCCATCAAAATCCGTCACATAAAAATTTCTATCCCGCCTATCCACATTTACAATTATATTGCCATATTTCAAATCCCCATGGAAAAAGCCCTGCGATGCATCCACATCCTCCATAACCCTCAAAGAAGATACAAGGTCCCAAAGTCTCTGCTGATATCTCTTGAGATCCTTATTTGGGAACTGAATCGGCTCATGACACATATAAGCTGCCCGAATCAAATCTAGGGCAAACTTGACCTTAGGTGGATGGAAAAATTTGATACCTGGAGACATATCCGCAAACATAATCTTTGCCACCCTAAAAATCTCATCCACTGTGGCGAATCTAGACTCAAACAAAACATCTATAACCCCATATCGCTGCTCCTCCCACTCCACCCAATTCACAGACCTAAGGAAAATCACCTCTGACCTAGAAGTCAAAACTACAAAATCTTGATGATGACTCTGATTGATATCTCGACCCGTCTTCACAATATGCATCAGGGATCCGCCATACCTTACAGAAAAGGTACGATGATTCAATTGTCTAATCTCCAAATCATCCCCAGCCAATTCCTGAAACCTTGGCACAATAGAGGCATTCGCCCTAGGATCTATTTTCATGAAATTCTAAGCTTGCTCAATCTAGCCTCTAACCCCATAAATAATTTCCCCCAAACATTGCTTGCCTTATCCTTAGACAAGCCAACACCATGCATAACACAAACAAAGTTTTCCTTATCACCAAAATCTAATGTAAACCCCTTACCCACTTCTCGATTGTCAAGCTCCCTAATGAGATGATCCGTAGCACTCCTCCACACAAAACCAAGGGCTTCTAATCTATCTTTAGCCTTAACTATCTTCTGCCTATGTGGAACAAGCCAAGCCCTATCATCAATTTTTCGGATATGAGTCATAACCCCACCGACACTTCTAGCACTTTCAATCCATCCCTTGATATCCCGCCTACAAACAATGACAGTAGAAAAAGCAGACATTATCTCCTTCGGGAAAAAGACAGCTTGAGGTGCCTTGTAAACTAATTCCCCATCCATCTGATTCTTCCAAACCAAACCAAGAATATTGAATAAGCTAACAAGATTCCTACCATTAACACCAGAATTCATAGCCATTGAAATAGCTTCAGATTCATCCGTACCCCACGGAGACGTAACTGTTGGTTCATATTCACGACACCAAGCCTTAGGATTCATAGACTGTCCAAACTGATCAAATATCTTGTAAACGAAAGTGGTCCCACTTCTTGGCATACCAGTGATAAGAATCACCCAACACGGCCCACCACACAAAGCCATCTATTATTACCCTTGTCATCTGGAACCTCTTGGATATCAAAATCAACAATACCTGGAACTCTCCTAAGTTCATCCGCCAAAGAATCCTTAGTGAACTCCCTCAAATGTTCAGGACTATCCCAAAACCCTAAAGGTGTAGTAAGTACAAGCTTGCCCCCACTCCTAGCATAATTCACCAAATGTCTCAGAAATCGGTTGAGATCTAAGGCATGCTCAATAGCTTCTGAACATGCTATGCAATCAAAACTTCGCTGGAAAATATCATCCTCTACAGCCCCATGCACAAACTTCAATCTCTTAGCCACATCTGGATCCAAGTCAGGAAGCTTGGCCCTAGCCCTTTCTATAAACTTCCTCTTGATATCTAACCCCACAAAATTAGTAAGAGCATGTATCTTCGCCATCATGATCGTTACGGCTCCATCCATACAACAGGCATCCAAGGTTATCGCCCCACCAACCTCTTTCAGAGCAAATTCAATCCTGGGCTTTTCATAAGATTCAAGCTCAACGGGAGTTGTATTCTCACACTCCTCTTCATAATATTTCCGATACTCTTCAAACCCTCCTTCTTCAAACCTTTGCTGTAGCACGGTTCTTAGCCTCCAATCTCAATTTATGAGCCCACTTCAAATTGAATACCCGATCCCGAAAAGCCTGCACATCTACAATTTTCTTGATCGTATTCGTAGTCACAGCCGTATGGTGAACCATGACACTCTTAGGCTGATAGTAGATATCCTTCCCAAGGTAATACTTCATCTTCATACAGAAATCTGAATCCTCTTTATAAGCAAAATACCGATCCTCAAATCCATGAATCTTGGCCCAATCTTCACGAGTAAAAATGATGCAAGCCCCCGTCACACAGGGATATTGTTTGAAAATATTCACACGGGGATCATCCTCTGGAACACCCCAATAAATATGGTCATAATTAGTCCCATCCCCATTAATATCCATTCCGGCATGCTGAATAGTCCTATCAGGATTCAAAAGCTTGCTCCCGACAACCCCAGCATTAGGTGTAGATTCAATCGCCTCCACCAAGCTACTCAACCACCTCTGTTCAGGCTCCGTATCATCATTCAAAATGCAAATATATTCTCCAACCGCAGCCCGGATCCCTGTATTCCAACCACCAGATATTCCAAGATTCTCAGGAAGATGGATAACTTTATCGACTATCCCATCCCTTACAAGGCCATCCAAATACGCCTTGGCACCCTTTATTGGAGATCCATTGTTAACAATGATAAATTCACAATCCACATCATTCGTATTTTCATGAACACACTGCACACACTTTTTTAGGTAATCAATTTGATTGTAAACCAAGAGAACAATGCTGACCTTCTTCGATCCCATCTTCATCCTTCGAGCACAAAGGTCCACAATATCCTGAACACTAACCTTCGTAATACAGATATTCCCTTCAGGATGTTTGCAATTCATTTCCCCACAAGGCTGACACTCCACAGCATTCGTCAACGTATCGTAGTCCCCTCCATGTGGCACCCTAGCCGAAGGTTCCACTGGACCAAAAAGACCTATGAAGGGCACCTTCTGGGATCCGGCTATATGAATGAGTCCACTGTCTGGACCTACCAAAAGATCACAGTACCCTATATAAGCAGCTAATTCTTTATGAGTAGTCTTCCGCATCAGATATACAATCCGTGAATTCTTAGGCAAACCCAAGTCCTTAACATCATTGCCAAAAACAAGGATCCTCACGTTCTTATCCAAAGCTAAAAGCTTAGTCGTAATTTGCTTGTACTGATTGACCGAAAGATTCCTAGAGTTTGAAAAATCCCATTTCCTAGCATGTAACCCTATTACATAATGCTCCCCCACCTTGACTCCACTCCTAGAGAGATCACCTGCAACCTTGGATTTGACATCTACTGGAATTGGATAGTAAATATTTCTTTCTCTTGGAAGGATTCCACACGCATCAGCAAACAAATCTATTGCATGCCGCCGTACCCAATCGTGCTGCCTCTCATAGCCACCATCCAAATTTATATATTGATCATAATTCTTGGCACTCACCCCACCAATTGGATACACATTCCTAATATGAGGGTGGCCCTTGAGCAAATCTACAAAGGCAGGCTCAGTACAATAATCTATTTCCAAAGTTGGATTCTGTTCCTTGATTGCACTAATAGCTGGGAGCGTCATCAGAATATCCCCCATCGCATGACCACGACTAATCAAAATCTGTTTCATCCCGGCCCTATTATCAGAAGCCTTACCAAAAGCCATACCCAAATGTATCCGTATATCTTCAGCTTCACGTCCACAAAAAATCTTAATGAACCCATGCTGTTCAGCCTTCCTAAGAAAGAAAGACCGATCTATATCATCCTGATTAAATCCATACTCCTCTAATACAACCGTACTGCCTACTGGAATTGAGAAACCATTGGGATGCTGTGGACAAATCAGATCACTAATATGGACAGACCGTTTAGTATTTTTCGCATCAGACAGAGATCTAATAACCGTACTCATACCTTTGTCATCCCCTTTTGTTTAGCAGCCAGAACCGCATCAGACTTCCAGAACACAGTCTCATCACCATTCAAAACCCTATTTGCTTTTTCCCAAACTTCCATAACTGTGATCTCTTCCATACACAAAGCCACTTCATGACCCAACTTTTCATCCACACATTCCTGCTTCGGATAAACATACCAACAGGGCATGCACTCAAACTTTGCCATATGTTCCACCACAGCCGTTCTATCATAATGAATAATTCGTTGAGGGATCCCTATGGATCCAAAAAGAGTAACCATAGGAATACTTAGAGCCCCACCCAAATGCATCATCCCTGTGTCAGGAGTCACCAGCAAGTCCAAAACTGAAACCAAAGCTGCTACCTGCCTGAAAGGGAGCCCACAAACAAAATGAGCACCAGGGATATCTTTCTGTCCATTAGCATCAGGATCAAAAATCAAAGGAGTCAGGCCCTTCCCAATCAAAAGCTGAGTCAAGGTATACCACTTATGACGTTCCCAACTACGAGTCCTATTCTCAGTCTTCGGTACTAACCCCACCAATTTTGCATCCTTAGAGATCCCATGTTCCCTCTTGTAATAAGGGATCCAGTTCATCTCCTCCTGAGACACCACATAATCAGGCTTCATCGTAGAAGGCATCAGTCCTAAGAAGTCACAAAATATCTGAGTCCTATCCTTATCTACCTTCTGCTCTGTACGCATCTTAGAAACTTCATACCGATTCGCAGGACAAGCCATATTGATGTTGTAATCAAACTCCTCAGTGACCATCCGTGCCTCTTCTATAGTGCAAAGATAATCAATAAACGGATTCCCCTTAGGAATATCAAGCAAGGTTCCATTGTAATAGCTCTTGGTGGTTGCAAAAGTCAGATGAGCATTTGGAAAATTCTCTTTGATTGCCCTAAATACAGGAGTAAGCAGAATCAAATCCCCAATACCACCCACACCTCTATGAACTAAAACCTTCATATTCATAGCCCTCAGATTCGGATCAAACTTATTGACCCCTCTAAAATTCTGACGGCCCTGCTTTACAATTCTTGGATCAACAATCCAACCCAACTTCTCAGCCTTCCGAAGAAACATAGACTGCATAATTTCATTAGGAGTAAAGAAATCAGCTAGATTAATGATGCCGGAGTCCGAAGGGACCATAAAGCCATTGATCCTCTTGGACTCCGACTTCAAATCAGGAATGAATATAGACTGACCGTGTACGTTTTCAATCAGCACAAGGTCAAATCTTTCCTAGTCCTGTGCAGCACCACCAGAAGAATTCCTCTTTCTCTTAGGAGGCTTCTTCTTAGGTGTCTTTTTCTTAGGAACATTCTTATCCTTGGGCTGATCCTTCACTTTGCCCTTTGCCACATCAAGCAGAGCTGTGATGGATCCCTTTACAGAGACACCCTTCTCAAGGGCCATCTCCAACATGGACACAGCAGCCCCAAAATCACCTGAGGCAAAGAAATTACGACCTTCATCCGCAGCATCATCCCCAGGCTCACGCTCTTGTACAGGGCGATCCGCAACATTAAAATCACTAGGAGCCAATGGCTGAGATTCAGGGCCTTCAGGAGACGCTATAGGAGGCTGAGCAGCAGGCACACTAGATGGATCCTGTTGCTGTAATTCAGCAGGCCTCTTGACTGACTGTGGCATTGAAGATGCATTAGGAACCCCAGTAGCAGGATCCCCAGGCATAACAGAAATAGGTGCAACATCACCACTTCCTGCCTCATCACGCTGCCTCTGAGCAAGTCTGGATCCAGTCATTTTGCCCCGAAGACGATTATTATAATCATCTTCCTTCTTCTGAACACCAGCCAACTTCTCATCGTACTCACTATCCAAAGCAAGCTGAGGATGAGACACACCCGGAGTGTAATAGGTACTGTCAGGTCTAGCTGATGGAAACTCCCCAGCCGCTTCAGGACTAGGAACCGGGACAACGGATCCCGTTTGAATAGCAATGGCAAGGTTTCTGGACCTGAGGATTTCCTTCCCCCACTGCTCTAGATCCAGAACTTCATCCCTATTCATCATGTAACCACCACTATCCTCAATCCCAGGGGTCTGACCTAGATCAGGAATAGAAAGTTGGCCCACGGTTACATTCTTCACATACCGTAGGTTTTCATCTCGCATCACCTTCAATACTTCTGGTTGTGTTAGTGGTTTTGCTTGACTTGGGATCCGTGGAATAATATACGGCCTTAAACCTTGTGGAACACCCATGATCACTTCTCCTTTTTTGTCAGAAACAACATTAACTTCGTCAGAAACAAATTAGGATTACGGGGATGGAGCTTCAGCCGCCTTGTGACATCCACTCCATCCCCATCACCCTCTACCCAAATTACCGCACCAAAATAACCAGACTTACGACTGGTTGATGGTGAATTCCAAAAGAGCCGCACCCTTGGTGTTATGGATCACGTTTCCGTTGAACTGATAACCGACAAACCCTAACTGCAAGTTGTCTGGATCATCAGCCGGGATGACATCCGTATCCTTACGGATTGGATACCACCCCAGGAACTTCGGAGAAGTGAGAGCAAAAATGCTCCCGCTTGCAATTTGATCGGAGACGTAAAAATCTGCCCCCCACAAACGCCCTAAATAACCAGACTCACGAACTTCCTGCATTCCAAGCTGATCTAAATCTTGGAATGGAAACTTACGGATTTCTTGAGTACCAAAAGCCGACATCAACACCGAAGTAACTACCAAACGGTTTGCTTCCACCTGTGTAAATACCTTGGCGAATTCACTCTTACTAGCCTTACCCGCCACAGTGATAACCGTATTAGTAGCCCTAGCCGCTGTATCAATCAGGCCAAAGCCAATCAAGTCCTCACGTAACTGCATCCCTTCAATCAGCCGCTCTCTAGCACGATCCAGAGCCCGATACCGCCTTGTGTAGAGCTCTGCATAAGGAACCTTCGGACGTGCCGAAGTTTCGTATGGAGTGACTTCGGTACGAATACCAGTCATCTCGATCACACGAGCTGTTCCTTGGTTGCCAATAACGACTGCTGGGACATCAGGTTGGTCACGGTCAAAGATCAGTGGTACGCCATCGGGCATCTGCTCAACGATTACAAATTGTCGGTAGATACCACGATAATCCAATTGATCTCTAACTGGGTTTGCCATATTCGCTGCGATCCTACGGAGCCCAGCTTGGGTCCGTAATGCAGCAAGTACAGCAGCATCTCTCCGCATATTAGCCATAGCTGCGGTCTGTCTCTCTGCATGAGTAGACCGCACACCTGCGGGACGATTCCCACCACCTTGAGAAGCGGAAGCACTCAACGCCGCCAACCCGTTTACAATGCGGTTTTTAGACGCTTCATCCATCCGTTCTGCTAATCGTGGAACCTTCAATTCTGCCTCACCCCCTTCTCTAGTTTAGTAACAAAGTCTTGCACTACCCAAACTCAAAGTGAATACGATCTCTCTAGTCAGGCTCCCGCCAATTAGAGCTAGGAGATCGTATCTCAAGCAGCAATCCTGAAGCCAAAGCCACAGGATGCTTTACTGCGCAACCCGCAAATCTTACGGGTTAGAAGGTATTCCAAAGATGATTGCCACCATCTTGTCGGTAGCTGTAGCCGGAGCCACAGTAACGATCCCATGAACCACAGAACCCGTTGCAGGCGGATCTCCCGACCCACCAGGAACTTCATTGGTCCATAACCCGTTAGGGTTGATGAAGAGCAAGTCTCCCCTGGCATACGACTTATTGGTATCAAACGGAGCACCATCCCCCGGAATACCAGAAGTTGTAGTCCCAGCAGGAGCAACATTCTGCGGCCCTGCGATGTTGTCAAACAAATCAGTCTTGACAAAGCCACCCCAGTAAGACGACACGCCTTTTGCTTCATCTACCGTGGAAGGATTAGTGAAAACACCAACAAACTTATCATCTAGTCCACCCACAGCAAGACCCAAACCACCACCTGCGACCACACGAGCAGGCTGTCCAGCCGCATAGACGGGAGTGCCAACAGTATCGTAGGCTTCCTCACCATCTCTGTAGGTAATAAAGTGATATCTTGCGCCCATTTAGTTATTCACCCCCTCTTTCTTTTCTGTTTGAAACTTCAATCCAACCCTCTACTACGCTAAGATGTTATCCCTGTGGTGGATGAAACTCTGGGATCCTACCACCGAAGAAATCAGGATCATCCAGAGCTGAAATATCATCAGCACCCTCACTACCATCACCAGCAGCCATAGTGGGACTGAAATTCGTCTCAGGGGCAGACAAATTACTGGCAACCCTCTGATTACGATTCCTATTCTTCGCACCATACTCAGGCCTACGACTTACAGGAGCCCGATTCAATGTTTCACTGATGGTCTTCAGCTCAGAAACCTTCTTTGTCTTCAATTCAAGAATCCGCTTCTGAGAATCCGAAGACTTGATGAAATTTTTGTGAATCTCCTGCCTCAGGATTGAATTCACCAAGTCCATTCTGCTCCGAATGGCGAGTTTCCTATTAGCTTCAACCGCCTTACGATGCCAATACAAAGAATCCTTCTGATGATTCTCGGCAGTCTTGGCAAGACTCTGTGCCCTATCCCTCTGCTTCTTTTCACCAGCTTGGGCCGTTGCCAAAGCAGCTTCAGCAGCCTTCAGATCAGCCCCAGTCAGCTTGGCGAAAAGGCCAGTTTTTTTCTTGGCTTCCTCTTTCTTCTCGCCATTTTCTTTTGCGGGGAGCTGTCCTACCTCACCCTCATTCTTGGGCTTCTCTTCACCGTTGCCGTTTTCTTCCCCACCATTACCATTAAGGTTGCCGTTTTCTTCCCCACCATTACCATTGGGATTGCCGTTCCCATTACCGTTTTCTTCCTCACCATTAGGGTTGCCATAACCACCCTGCTTCTTATCGCTACGCCTTCCGCTATTCACCGCAGCCATCATGGTGGCCCTATTCTGTTTCCGAATCCTCTTGGCAAACTGTTGCTGATCCCCTGGTACAGAGGTGTTAAATTTCTTTTCCGCCTCAGCCTTGGCATCCTGGAAAGGAATCCCACGCTCCATCTGAGCCAC
>SDBV01009346.1_pt1 | contig 13048 bp, 13 predicted proteins | sample 2277081 | NCBI WGS metagenome assembly SDBV01 (sample SAMN10402039, study PRJNA504765) | marine sediment metagenome | isolation source: marine sediment core GS10_PC15, 223 cmbsf | place: Arctic Ocean: Southern Knipovich Ridge | collected 2010
GGCCCAGAGCGGCGTTTTCGCTCTTTTGAAATCCTCGACATAGCCCGCTATGCCTGCGGTTTCAAAATTGCTCAAGCCTTGCTCTGAACCAAAATCTACCATTTGTGGACGGACACTAACTATCTGTTTGTTTATAAAATGAATTGTAAAAAGGAGTGAAGACATGATCGAAACGTATGATGCCATTATCATCGGTGCCGGAATATCCGGGGCTGCAATTGCCTATGAGCTTTCCCAAAAAGGGTATCGCACTTTGAACCTGGACAAACTCTCGGCAGCCGGTGCCGGCTCCACCAGCAATACTTGCGCCATCATTCGAACCCACTATTCAACGTTGGAAGGGACTGCTCTGGCTTATGATGGTTATTTTTACTGGAAAGATTGGAAAAATTATATCCATGTCGCGGATGAAAAAGGGCTGGCTCAGTTCCATGAAACCGGGTGCCTGGTAATCAAGCCGAAGCATTTTGATTTCAAAAAATATTTCAAACTGCACGACGCACTTAATATCCCCTATGAAATCTGGGATCGGGAGAAACTGATTAAAAAGATGCCGCACTTTGTCGACGATTCTTTTGATCCGCCGAAGCGCCCTGAAGATCCCTCATTTGATGACTCGGCAACCGATAAAGTCAACCCGACCGTTGTTTTCTTCCCCACAGCCGGATTTATAAACGATGCTCAGCTCTCGGTCCACAACATCCAGCGCGCTGCCGAATCAAAAGGCGCCACATTTTTATTCAATGCAGAAGTTGTTAAAATCAGAAAAGACGCCAAACGCGTCATCGGGGTGACATTGCTGAACGGCCGAAATATCGATGCGCCGGTGTTGGTGAATGCAGCCGGGCCACACTCTTTTATTATCAACCGTCTGGCCGGTATTGAAAAGCAGATGAAAATCAAAACACGTCCGTTAAGACACGAAGTTCATTTTGTGCCGTCACCCGATGAATTCAGCTATGAAAAAGACGGCCGAGTGGTTTCAGATGGCGATGCCGGCGGGTACCATCGGCCGGAAGCCGGCAACCTGATTCTCGTGGGGAGTGAGGATCCGGAATGTGATGAGTTCGAGTGGATTGAGGATCCGGATCATTTCAACCGGGAAGTCACTCTAGAACAATGGAAGGCCCAGGTTTACCGTATTGCCAAGCGGATACCCAACCTGCCGATTCCGAGCCAACCCAAGGGGATTGCCGACCTTTATGACACCACCGATGACTGGATTCCCATTTACGACAAATCGGATTTGCCGGGATTTTACCTCGCCATCGGTACCAGTGGCAACCAATACAAAAACGGACCGGTCATTGGACAGATTCTGGCTGAAATTATCGACGCCTGTGAAAATGGCAGTGATCATGACAAAAACCCCGTGCAGGTAAAATTGCGAAAAATAGGCTTTACCCTGGATACGGGAGTTTTTTCACGAAACAGGGAAGTTATCGAGGTGAGCTCTTTTTCCGTTCTTGGGTAATATTTACTTCGGGGAATCGAAAAATAATTTAAAAAACAGGTAGATTTCAGATCAAAGTGGTGTGCCTGGGGTGAGCAAAAATTTCAAAACCGACCCTAGACCGATGCAGCGAACTCATCCAGGCGCATCACCTTACCATAAGCTCCCAATGCCGACATGAACGCGCCGTGGACCGCTTCAGAGGTGATCCGTTGATCTTGAAAAGTCAGATCCTTTGTGGCGCATGCGTCATGGATAACCACGCATTTGTATCCAAGGTCGGTTGCAGCACGGGTCGTGGCGTCGATACACATGTGACTCATCGCCCCGCAGATCACCAGACGCTCGATATCTGCTTTTTTTAAATCTTCGTGTAGTGTTGTTTCCCTAAAGCTGTTGGGATAATGCTTCACCACGACCGGTTCTTTCAAAATGGGTTTAACGTCGTTATGGGTTTGAACCCCTTTTGAATGCTCAATAAAAAATGAGGCTGCATCTCCTTTTGAAACGTGCTGAATATGAAAAACCGGCCAATGCAATCCTCGAAACAGTGTCAGCAAATCCTTGGCTTTTGAGGCAGCTTCTTCCATGCCGACAAGTTCCATCCGTCCTTGGGGGAAATAATCATTTTGGATATCAACCAGTATGAGTCCGGTATGCATGAATCACCTCGTTGTTGTAAAATTAGTCTTTGTCGTGTCTTAAATCAGTTTTTCGATTTTGAGTGTGCAAAATATTTATCGACTTCGTCTTTTGGAATACCCAGGCAGTACAGCACATCAATGACCTTATCGTTACTTAAAACCCCATCTCTCTGATTATCCGGCTCTCCGGGTTTAAACGTTATGGAGAGGCCGGCATTACGAGTAAAATGGGCGCTTTTAGATCCATCTCCAACTGCGATGACCTGATCACGATCAATATTTTCATTTTTCATGATAAAGGAAATCATTTCATCCTTGGACCGACTGTTGATGACAGGTTCCGCCAACTCCCCGGTTGTTATGCCGTTTTCATCGACGGCCAACGTATTTGAAAATGCATAGTCCACCCCGGCACTTTCAAATATCTTTTTAACAAAAAATCCAAAACCCGAAGACAACAAGGCGATTTTAAAACCCATGGACTTTAAAATACGGATTAATTCATAAGCACCGGAATTAAGTTGGAGAATTTCACTGAATTTTTTTAAACTATCGATGTGCATCCCTTTTAGAGATTTTGCATTTTCCACCAGTTGATGCATCTGATCTTCATGGTTCTCAATTAAATCCGTGGAACTGTATGATGCGGCCACCTTTCCATTGATGGTTTTGATGAATGTTCGGAGTGAATCTTTCTGAATAAGGCTGGACTCCACATCGAAAACCACCAGTTTTTTCTTCCTCTGATAGACATTTTCACTTTGAACAACCACACTTTGGTTGATGTCGGCACACAGGACCCGCAGATCATCTTTCATTTTAAGAAGGTTCGTCCATCGCGTAAAGGAAGGGTCCAATTTCATATTTTGTGTATCAATTCCCAACTCCATGGAAAAAAATTTTCCTCTGGCGATCATTCGGCACTTTTCAACATTGATATTGCGGGAGTAAAAAAAATCGGAAACTTTAGCGATAATTCCTGGCTGATCGACTCCGGTAAGGGTCACCAGGTGGTTTTCATGTCGTGTGGGATAAGCAATCTCTTTGGCATTAAAGCGGTCTAAAACGATTTTTAACTCGGTCTTTTGTTTTATCGCGTAAAGCGCTGCCAGAATTTCATCCATCGAAACATCTGAAGCAAAAAAATCGATGATAAGAAAAATTGAAAACAGCCCACTTCGGCAGTTTTCCTCCACATCAACAATATTGCCATTCATCTCAAAAATGGTTCTGGTGATTTTGGCCACCAGGCCAGGGGAGTCGAGACCAATGGCTGAAAAACTGATCATTCTGTCACTTTGGTTCATTCCAACACCTTTATTTATTCAAAAAAACATACAATTCTTCTTCATAAAAACGACCGTCAACCACCTGCCCCGGACCGAACCGCTTGATCTGTTTTTGTTCAAGAAATTCAATGAACCGGTGATTGATAACATCCAAAGAAACATTTTCCTGCAACCATGGCCCGGGAACATCGACATTAAGGGGTCGTGCCGGAATCAAATGTCGCGTTGTTTTCGGGGCAAAGATCTTTTTCTTTTTGGCCGCTTCAATAACCATGGCCTTGGTGATTTGCGGCGTCCAGACCACCATCTCTTCCGGATTCAATTGGGCGTCGAATTTGATATCGTCAACCGAACTGCAAGGGATATATTGAAGTGTCGCCCCTTCACTGATAATGACATTCTGGGCTTTTTGGATGGCATTGTAAGTACTAACCGCATCATTTGCCACATCTGTTTTAAATTCTGCCAGGGTGTAATCATTTTGATATTGAAAACCGAACGCAAGGTGATTTTCCAGCATCACTCTTTTCAACGCCTCTTTATCCGCTAGGGTAGAAAACGTGGCTCCAAATTTCTGAAACGCTTTCTTTACAATATCGATACTGTGAATATTTCCAAAAAGTCTGAACCAAAACTTCAATTTTGCCGCGGCGTTATAGTAATCAATCTTGCACACCGGAACAAATTTAAAATCGAGTTCCCGAAATGCATATACCCTATGGTTACCATCCAGAACGACATTATTTTGCTCCACAATGATCGGATTGCGCAACCTTTCCAATCCGCTGAGTTCCATTATCAATCGATTGGCTGATACTGGAATAATATTTTCATGCAACAGTAAAACGTCAACCCGTTTAATCTCTAAAGTCATTTTAAGTGTATCGGTTTCCAGACAAAACATGGTTAATTTAAATCGCTCCTCAAATTTGGAATAAATAGTGTTTTTTTGGATCTGCCAATAATCGTTTTTGAGGGAATACACGAATTCACATATAATTTCAACATTGGACTCTTTTTTAAAGGTCTCACTTCATACAAACTTGACACCCGCCCCTGTTTCACCCTATTAAACTTAACCTGAACCGAAAAACCCTGTAAACCCATCAACAGGAGGACCCCGAAATTGAACCAGCTGCTTTATCTTTCCAGAGTCGATGTTGAGACCGTCGGATTGACCATGCCGGAAATTATCAAAGCCTTGGAAAGCGCCTTTCTGGAAAAGGCCATGGGCCGGACTGAAATGCCGCCAAAACCCGGAATTCATCCCGGAGGCGGTGAAAACTTTCTCCATGCGATGCCGGCGTATATTGAGGGGTTGAATTCATCCGGAGTCAAATGGGTCGCTGGATTTCCGGATAATCCGAGCCGCGGGTTACCCTATATTTCCGGGCTTTTAATTTTAAATGATACAAAAACCGGACTCCCTCTTTCGGTGATGGATTGCGTCTGGATCACGGGTATGCGAACCGGTGCCGCCACAGCTGTTTCCGCCCGTCACCTCGCCAGGTCCGAGTCATCAATTGTTGGATTATTGGGGTGCGGCGTGCAGGGCCGTACCAATATCAAAGCGCTCGATGTGATATTTCCACTCAAACGGGTTATGGCCTATGACATTAACCCCGATGCCGCCGCACGATACGCTCAAGAGATTCAGGAGCAACTCGATCTGGAAGTCGTCCCGGTTTCAACGCCCCGAGAAGCGGTCAGCGGTTGCGATATCATTGTAACCGCTGGGGTGATTATGAAAAAGCCCCACGCCACCATACAGGCTGGATGGATGGATGAAGGGGCATTTGCATCCCTTGTGGATTTCGACTCATCCTGGCACGCCGACGCCTTGAAAGAAGCATCCAAATTTTGCACAGACGATACCCCTCAAATGCGTTACTATCAGAAAACAGGCTTTTTTCAAGGAATCCCATCCATTCATGCCGATTTGGGTGAACTGGTCGCCGGGCAAAAGCCGGGACGGGAAACCCCTTTAGAACGGACCATAACAGCCAACCTCGGATTGGCCATTGATGATATGGCGGTCGCACCGCTGCTTTACAAACGGGCCGTGCAAAAAAACATCGGGACTTGGTTGCCGCTTTAATGCGTGTTTGAACAAAAATTAGGATTTTTCGTTCAGAGACTAAATATGGCCCTAATTGATCATAACCCAAATACTCTGTTCCAGACAACAGAGTATTTCAAGTTTTTCCCAATCGTTTCAGGGCAATTTAAACTTCAGCACAAATGGCTTTCATCAGTTGCCGATGTCGAATGGTCAATATTCATTTTAGTTCCGCGATAAATCGGAACACTCCGAAGGTGGATCAACTTTCACGTTGATACAACCGACTCGTCTAAATGAGGTGCCTTTGAAAAATCGTACCGTATGGTCTCCGGCCAACCGGGTTCTCTTGATGACGTGGCTTTTCTTCGGAACCTTTTATCTAACCCGTTTCAATTTTTCCCCGATCATTCCACTCATAAGGGCGGATATGAACATTTCAAACGCCCAGGCCGGGGGATTGATGTCCTTTTTCTTTTTAACCTATACCGCTTTCCAACTTCCGGCCGGTTATCTAAGCGATCGATTCGGCTCTCGAAAAGTCCTTTTTTTCGGAGCACTCATTTCGATAATCGGAAACCTGATGTTCAGCCAAGGACTCACCTATTTTGATCTGGCCGTCGCGCAACTCGTTAACGGCATCGGTCAGGCAGTGGGATGGAGTTCTGCCGTCAAAATGATTGTCAACTGGTTTCCCCGGGCAAAGCGGGGAACCGCCATCGGCATTTTCGCAACGTGCGTGACCGGCGGCAGCAGTCTGGCCATCCGACTTTCCGGCCTTATTGGCGACAATTTGGGGTGGCGTGCGTCCTTTATCATTCCCCCCATAATCATGGCGGCAATTGCCGTATTATTTTATATTCTGGTCCGAGACCATCCCCGTGACATAGGCCTTCCGGATTTTGAAGATGAGGTTGATCTCGAAAAACGATTCGCGGGCAGCACCCGATTGAGACTCAAGTTAATTTTGACCCATCAAACATTGTGGGTGGTGGCACTGGTCTATTTTTTCTTTGTATATGTCCAGTTCGGATGTCTGGTTTGGATCCCCACGTTTCTGACCGAATCGTATTCCTTGTCCATTAACAAGGCCAGCACTATTGTCTTTTTCATTCTTCTTCCAGGCCTGGTTGCTTCTCCTTTGGCCGGATTCTTGTCGGATCACTATTTCAAAGGGCGTCGCAAACCGCTGATTATCATCGGCATGGCCGTCCTTTCAATGTCCAATTTCCTGCTCTATTTCAAGCTGGACATTGCCATTGCAGGGATCATTCTGGCTGTGGTGGGTCTGATGCTCCTCATGCCGGATGTTTTGCTGGCAGCATATCCGTCTGATATTTTTTCAAGAAAATTATCGGGAACCGCCATGGGATTTCTGGCCACTTTTACAAGCGCCTCAGGAATTATCACGACCCCGGTTTCCGGAAAAATTGTGGATCTCTTTCAGTCCTATGGCGCTGTTTTCCTATCCTTTGGAATGGTGGCACTGGTCGGCATGATCTTTGCTATGTTGATTATTGAGGATAAGTAAAGAACTCCGGTCCAAAGGACCCGGCTTTCAAGATCTGTTTTGGTGGGGAAAAATTGTTATTTTAAATATTTGAAACGGGCTTTAAAACGGTGTTTACCAAATATATTTTTTAAAGGTCGCCAGCCCTTTGGGGGCATAAATCATCACCGAAATCAAAAGCGCACCGTACATGACCAGCCGCCACGCACCAAACTCCCGAAAGTACTCCTGGAACCCGATCAACAGAAAACCAGCCAGAATGGAACCCCACAGCGTACCCCGGCCACCGACATACGCCACGGTGAGTACTTCCACGGTCCTGGGGACACCGAATTCGGTAGTATCCGGTGTTAAAATTCCGATGTAGTGGGCGTAAAAAGCGCCGATGACTCCTGTGAAAAAACAGGCTGTGGTAAAATTAATCAGTTTATATTTGGTGGTACTGAGGCCGAGTGTTTCGGTTGCCAATTGGTCCTCACGAAGCGCCTTAAAAGAAAGGCCGATCCGGGAATTGACCATTAAAAAAGCGAATCCAAAAATAACAATGCCCAACAAGAACAGCAGATAATAGTAAGGTAACAGCGCTGCCCGGGAATAGTCCAACCCGAATATATCAGGGAGTGGTTGGACAGCCAGACCCAGCATTCCACGGGTATAGCCGGGGGTGTTGGAGATGCTCAAACGGACGATCTCCGCCAGAAACCATGTAGCCAGACCCACAAAAATACCCTTGAGCCTAAGGGTCACCACACCCGTTAAAAAGCCCAAAAGTCCGGAGGCCACCCCTCCGATAAACAGGCCGAACCAGGGATTGATTTCATAGTGGTGGGCCGCCAGGGCGGATGCATAAGCGCCGGCGCAGATGAACCCGGCAAAACCAAAATTGATCAACCCGCCATAACCGATCTGGAGATCATACATCACCCCCCACAGGCCGAACATCAAAGCTGAAATAAAAACCGTGGTGACAAATCGGTTGTCTCGCAGAATCCAGGGAACAAATATGAGAAAAGCCAGAAATAGAACAAGCTTAAACCAGCGGACCGTTGTCATGCCCCTTTCAGGGCTTCCGAGCAGCTTCATGGTCGTTCTCCTGCAGGTGCAAAAATTCCGGCCGGCTTAAAGATGAGGGCAATAATGACGATGGAATAAACAATGACATTCTGCCATCCACCTGAAATAAAAAATACGGTAAACGCCTCAAGCAGTCCAACTAAAATTCCTGCGGCAATAGCCCCTTTGATGTTTCCCAGGCCCCCTAGAATCACCACAACAAAGCTTTTAAGTACCGGTGCTGTCCCGGCATAAGGATTGGCCGGAAATAGTGTGATCAACAAGGCGCCGGAAATTCCCGCAAGGGCGGATCCAATCCCGAAGGCGATGGAGTGCATAAGATTGATATCGATGCCCAGGGTCTGGGCGGCCTCCGAATGCTGCGAGGTGGCCCGGATTGCTTTTCCTAGAGCGGTGTACTTGATGAAATACCACAGGATTCCGACGGTTAAAAACGCCAGGCTCAATATGACCAAATGATCGTAGATAAATACGACTTCTTTAATCACGATCTGGCCCGGCACCAAATTGGGGATTCCCCGTTGGACAGCTCCGAATACGATCAGGGCCAGGTTCTGTAACATCACCATAAGCCCGATGGTCAGCACAAAAGAATCCATCAGCCATTCCCGGCCCGCCCTTTTACGAAGTGTGGAAATCAGGCCTTTTTCCAGAAAAATACCCACAACCAAAAGGCCCAACCCTGATGCCAAAATGCCGATCGGGAACGGCAGTCCCAGCATGGCGGCCACAAAATACATGATATAGCAGCCGAACATGAATAGTTCGCCGTGGGCGAAGTTGACAATCTCCATGATCCCGAAAATCAGAGAAAGGCCGACGCCCATGAGCGCGTACATGGAGCCTCTAACCAAACCCAGAACAGCCAGTTGAATAATAATACTTAAATCCATTATATCATCTTCCAGTTAAGCACCATCTCATATCCATTCTCTGATGATATCCTCTATGGTATCGACAAAATCGGCCTTGGGTCCATGATGGCTGTTTTGTCCCAAGCGAAGGACGTAGACATAGTCAACCACATCCAAACACTTGTGGACTTTCTGATCCACGATTAGAATCGTGTATCCCAAATCCCTAAGTTTGACGATCTCCTCATAAACCGTATCCACCAGTTTGGGCATCAGCCCCACCGACGGTTCATCAATCAAAATCGTTCTCGGCTGGGTCATGGTGAGACGGGCAATTTCAAGTGTACGCTGCTCACCGCCTGAAAGAGCGCCCGCCACCATTTGCCGTTTGTTTTTGAGGACGGGATAATGGTTGTAAACCGCTTCCAGAGCAGCATTTAGGCTTTTTCTGTCTTTTTTAATGATCCAGCCTCCCAGCTCCAGGTTCTCTTCCACCGTCATGGCGGGGAACACGCTGTGACCCTGAATCAGATGCGCAATCCCCTGACCCAGCATCTGGTCGGGTTTAAACCCGGTTATGGGTTCACCGTGGTGAAAAATATCGCCCTGCCGGGGTTTGAGGTAACCATAAATAGTTTTTAAAAGCGTCGATTTGCCGGCCCCATTGGGTCCGATAATTCCGGTAAGTGCCGCTCTCTTGGCAATTACAGAGACGTCTTTGAGAACAGATACCTCTTTTACATAACCCGAAGTCACATTTTTAATCTCAAGTGTCATATTCAGTGTCCCAGATATGCATCAATGACCGCCGGATCGTGACGGATCTTTACAGCCTCTCCTTCTGCGATGGTGGTACCTGCCGATAGAACAGTTAAATTCTTGCACAGTTTCATTACCGACGGAATATCATGACTGATTAATAAAAACGTCTTTCCCTGGGTCCGGTTCAGCTCGAAAGTGATATCGATCAGACGATCGATCAAAGCCGGATTGACCCCTGCAAACGGCTCGTCCAAAAGAATCACTTCAGGATCGGCCATCATGGTTCTCATAAATTCCAACAGCTTCTTTTGACCTCCTGATATTTCGACCGCCAGTTGGTCTTTGAGTGGTAACAGTTCAGCCATCTCGAGATATTTTGAAGCCCTTTTCATCCCTTTCTTTTTCGAGATCCGTTTGGGAATGAGGGGAACCATCATGTTGTCCATCAGGGTCATCTCATTAAAAACCCGGGCAACCTGGAATGTTCTGCCGATACCTTTGGATGCGATCTTATTAGGCTTGAAACCCGTTATTTCCTGATCCTTAAAGATAACCGACCCTTCATCTGGGCGGTATACCCCGTTGATCACATTGAACAAAGTTGTTTTACCGGCTCCGTTGGGCCCGATGACCCCGTGTATTTTTCCCTTCTCTACGTTGACGGAGACACCGTGCAGAGCCGGGATACCACCGAAATATTTAATGACTTGATTGACAACCAGAAATTTCATTTCACACCAAATATTTCTGCAGGCTCCGGTCAGGGAGCCTGCAGAGACCAAAATGTGGTTTTGTGAATAAGGCAGGTATCAGGAGGGGTCTATACCCAAGGAGGTGCTTTGAACTCTCCTGCTGCGAGCTCGAGCGGCCACAGAATCTTGGGCTTTCCACCCGTCATCTGAACCAGTGGGAAGAAGAACCCTTTGCCTACATCGCCGGTTCGAACATCGTTTCGAGAGAGTTGATGAAGCGTCCCTTCGTTTGAGAAATCCGTCCAGAAGTCATTGTAGGTAGCGAAGTCGATGTATTGCCAAACACCTTTGTACTTCACTTTTTCTCTGATGTAGGTGCAGAGTTTTTCAAAATCAAGACTGCCCACCTTGTTGAGAACCTTTATGGACAAGCGGGCATAGTCATAGGGCTGCCCGGCGGGCGCAAGGGATGCGTCCTCGCCGTATTTATCTTTAAACCGCTTCAGCCAGGCATGTTGCTCGGGATTTCCGGCGACGGGTGAATCCATACAAAGGGTGTAGTCGGAGGCTTCTTTGGTATTTTGATACCATTCGGAGGTCCATTGGAGCCCATGCCCGATGACGAGGGCTTTTAGACCCATGGCACGAACCTGTTTGATAATGTTGTACATGGGAACGCCACCGGTCTGGGTCAGGGCCATCACCGAAACTTTTGCGGCTTTGTATTTGGTAATGAGTGGTGTAAACTCGGTTTGGTCGATGGCATTGACGTCATACGGCATAACATCAAATCCTGCTGTTCTCAGGCTCACCATCAGGGCTTCACCCCAGCCCCGTCCGTAATCGGTATCTTCAACGATGATCCCGGCCTTCATATTCTTGGGTTTCCAGAGGCCTTTTTCCATAAAATGCATGAGGGGCGGACCGTAAAGACCGGCGTAAATCGGAGGGGAAGCCCAGCCTTTAAACCAACCTTTGTATTTTCCAGGGTCATCGTTAATTTTGAAATTGATATATTGAGATTCACCGCCGTGGCCGATGTGGACGATTTTATAAGGTGCCTCGGCATCCATACAGGCCATCGCCACAGATGAGTGCCACCCGGTGACCATCATTTTAACGCCGCGGTTGATGGCATGGGTGACCGCTTTAACTGATTTTTCAGGGCTGGATTGGCTGTCCACCCACACCGGTTCGATATCCATTTTTTTGCCGTTTATCTTTACGGGAATCTCTCCGGCTGCCCGGGCATCTTCCAACGCCATCTCCACCCCTTTGCGATGCATGTCACCGGTCCTGCTAGCAGGGCCGGTAAAGGGTCCCATAAAACCCACCTTCAAAGTTTTGGCAGCATGAGCATCTTTGGGCAGGGTCACTCCGAGTGCGCTGCTTGCGGCGGCAGCCATCCCCATGGTCTTGATAAAATCACGTCTGGATAATCCGTTCTCATTTTTTTCTTCTGTCATAACGGTCCTCCCTCTATGGTTAAAGATTATGGGTTTGAATGGTCGTCCACTAACACGCTCATAGATTACAGGGTACAGAAAAATTTTTTAAAGGGATTCGTTTCAACTTCTATCGAAATGGCCATCGTGTAGTATACTCTTATATCTGATACCGATGATTTTTCTTGCTGTCAAGACTTCTTATGCTTCCTCATATCAAGAAGTAGTCTTAACTTTGGGTTACACAGATTCCAAGACCGGATCAAAATCATAAAAACCCGGAATTTGACCCTGTATAAACAAGGCGGCCCGAATCATGCCCCGGGCAAATGGGCTCATGTTGTACGCATGATGCACCAGTTCGATCCTTTCGTTTTGAAAACCAAAAACAACCTGGTGGCTGGAAGGAATACCGCCGGATCGAATCGAATTGAAACAGACCGAATGCGATGAGCGCCGCCCTTTACCTTTCCTTCCGTATTCGGCGATGTCATTTAAATCCAAACCCATGGCTTCGGCAATCATTTTTCCGATCTCTTTTGCTGTTCCACTGGGTGCATCAAGCTTGGTATTCCCGTGCATCTCGATGATATCGACATCCGCTTCTTTACCGACAGTATAGGCTGCCTCTTGAATCAATCGGAACAAGAGTCTAAAGAGCGTCGATGTGTTGGAAGCGTGTAAAACCGGGATATCTTTCCCGGTATGCCTCATCTCGTTAATTTCATCTTTTGAAAAGCCGGTGGTTCCGGTAACAAACGCTTTATGGTGCTTCTTACAGGCAACCAGCGCTTGAAGCGATACTTCCGGTCGGGTGCAGTCCGCAACTACATCGCACAGGCCGATGACATCCTCAATACAATCGGAAACCCTAACTCCGATAGTACGACCCAATCCGATAAGTGAACCCAAATCCATTCCAATATACTCCCGATTTGGGGGACCGACGCCGGCTACAAGATCTATCCCCGGGTTTTGAAATGCTTCAAATACCATGGCCCGGCCCATTTTTCCGTTGGGACCGATGATCAGAAGGTTAAGCATTTTTCACTTCCATTTATTATGGGGCTGCGGTATCAAACGTCTTGGGCAGGACGAAAAGATTAGCACAGACCGCATTTCGATTTATCACAACGTTATCTAGTGTCCGTCCACAAATGGTAGATATTGGTTCAGAGCAAGGCTTGAGCAATTTTGAAACCGCAGGCATAGCGGGCTATTTCGAGGATTTCAAAAGAGCGAAAACGCCGCTCTGGGCCAAAAGAT
>SDBV01009347.1_pt1 | contig 13045 bp, 9 predicted proteins | sample 2277081 | NCBI WGS metagenome assembly SDBV01 (sample SAMN10402039, study PRJNA504765) | marine sediment metagenome | isolation source: marine sediment core GS10_PC15, 223 cmbsf | place: Arctic Ocean: Southern Knipovich Ridge | collected 2010
AGAATAATCTACTTATTTTAAAAAAAGAAGTTGGATTGAAACTCCAAGGGCCATTATCAGAGCAGTTTCGTTCAACTCGAAATGTATATTCCGCTAACGCAAAATATACATTCCTAAGTGTTATAGGAAGTGTTCGGCAAAAAAAAGGCAAAAGCACAAAGATGTACTTTTGCCTAACTTATAATAAGCTAAATATTTGAAAATATATCTATTACTTTCCTACTTTACATATTTCTGATATTTTATTAACTACATGGGTAGAGGATACACTTTTCTTATTAGTTATTACATTTGCAATTGCTGAGTCGCATTTAATATGAGTGTTTTTACGATCAATAACTACTTTATAAAGTTTACCAGTTATTGGATTTCCAATTATATTAATATTGGTATACTCATTACTCATAATATCCCTCCAAATATTGAATTTCTAATAAATAATTACGAGTATAAAACAATTTATTTACCTATACAATATCATTATCGCTATTTTTTTCAAAATTTTCAATAGTATTATTGATTTTTTCTATTAAAAGCTTAATATTTTCGTCATTTTCAGCATAAAACAAAAAAGTTTTAGCTTCTATTAAATGTTCATACATTAAAATAAGTCTAAAGTACTCTGAAATGGCGTCTGAATAAGTGGCAATAAGCTCACGATCCCTAATATCAAACAAATTTGGTATTGTTGAACCAAAACACAATAATGCAAATGGAACTCCATACAATAATATTGGTGCGACAATGCCTCCTTTATACCTATAATTACATAATTTTTGTTGAATATCATTAAATTCCGGACATATTTGAATTTTTTTTGTCTTAAATGATTCATAAAATATAGATTTGTGAAGAATATCTAGTTTTTCTTGACCTCCAACAATAGTATTTTTGTCAAAATCTAATTTTTCAATAATATTTCCAGGTGGAGAATACGGATCTCGTACATTTTGCTCGTCAATTAATATAAAAGGAATATCTATATAATTAGATTCAATACTTGAAATATTATTATATACAATAAAAAATTCCTTTTTATAAATAATTCTTTTAAAAGTATAAAAAACTTGTGATGACTCATACAATTCCTGTAATGTTTTTTTTAAAAAGTTTATTAAATTGTTTACTTTTGTATTAAGTTTTACTAATAAATCATGAAAATTTGTATAATCATACCTTAATATAATTTCATTATTTATTTTATTATATTCATGCCATGTGCTATGTGTGTGTAAATACCCATTGAAATATGTTTTTCTTTTATGTTCTGTTTCTCTGTGTTGTTTAACTTTTTGTAAAAATTTATATAATAAAAATGCTGATATAGTAGCAATAAATATGACTATACCTCCAGCTATATATTTGTTTAAGTTAAATAATAAAGTTGAAATTGAAGCAAAATTCGCAATAATACCAAATAAAATTGCAAATGTACCCTTTTTCTTTAAAATACTGTTTTTTAATTTTTTACTTAATGTTTTTGTTTTCTTCAATAGTTACCTCAAAAGATTCGATTTACCTATTACTTTATCTTCTAATATAACATTATGATGTTGAATATCAAAGTGGTACTGTTTAACGAAAATGATTATATAACAGTATAACATAATGGCTTGGATTGCAACAAAAAAAAATTAAGAGTTAACAGCTCTATTTGTATTACACCCGTCTTTGCCGAACATCCGGGTAGGTCAGGAGCTTTTCAGCTCCTTTCCCCCCTAAGAACTGTACACGATAGTTTCCCATCATACAGCTCAAGCAGTTATAAACTTACCCGTAAAAAGGTAAGCCGGAAAATAATATTATCATTTTCCTCTACATTTGTATATCAAACTTTATTACCAATAAAGGCTATGGCTGCCTCCTCTACCCGTAAGTAGAAGTAATTGGCCCTTCCATATAAATAAAATTTAGATATCGACCTGCTGTTAACCACCAGTTAGAAGTCAGCATCATTTCCGATTAGGACAGAAATCCCTATCTCATCCATTACAGATGAACATTCGCTTTTTCTAACATCATTTACCCTCTAAATCATCGTAACCTCTTACGAGGTTCCTACTCATAATATTATGAGAACTTATAGGGCTTACCCAGTTCTCTAATCCGGCCAATTCATACTCACTTAGGCCCATTCTTTACTCCGGAGCAGCTTTGTCCATTCATGTATTGCTCTTGGGCCTATTAAATTATTTGGTAGTATTCTTTCCATTTTAATCCAGATTTTAGGCTAATGTAATCAGCATGACTACCAGAAATGGTATCAGCGATTTTATATTCAGTGTATATTCAATAGTTATCTCAAGCTTGCTTGGCGTAAATATTAGTTTTGACCAATCTGCACATCAACACCAGCGAGCTTGCAAAGCTGACGCACTGTTTCCAATGCTTCTTTGCTTGCCGTTTGAACAAGAGACATGGGAATCACAATTCGAGTAGAACCTGTATTAATAACTTGGTTTACATAAGCAATCAAGGCATAGTCTGTTTGATTTGGCATTTTTTACTGTCCTATTTTTTCATTTATAAATAGCTTTATTTTTATCTTGCTAACGACAAGGATTAGCCGCTTAGGAGACATTATTTATCCTCTCGGTAAGCATCGCAATAACGATAATTGCATGAACTGTTCCAATGGAGGAGAGGATGCAAACCCAGACCTTCCAGTCTATGGGAGTTTCTATACCTTCGTATGGTATTGGCGTATTCCATGAGCCCATGACTTTAACTGCCGTCAAAACGAGCAAGGCTACTACGGCTGTGATCAATTTCTTACCACCTACTGTCCGAACGAGAGACACGGCAAGCTTGTGCAAGGCGGATTTTTCCGGAGTCTTGTGTGCAAGTAAAAACAAGGAAGCGCCTGCTATGACGAGCGTCCACACAATCGGGTACAATCGGACTTCTAAAACGTGAGCCCCCCTGGCAATTTCACCATCCTTCAAAACTGACAGTTCAACATAGTTCGCCCAGAGTACGATCATTGGTAGCAAAAGCATGCACAAAGCGAATACAAAAACTCCCAGATCGGGCATTTTAAATCTCCAGAGCATGAGCAATATTGCCGAGCTTAATCCAAACACACAAACAAGAGAAAATGCAACTCGTAGGAAGCTGACCTCCCGCAATTCGACCTCTGAATAACCAGGCCGGAAGTCCTCGAATTGCCAGGGTTTCAGCCAGGTCTCAAGTCGGTCTACTCTGTGCCAATTGGTCTGGTCTTTGTCCCACATCGTGTGTGTCGCAAACCATGCAGCCCACATGAATAAGAGACTAAATAGGGTTCCGATCAGAAGTGGCAGAAGAAAGTGTACCTTATTAATTTCCGTCTCCTAACTAATGAGCATACTTCAAGAATGAAGCATAATTGATAAAAACTTTATTTCGGCATTCAGCAGTATACCCATACTTTTTCTCTAACTATACGCCTAAAATACAATATAGTAATCTACTTAACTTTTTTTTAAATACTAAAAATAAATCAATATAATCATGCTAAATTCCCAAATCTTTTATAGTAATGTAATGCGAAGTGCCTTTAGGGTAAAAATCATAATTATCATCAATAATACCCTCAATTAATAACATTATCACCAGGTCACATATTTTAAAGCCCAGTCCTCATTTGTTATGTCAAGCACTTTTCCTAAAATATTACCAAAGAGCCAACTTGTTAAGGAACATATTCGATTACCAAGTAAGGTCTATATGTTGAGCTATTAGTAGTTTCCCTACTTAAAAATTCGAATGACTTATCTCCACTCTCATCTGAGGCTCTAATGATAAAGCCATTATTAAGAGAATAATTAACCATTTTTTGAACCTCGTTTGTAACGTCAAAAATCAGGTAACCAAAGGTTGAAGGTATTTGGAAATTAGTGTCTGTGTGATAAGTAAAATCAGGTTGATTATCCCATGTGACTGATGTTTCACTCCATGTTTGATTTATCCAACCAATGCGGACATAAAAAGGTGTATTATAATCATAACAAACGTATACTCTTAATTTTGCTGAGATAATAGTTGGGCTTTCTGATATAACATTAGCAAAATCAAATCCTATAAGTGCTCTTAGTGAGCTACTACCGAAATTACCTACTCTTTCGGGACTACCTAAACCATAGTTTGTAGTTGGGAACCCCTCATCAACATAAGCATCTTTATTGGTATAACCTTTCCACTCTTTTGATTCTCCCGTTCCTGCAAGGGAGACGGTAATTGGACTTGAATAATTATTTCCATTATGGTAGACATATAAGCTGCCAGTATTCGTTCCAAGTGAAGACGTCCCGGAAGGACTGAATCTTACTGTTATGGTTTTAGAATCCCCAGGCGATAAATTGTAAGATCTACTACCACTTATTATTGAGTAATAGGTTCCACTTATACTCACATTACCTGTCAAGTTTGCCGTGGAACTCGAGGAATTAGTAATGTTCACTGTTTTGTCTGAGTACTGATCAACTGTAACTGATTCAAAATTTAGTGAGGAAGGACTAACTGAGATTTCTATATAATGCTCTCCAATACCTGTTAGCGAGACGGAAATAGGGCTGGAACTGTTTGTTGCATTATGAGTGATGCTCAAGCTACCACTTTTAGTTCCACTTGAGAAAGGACTGAATCTTACTGTTATGGTTTTAGAATCCCCAGGCGATAAATTGTAAAGTCCACTACCACTTATTATAGAGTAATCGGTTCCACTTATACTAACATTGCCTGTCAAGTTTGCCGTGGAACTCGAGGAATTAGTAATGTTCACTGTTTTGTCTGAGTACTGGCCAACTGTAACTGATTCAAAATTTAGTGAGGAAGGACTAACTGAGATTTCTATAACTGTAGGTTCTTCTTCAACAGTCATACTCACACTCACATCCTGGTCACCACCATTTGTTGATGTTACCGAAACCGTTCCATTGTATGTACCAGCAATTAAGCCACTTCTGCTTGCTTGAACCGTTATAGTTTCACCATTTGTGCCACTTGCTGGCAGTACAGAAGTTATCCAGGATTCATCGGGGTTTTCTGAGACATCCCAACTCAATGTTCCTCCACCAGCATTACTTATAGTAAAGGTCATGCTTGTGCTTGAAGTCCCAAAATAAAGAGAAGTCGGTGAAACTAATAGGACTGGAACATCAGGAGGTAGTACAGTCATACTCACACTCACATCCTGGTCACCACCATTTGTTGATGTTACCGAAACCGTTCCATTGTAAGTACCAGCAATTAAGCCAATTCTGCTTACCTGAACTGTTACAGTTCCACTGTTTGTTGTTCCACTTATTGGAGATACAGAAGTTATCCAGGATACACTTTCAGAAACATTCCAGCTCAATATCCCTCCACCAGAGTTACTGATTGTAAAGATATTGCTTGTGCTTGAAGTCCCAAAATCAAGAGAAGTCGGTGAAACTAATAGGACTGCATCTTCTGCTGACTCATTATTCACAATAACAGTAATAACAGAAGAACTACCAACATTATTTGTCGCATCATACGCTTTTGCCATAATTGTATGAAAGCCGTTAATATATGTCGTTGTATTCCAAGAATATTCATAAGGTGAGGAAATATCTGTGCTTTTTAAAGTGCCGTCAATGTAGAACTCCACTTTTGCTACCTCATTGTTGTTATCCGTTGCATCTGCTTTTATTGTAAAGGTACCGGATACAGTTGCGCCATTTGGAGGGTAGGTAATGGAAACTGTAGGAACCTTAGTATCTGATGTTTCTGGTTCAGGTGGTGAACATCCTATAAATGTGAATATTAATACAATACTAAGAAATAAAGATAACCTTGCTTTCATGGTAGGAACTCCTTTTTTATTTTATTACGCCACACGGACATGGCGCTCAATTATAACCTATTACCAAATATTTTTTGGAATAATACTCCTTTTGAAAAAAATAGAGTTATTTTAAAATATAAATTTTCAGATCCCATTGCTAAAACCCAGTGAGCATAAAAATAACTGAGTAAAGTAGTACACTTTATTTATCTTTTTTAGCAAGTTTTGATATTGCCTTAGAAATTTTCCATACTGGCTTAACAACTGCTGCGGCAGCTAGATCTTTTAATACTTTTAGACCCTCTTTGGTAGCATCAATTTTTTCTCCCATAATCTCCTCCTATATTTGTATAACATAAAAACTATTATTTGTCAATCATTTTTCTGTATATTATACAAGATATACCTCACATCTCTTGCGCCACATGGAAGTGGCATCTTTTTACTTAACAAAACCATGACACAATGGCGCAGCCCGAGCGTGATACTCCGCGCGAAGCGTCTACGCTCTGTTGTGCACCGTTGTGTCATGATGTAAGATAATAAAAGTGCAGCAAAGTACATGGATGTACTTTGCTGCCTGCTTTTGATTGGTAAATATTTTTTACTTTTATTAATTAATATCTCCAATATATCAAGATATATATTCGAAAAATGCATCAAACGGCTCTTATGGTAAAGTCTTTATATAACAATGCATATACTATTCTACAGACTGTCATTGTAAGCCTATTATATAGCAATTACGGAATATAAGTGATAATCAGTGTCGGATTGCTGATTGTTATCCTGTGGCTATCATCTGACCAAGTTAGTGTTGGAACATCTGGTACTGCTATGAATGAAAAGCCCATCTGGCTTTTGGCTTGCAGAGTTGTTGGAGATATATCGAAGGACAAAATAGTGTTAGCGGTGGATACCCAGTCCTCCAACATACCGTTAGGGAGTAAATCCCAATGACCATCGTCCCAGCCGGAGCCGAAATCGTCGTTGTAAAACGTATTCCATGATAGAGAACCAAGAGATCGCATATCGACGAAGACAAGTAACTCATTCCATTCAAACACGTTGGCTTGGACCTGAAGAGTTGCGGAGACAATGGTACCACTTCTTACAGTCTGAGGTATGTCGAACCATGCATAGGCGCGATGGTTGACGTCATTGAGCGGAGCCACGTAGTCCACAAACCCGACGTACATGGCTGAGCTTATATTTTCCCAACCAGTACTTGTGACGTAACCTCTTTTAGTCGTGGTTAACATTACCTGGGGTGTTGACGCAGTTATGAAGTCCCAAGTTGGACTGGAAGTACTTCCATTGGAATCAGTTGCAACCACCCTCCAGTAGTAGTGAGTGCTGTAACTCAACGTTGGGAGATCCCATGATTTGATGACCGTGGTTCCTTGAAGCTCACCACTGTCAGGAGTCAAGTCGGTACCGAAGTAGACGCTGTAGGTTAGACCAAAACCGCATTGGCTGTTACCTCCGCTCCAGCTGAGATTAGCCGAAATTGATATGCCATTCGCGTTGTCTGATGGTACGGGACTAGATGATATAGTAGGAGACAATGTACAGGGGGCCGCTTGTGTGATAAATGACCAGACATCCCCTGTTGTCATGCCGGTGCTGTTCTTTGCATCGACCCGCCAATAATATGTTGTACTGTAGCTCAAAGTGCCCAGGCTAAGCGAGGTGCCGGTTTGATTACCTTGGAATTCACCGCTGTCAGGAGTGGCATCAGTGCCGAAGTACACATCGTAGTTCGTTGAACCACCGCCGTTGACCCAACTGAGGTCAGCGGTGACTGGTACGTTCGTCGCCCCGTTGCTCGGGCTGGGGCTTGTCACCGGATTCGGAGGAACATCATCATCGCTTAAATCAATAGTAGTGCTACTTGGTGAACCAACGCTGTAATCAGTACCACTTTGCAGGGTTAGAATGACTGTCTCGGTTGATTCTACAGCCGTGTCATCTATCGGTGTAATGGTGACAGTTTTTGACGTCTGTCCTGCCGTAAAAGTGATTGGGCTTGATGAAGGTGTTAATGTGTAATCTGTTCCATTCGTCGCTGTACCAGTAATGACATAGTTCACATTAACAGTCGAAGTTGGAGCAGGGGAAAGTGTAATTGAGAAAACACCCGTCTCGCTTGGTTCGCCGCAGCTTGAATCCGTAACCGCAACTGTAGTAGAAGGAATATCTGTAGAAGTTACAGTTATACTTACACTAACATCCTGGTTACCACCATTAGATGTTACTGAAACCGTTCCATTGTAAGTACCAGCACTTAAGCCACTTCTGCTTGCCTGAACCGTTATAGTTTCACCATTTGTGCCACTTGCTGGCAATACAGAAGTTATCCATGATTCACCGGGGTTTTCTGAGACATCCCAACTCAATGTTCCTCCACCAGCATTACTTATAGTAAAGGTCATGTTTGTGCTTGAAGTCCCAAAGGCAAGAGAAGTGGGGGAAACTGAGAGGACTGGATCCTCTGTGGACTCATTATTCACAATAACAGTAATTACAGAAGAACTACCCACATTATTTGTCGCATCATACGCTTTTGCCATAATAGTATGCAAGGTATTAGTATAGGCTGTTGAATTCCAATAATATTCAAAAGGTGAGGAAATATCTGTGCTTTTCAAGTTGCCATCAATATAGAACTCCACCTTTTCTACTTCATTGTTATCCATTGCATCTGCTTTTATTGTAAAGATACCGGATACAGTTGCGCCATTTGGAGGGTTGGTAATATAAACTGTAGGAGCTTGAGTATCAGGGGTTGCTGGGATTTCACAATTGAATGAAATAACTCCGATAAACAATATAACCATTATTATCAATAAATTATGGATCCTTTTACTCATGATCTTTCTCCTTTTTATGTTTCAACTGGTAGGAAACTTATAATTAAAGGTTTAATAATCACCCTTAAAAATCATTTTTTACTGGCGAAAGCTTATAAAATCCTACCACTTTATTACATACTACACAAAGAATACACTAAAATAATGTAAAAGTCAAAACAAGGAATACACTAAAATAATGTAAAAGTCAAACAAAAAAGACAAAATTAACTATCTTTCTTGCGCCACATGAACGTGGCGCTTTTTATCTAACAAAACCATGACACAATGGCGTACAATTCATAATTACACGTATTTCATGTATCCACACAAAACTAAGAATTTCACGTAGTGTCATGTCACGCTTGAAATGTTATGTTATAAACAGTGTAATTATAATCATCGTTGGGGAATATGACAATTGCATTAGACATCTGAAGCGTGACATGACAGTAGTACATATAGTTCCACTTTATATTAACCCATTTAGAGTGTCAATTAAATTTTAATGTTTTTTAAGGGGGCAACGTATGTATAGATTTAAGTTTGTAAATGGATGCTATTTTACAGTAACTATTTTATTTATCCCTCTATAAATAACCATAAAAAAAATATAATCTTTGAAATCCGGTTTAAAATTGATCTCAAAAAGCTGGACAGAGATTCCTGTTACTCTAATACCCACGACCCATTATTTACAATTGAGGCTGTCCCTTAACCTCCTAACAAAAAAAACCACAAAAAATATAAATGAAAACAATTGAATTTTGAGCATTATAAACAATTATCACTGGTTGGTAAGAAAAATGAGGGTGATTCAGGGATATACAAGGATTTAAAACCACTAATCCACACTAATCTTCTCTAAAAAAGATATTATTAGTGCAGATTAGTGAAGATAAGTGGTTAAATTCTTTTTCATATTTTATGTAAATCAATTGTACTGGGTTGCGGGACAGCCTCAATTGCATCATACATTGTTGCATCGGGAGCAAGATCCAATTCTCCGGGCCATTCGACAAAACCATGCTTGCAATTCACTTCGAAAAATAGTTCTTTATCTTTCAGCGCCTCAAAAACACCCGGATGTATTATCTCTGAAGGATACCTTTAGTTTCAAATAATCCAATGCTTCTACACTGATAACATCATAATTCATATAATTACTCCAAAGGGTCAATTTTTTTTGGCTGTTGTTTGTTTCTACAAAGTTCCCAGTCATCCATAAGTTCTTTTCTATGCAGGACAGTCCACTCTAAAACCAGGGCGAATGAACGCCGTGGAAGAGATTACCTGCAAGAATATCCAGAGTTACTATAGAAATTTCGGCCTTGAATTCAGTGTATTCCACATGGATATGCGGTGGATGATAGTCGTTAAAAAACATCCTGATAATGATTCCGTAAAAACTGCTTATAGTTGGCATTTTTTGCTCCGTATTAAATTTGTCATAAATTACTCATTTGTCAATATCGTTTACGCTCAGGGCAGGCAGCCCCTTAATTATCCTCACTTCCTTCACCGTCTTCTGCCGTTCTATTGCAAGAGCAACCGAATGCTTAGGGTCGGAAAGCTCCGGATACACTTTTTCGATGGTCTTCATTTTCTTCTCATCGCTCCAGTCGTCTTTCAGTTCCGGCAATACCGCAAAATGCTCCAGCATCTTGGCATCGGCGGTTTTTATTTCGTCAGTCATTTACCTTCAATGATTGCGATTTTCTCCTCTGTTAATTCATACAATTTATATACCAGTATATTAATTTGCTGTTCTAATCCTACAGTGTCAGCACTTGCATCCTTACTTTTTAGCAGGATGATTTTGTTAACCAATTCTGCTATTGGTTCTTGCAACAGTGGTTCATCTATCGGTTTCTTGGGTATGGGGAATGAATCAACAAAACTAGTTGAAAATTCAAAATACCCGTTGCTCTTAGGTGGACAGACTATTGATGCGAAATATGCAGCTAATTTGCTATTAAATATTCCTAGAAGATACTTGTAGGTCGTAATGTTAATTTTTTTAAGAACAAAGCCGTACAGCCTTGCATTTCGAAAAAGATAGGCCCTGTCATCTAGCGCAAAGATCGGCCTGTTTGCTGTACCTGCATAAATAAGTTTTTTAGAATCAAAAATCCATTTCTCTCTCGGTCTGTTCAGTTGATACCATTTAGTGCTTTCTTCATAGTCTTTTCGACCTTGGCTGCGTTTGGTTAATGCTGTTTTGTTTTTAATAAAATATTTATATAGGTTGTTGTATTGCTTTTTCATCAACCCAAAATCAATAAGTTTCATGCTGCCATCTTCATTATTGTAAGGGTAAATACAATAGACTTTTGGTTTTGATAAAGTGAACCTATCTATATCAGTCGGGCTATAAACTAGGTGGATAATTTCCTTTTCTAAAGAGTGAATTTCCATTGTTTCCTTGGTTAAATAGAAAACTTCATCAGCACTTGTAACAACACCACATTTCGCACTACCAATAAAATTGCATGGCACAAAATTGTCTGAACGATTTAATTCGTCAAGAATACTTGAATTTGAAATAATGATTTTGCTTGAATACAGATTGCTTTTGCTTAACTCAATTTTGTCACACAGATCAATGGTACGTGTGTCATTAAAAGAAGCGGAATATATTGTAAATTTTGGCTTCTGTGATTTACTAGCAATGAATACACCAGTATAGGTAGTGGCACTATCGAATACTTGCTCAGAGGAACTGAACATCATTAAATCAGTCGAAGTATTATCTATCAGGAACTTCCGCAGGCCGATGCCAGAATTAGCATATAAAAACTGATAACTACAAATGAATGAAAGAAAACCAGTACTGTTAAGCAATTTGCTGATCGATACCTCAAAAAAGAGAAAATAGAGGTCAAATTTGCCAGTTGAAGACAAATAGTTCTTCTTGAATTGCTTGACTTCCGCTTCAGGTATCTTTTCAACTCTGATATATGGCGGATTCCCAATCACCACATCAAACCCAAACGTAACCCCAAACATCCACTCAGGATCAAAGAACGGACTGCTGGCGTTCTGATTATATGGATCCCATCCGGCAAGCTGACGGGCGGTGTCGTTAGTCCATCCGGCGTCTTCGAGTAATGTACCCATTTCTTCACGGAGTTTCTGGTCTTCATACCGCAATTTTCGTTTGGTTGCCGGAGTCTTGGCGCTGAACAAACGATGGCGCACTTCTTTCAGTTTTTCTTCAAGTCCCTGCACCTTTGTATTATCAAACAAACTGCCCTGGTCTTTCGGCTTTTCAATCCCGATTAGCGTATTTGCCGCGACAAATTTGGTTTCCAGATTCGGAAGCGGACGGATACCAAAATTGTCTCTTGATTTATCTGCCTTCTGGTCAACAATAAGTGAAATAAAAAACCTGAGCTTACTTATTTGTGTGGCAATGGGCTGTATATCCACGCCGTAAATGCAGTTTTCAATTAGAAACAGTTTGCGTCCGTAGTCATCGGAATTGTACTCAAAGACATCACTGATTTCCTTGAGGCGGTTATCCCGCTCATGTTTATTACCGATTTTAAAAGCATCTTCTGTTTCCTTAATTGCTTTTTGCCTTTGAACTTCTTTCCAGAGCGTGTTGTTGGCGTCAAGTTTATGCAGTACATGCACCAGCTTATGCAGAATGCCCATTGGGAAAGCACCCGAACCGCAGGCAGGGTCTAGAATTTTGCAGTTATCAATGGCATGGATGACCACGGTTGTTTGTTTGTCATCAAAACGGTTTTCATCATGGAAATAGGTTTCATTATAACCTATCAGTAAACCCAAACGTCTTTCAGCATCTTCCGGCTTCATTCCGGCTTCGGTTTTCAGTTTTTGTTTCAGATATGCCTTGAGTGATTCATCCACCATATAGTTGACGATTTCGCGCGGAGTATAGAAACTGCCGGTTTGCTTGCGCGCGGTGGTTTTTGTTTCCGGATTATAACTGGCAAGCAGGTTTTCAAATACCCGCCCTAACAGTTCGGGGTCAAGGGCAACATCTTCTTCAATCGGTGTATTTTCGGTAACAGTAAATTTATAGCTGTTCAGAATATTGATAAGCCCATTAACGATAACATCTTTATGTTTCTTATTATCGCCCAGCTCACCGGACAGGTCAGCGTGTTCATCGGTGCCGAAAAAGATATAATCGGGCACACAAAGCGTATTGTCTTTCCGGTCAGAAAACCCGTCTTCATAAATAATCACATCACCGCCCCTTTTGCCTTTCAGCACCGGATCGGGACTGTCCAGACATTCAAAAAGTCCGCCGTTCATAAACGGCACACTATTTTCCAACAGTTTAATAAATGCCCTGGGGTTTTTAAAATAGCTTTCATACCGCATCAGGTTCGTAACATTCATCTGCTGGCCGTCTTTGCGGAATTCT
>SDBV01009348.1_pt1 | contig 13044 bp, 13 predicted proteins | sample 2277081 | NCBI WGS metagenome assembly SDBV01 (sample SAMN10402039, study PRJNA504765) | marine sediment metagenome | isolation source: marine sediment core GS10_PC15, 223 cmbsf | place: Arctic Ocean: Southern Knipovich Ridge | collected 2010
CTTTAGGAAAGTGGTAGGGTCCTGGGTCTTCATAAGTTGTAATACCTTCGCGGACTCTTAAAATATTTGCCATCCCACCCAAGACTGTTTGTCCAAACTGTCCATCAAATCCAAGCATGGGAATACTATTTGGGGGAATAGGCATTCCAGATTTTGTCATATCCCGCATTCCAGTAGTACCCAGGGTCTTATACCCAGGAATAAGTTTGCGGATTTTCTCATCTAAATCTCCAATTTCCATTCCAATCATATTTGGAAATCTTTCTCCCATTTGGTTCATGATGTGATGCGTCATATGGCAGTGAAAAATCCAATCTCCTGGGTTATTTGCTAAAAATTCAATGACTTTAGCAGCTCCAGTTGCAACAAGTACAGTCGTCTCTGGAAGAAGTACTGATTTATCTTTTGCCCATCCCCCGTCCGACCCGATAATTTTGAAAGAATACCCATGTAAATGAATCGGATGGTGATCCATAGCGCTTAAATTGCCATAACGAATCCAGACAGTATCTCCAAGTTTTACAACGAGTGGTTCAGTCGCCGGCATGACTTTTCCATTCATCGTCAAGATGTTGAAATCGCCCATTTCAAAAGGGTCTGGTTTGGAGGTGCCAACTTTAATAGTCCATTCATGAAGAAGGATTGCAAAATCTCGGTCTGGTCTTTTACTTGGATCTGGCTCTCTTTTGTGTACGAGAATCATCCCGTTCAAACCCATTCCTTCTTGCGTCATGGTGTCATGGTGAGGATGATACATAAATGTTCCAGAATCGGGAAAAAAAAATTCATATCGGAAGGTCTCACCTGGAGGAATAGCGGGCTGAGTCAGTCCTGAAACACCATCCATTCCACAAGGGAGTAAAACTCCGTGCCAATGAACAGTTGTTGATGTAGGAAGCTTATTTGTTACGTAAATACGAACTTTATCTCCTTCAGCAACTTCAATTAATGGACCAGGGACTGTTCCGTTGTACCCCCAAGTGTGAATTATTAAACCATTTGCAACCTCCCATTCAATTATTTCTGCAATTAGATGAAACACTTTTACTCCATCTATGATTTGATATTCAGCTTTGACTCCATTGGGAACAACTGCTGGAGTAAAGTCTTTTCCAGGTTCTCCAGGGGGCAAATTTTCCTTTGCAGCTGCAGCCCATGGTCTGGGAACTTCAGAATTTTTAGGAGTTATTATTGTCTGCAGGGAAAACCAATTCTCATTCACAAAATATGAGGCAAAAAAGAATGTAATGAGGAAACATGCGAAATACTTTAATTTCATCATCTTCTAAAACACTTGCTCCAGCATAGTCCGTTTAGAGCCATTTTTTTGCATCATATGCCCATTCAACAATGTTTCAAGCTCTGTCTTGATAATCCAATAATCTCTCTGCGTTTCAACTGCACGAATCTTTTTATTAAGTTCTATTTGTTTTGTCATAAGTAAAGTAAAAACTCCAAGTTGCATCGCATTATACTGAAGCGTTGTGTAAGAAGTGATTTGTTCCGCTAAAGGAATAATAATTCGCTTAAAATATTGAGCTTGGCGACGCGCATTGAGTAGATTAAATCTCACTGAACGGGCTGAAGAACGAGTTTCAACTGCCAAAGCAGTATAATGATTCCATTGGCGCAATATTTCTGCTTGTGCAGCCGCCGCATTTGCTTGGCCAAAATCAAAAAAAGGGATTGCCAAAGCAAAAGCAGGTCCAACGTACCAAACTCCATCATCGCGTTCGGCGCTAGGACCAGCAGCTATCTGAGGAAACACAAGCATAGATGTGTCAATTCCTAACTTCGCAGCTGTTGCTAGCATATCTTTATATGAAAGTTGAAGATCAATGCTGTTAGCAATTGCACAATTTTCTATATTATCTAAATTCTCTTCGTTTAAAGGGGTATCGGGTAAATTGGGAAAAAATTTCCAATCAATTTGAGTTCCCCACAATCCCATGAGCACATTTAGCTTTTCCCTCGCTTGCAAAACTTCTATTTCTAATGATGCGACTTCTAATTTTATTTGTTCATACAACGCACGTTCTTTAGATACTTCAAGTGCCTTTATATTTCCCGCTTTGCGTAGGCGCAGAGCAACATCATAGGTTAATTCTGCAGATAGCAGAACCTCCTTTTTTAAATTCCATATTTGCTCTGTTGCCTGTAAAATATAGAAAGCGATTTTTGTTTGAGCAATTACATCTAAAATCTGAGTAGTAATCATCGCTTTTGTTGCTTCTAGCTCTGCTTGTGCTACTTTCTTTTTCATTGGGATTAATATAATGTCCAAAAAATTTTGAAATAAACTCATGTCAATGAGATCAGTCACTGCTGATTTTGTAGAAAATCTATAAGAAAAAATAAAGATAGGATTTTTCAAAAGACCTGCTTGAACAAGTTGAGCTTTAGCAATTCCCAAATTCTCATATGTAGCTTGAAGATTTCTATTATTAAAAAGAGCTATATATACTGATAGATCAGAAGTTAATTCGTTTTCTAATATATTTGCAATACAACTTGAAAAATCACATTCCTCTGAAGAATTATTCCAATAAACATCATGACCCGTAAGTTCTGCGACATCTTCTTGAATCTGTTCAAATAAAAGGTCAGGATTTGTGTTGATTTTTCCACATCCACCCATAATAAAAGCTGAAATTATCAAATAGAAAAAAAATGATTTTATAATTTTTCTATTTATTGTCATTTAATGATCCATAGGATGATTGCTATCTTCCATATTCTCTTCTAGAAAGTTTTCTTCGGTAATATCAAGGATAGAGGATAATTCTATGTTGGAGGTCTCTCCACTAGGACATGCTGGATGATATGAAGTTTCCATAGGGACTGAATATTTCATACATCCCGAAAAAGAAAGTATCGTCAAGACAGAAAAAACAAGAGTTATGAGCATCTGATAAACACACCTCAAACGAGAAATTCAAAAATCGATTTTTCGATTTGTTGGCATCACAGCCTCTTTTAGGCACCTTCACTGTCCCCATTTCCGTATACCAGCAAAGGAAATAAAATCAGCAGCGCCATTTTTCAAAAACCCCTCCACAAATGCTTAACCCCGGTCCAAATGCCAAACTGACAATCAACTCTCCCTTCTTTACAGTCGGATCTTTTAGCAGTAGGTCCCACACATGCGGGAGAGTAGCCGAAGACATATTTCCACAATTTTCCAGAACCTCTTGACTATGGCGGATCTGCTCAGGTTTCAGCTCGAGTTTTTTCGCAATTTGCTCAATGATTTTAGGCCCTCCAGGGTGAATGGCAAAACGCGCTCCTTTCCAGTTTTCCCTTTTGGCTCGTTTTAGAAGTCTCTCCAAATATCCCTCAAGATTATTTCGTAAAAGAACGGGAATATCCTTTGAAATCGTCATCTGAAAGCTCGAAGGATTACAGTTCCAAGTCATTTTCGAAGTAGAATTCTCAATGATCTCTTCCGAAATACCTAAAATTTTCAAACTGGGCGCCTCGCAATTCCCATCGCCTAAAGTGTACTTGATAAAGCCATCTGCAAAAAGACTTTGTACTACCAATTGTTCTGTTGTGTGCAGTGAGGGATTCAAATGAAGTGTGCAAAATTCCGTGTGGACAATATCCGTTTCTTTTTCCTCTACTGAAAAATGTCCCATTGCCATGCGGATCGACGGGATAGACCCATAACAACCCATATGATAGGCATGTGTCACCATCGTCTCTTTTCCCCCAGACCGTAGAGAAACAAGCCTCTGCGCGGGGCTTGGAGCGACATATCCCGTGCATGTTACATGTACTAAATGAGAGGGGAGACGAGCCCCTGTCGGATACATCTCTTCAAAGACCTCCATAGCAGCATTGCTAAAAAACTCCATTCGCTTGTCGAGATGATATCCCTCTGGGATTGCTGCAACATTGTAGATTTCCATCTCCTCCCAGTTGTCATGAAAAAAATCAGGAAGTTGGGAAGACCGTTTTTGGATCTTTTTCTCTCCTAGACCCAGACTCAAAAGTTTTTCCCGAATTCCCTTAGCAAAATCTCGACACTCTTGACTATCTTTCGCCCATCCATTTAACTTCATTCTTGCCTGGACATGGGCTGCTGCAATCCATTCTAAGGCACTTTCTTGGCTAGATTCAAATTTGGGTCTTATCACTTTAAAGTCTTGTAAGAACATCTAATTTCCTAATTAAAGATCATAAAAACACCCACGAGAATGAGAGTGCATGCAAAAATCTTCCGCAGTTTTGCGCTAGCTATTCTTTGCGCTAATTTTGCTCCTACTGGAGCAAAGAAAACCGTTCCCAGGCCAATCAGAGCAAAGGCAGGGAGATAGATATATCCCAAACTCTCCCGGACCATGACCACGTTCATCCCAAAATAGAGATAACCAATTGTCGCCATAAATGTAATCAATAGTCCTACAGCTGCAGATGTTCCAATCGCCTTCTTTTCCGAATAGCGAAAGGAGATCAAGAGGGGGACCGTAAATACTCCGCCCCCAATGCCCAGCAAACTTGCCAAAGAGCCAATCCCCATCCCAAGCCAGGAATAAAGCGTTTTATGAGGTCTTTTAGCAGGTTGTGGTTTTTTCTTTTGCAATAAAACATACGCCCCCAGCGAGCAAATAAAAAGGCCAAAAATAATCTGCAAGATGATTCCCGATAAGAAATGGGCCACAACAGATCCCAGTAGGCATCCTATAATGATCCCTGGAATCATCAGCAGGACAATATCCCACATCACTCCCTTGTGGCCATGGTGGGCCCATGTCGAAGCAATGCCCGTGAGCACCATTGCTGCAAGCGATGTCCCGATGGCCATATGCATCAAAATACTCTGAGGGAAATCCAAAAGATGAAAGAGCAGCACCAAACAGGGGACTGTTACAACACCACCACTGAGCCCTAAAAGCCCTCCAATGAGCCCTGCGATAATGCCGACAGCCACATAAGCAAAAAGAGCAAAAATTTCCAAAGAATAGACCTTTTGCCTTGCCATCACTTATATCTTTCCTTTCAGGGAGCTACGGCTTCAATCTGCACATCTTTTTGCCTCGCTTTTCCCTGCCAAGCAAAGATATAAGTGATGACAAGGCTTTTGCCCAATACTATAAAGTTACCGAAATAATTAATAGAGAGATTTTCTATTCAGCAGTATGCGCTTTTTCTGCTTGGTGTAGTGCCATAAGGAAAGCAGCTTTTGCCCAATTAAGTGGGCAAATAGGGGAGGGCATGGGGTGAATGCCTGAAGTTTCGAGAATGACAGTATTGATGCTTTCAGGAAGCTGCCAAGCTTTTAGCTTTTCTCCATTGGCAGCGATAGAATTGGGCCCTGTAAACTGTCCCAGGGATCGTTTAAGATGAATGTCTCCTCGTTTTACGTAATAAGCACGTATTTTGGGATCTGATTGAAGCATTGACAAGTGGTAGTAAACCTCGGCGAAATTCGCATCAAAGAACCATTGGGCATCATTGGGTTGCAGGCTTGGCAAATACCCTTTATTGAATCGCTTGACAAAGTTGAGATCTGGAGTAGGGATTCCATCAATAGCTGAAGGAGAAGAGTAGGTAATCCAATAATTCGATGTTTGGTAGGCATCATTGTGATAACGATAGACACCATAAGGACCGACAAGGCTTAAGGTGATATTGAGGAGTTCTCTTATTTTTTCACTTTGATTGTGATAGGGGGTATGTTCTAGAAGGCAGAGAAAGAGAAGGGCAATATCAGCCCTTCGATTGATGCTTTCTCCGTTCAAATCGGGAGCTTCTCCTCCTAATTGGAGATTGGTCTCAACGCGCTCTATGCCACTTTTGTATAACTGCTCAATATTTTCCGGTAAGAGAGCTGAAGCGATTTTATTTATGAGTGCTGGGTGCTTTTGTTCGATCGATTTGAGGGCATTTTCTAGAGCTTGCTTAAGATAGGAATTGCTTTCGATCACATCGATGATTCTTCTTTGTCCAGAGGCGATAAGTCCTGCTGAGGAGGCATTGTAGAGGAGTTCTTCTTCCCAGGGCCCAGCATCTTTTTTCTCTGCGTAGTGCACTTCTGTAAAGAATGCTGGAAAAAGGGCCAAAACCTCAAAATATCGAGTTCTGAGATCATTTTTTTGGAGAATATTTGAACTGAGAGCATCCGATAAGGCAAGTAAAAAAAGGCCATGAGAGTCGAATTGGAGATGATTCCATTCTTGGTCCTTTCCTTTTACTTGATGATGGCTGAGGGTGCGGCTTGAAAATCGGATGAGAGGGACATTCATATGCGCGCTTACATTGAGAGCAGGATTCGCAAGGCTTGGATTTTCAATGACTGAGAGAAATCGCTCTATTTGTTTCTTATTGGAATAGAAATCAAGAAGGCCGAGCATCAATTGCTTTGCAGCATTTGGATCATATGTTTTCAGGCCATAGTAACTCCAACAAGCATCACGTACCCAGACTGCAGAATAGTTGGTAATATCTAAATCTTCTTCATCTCGCCGAGTAGATGCGGCAGTAAATCCCTCTTTTGTGAGGGGAATCTGCAGATGAGGGGAGAGCTCCTTCCGAATTTCTTTGATGACTTCTGTATTCAGAGGCTTTTCTAACCATTTTTTTACTCCAGGATGAAAAAAATAGACGAAGCCGCCCTCTGGTATGGAAAAGCAGTGGGGCTCGGCGAGGATTTCTAGGCGTTTTAGATTTTCCTCGGTCTCTTCCTGGGATGGAAGATGGGAAAAGACATGTGTAGAGACAAGAATTTGCAGAAGAAAGAGGAAACGGATTGTAAGGATCATATGCCCAATACCTTAGCAGAGAAGGGGATTTTTGGAAAAGAACTTTAAATATGCGATTCTATTGAAAAAAAATTATAAATCAGTCATTCTTAGTAAGATATTTTTCTCCTGATCAACAAGAAAAAGAATGCTTTGAGAAAAAATACCAAAAAATGGTATATTGATGGTTAAGTTTAGATGTGGCGAAAATGGACTCAAAATCTAAACCTTCTTGGTATGTAGAGATTACCAGACGAACAGCTAAAGAAAAAAATAAGCTACCAGTTTCGATTCAACAACAGGTTTTAGCCCTTTTGAAAGAGTTGGAAACGAGAGGTCCTCTTCGCTCTAATTGGGCAAATTTTGGGCCGCTACACAAAGGAAAACGAATCCCAAGTAGCGCTTTTCACTGTCACTTAAAAAAGGGGAAGCCAACTTTTGTGGCATGTTGGAGAATAATTAGTAAAAAAGAAAAATGGATTGAGGTGTATTATGTCGGCACACACGAAAACGCGTCGTATTAGGATCAGAAAACAGAAAGTTGTCAACCAAAAGAAGGAAAAATCTATTCCTTGGCGAGAGGCTTTCAAGAAAAGTATCAATAAGCACACAGAGGGAGGGGCTGTACTCAAGGGATTCCGGTCAAAGGATGGCGTTACCCAAGCCGAGGTTGCTCATGTCCTCAACATCAGCCAGCATCACATCAGTGAAATGGAAAATGGGAAGCGTCCTATTGGAAAAGAGATGGCCAAGAAATTTGCCAAGTATTTTAATACCGATTACAGAGTTTTTCTTTAATCTAACCCTATTTGATCTTAGATAATTTTCCTGATCTTCATAAGTTACAATATCTGCAATGAACTCCTAAACTTTTCCAGATTTTTCTATGTGTCTAATATATAGGGGGATCCGTTATTTTTCATTGAATTTAACGTCTGATAATAGATGTTATGTTGCGCTACGCAGAGGTTGCTCAATATTGTTTATCGAGTTACTCTCTCCAATATGGAATACAAAGTTGTGCAAAAAAGCCCCATGCAAGTCATGGGCATTGAACTTCGCACCACCAATGAAAATATGCAGTCTGCTGTGGATATTGCTCCTTTCTGGGGGCGCTTCTATCATGAGAACATCCAAGCCAAAATCCCAAATCAAAAAACAGGTGAAGCATTGGGATTGTATTGCGAATATGAAAAGGACCATACCAAGCCCTATACTCTCGTAGCAGGATGCGAAGTGACGCTTGTGGGAGATATCCCTTCAGGCCTCGTTGTCAAGCGCATCCCCGCTGCAAAATATGCCGTCTTTGAGATTATGGGTAAATTTCCAGATCAGTTGATGGAGGTGTGGAAATGGATCTGGGAAGGTAATCTAAGACGCACTTATTCGGGTGATTTCGAGGTCTATCAATTGGGCTTTGATGCTGGTGAAAATACCGATATCCATCTCTATGTCGCCATCCATTGAAACAGATCGATTGTTAGGAACTCCTTTGACCATGGAGGACTATGACGATCTCTATCGATTAAATATGGATCCTGAAGTCGCAAAGACCATGGGAGGAACTCGCACCCCTGAAGAAACTCAAATAAGGCTTGAGATGTGGATTCAGGAGTGGGAGTCCTACGGTTATGGGATCTGGATCTTGAGGGGAAAAGCTACGGGGAAATTTGTAGGCCGTGCTGGACTTCGCGAATATCTCATCGACGGCGTGAAGGAAGTTGAAATTCTCTATGCTCTGATGCCAGAATTTTGGAATCAGGGGCTGGCAACAGAAATCGGAAAGAAAATCATTGCTTATGCCTTCGAAGAAGTCGGTTTAGAAAGCCTAGTTTGCTTCACAATGTATGAAAACAAGGCATCTTTGAGGGTGATGCAAAAGTTGGGCTTTGCCTATGAAAAGGACATTGTCCATGTCAATTTGCCCCATGTGTTGTACCGACTAAAGAAATGATACAGTCAATACAAAATATTCTCTTTCAGCCAAGAGCAGACTTGTGACCATTCCTCTGGATTGTTTTTGATGTAGTTTTCGGTATATTCCAGCAGAGCTGGAATTTTTGGATAGTCATCCAGACCGAATGTTTGCGTTAGGGGAAAATCGATCTTTTTGTAGGACTTGCCTAGCAATTTCGTGCATACTTGCTCGGGCATCTGCTCCTCGACATCCATCAATAATTCAATTAATGGAACAGTTCCTTCATTTGCACCTGTGAAATTCGTCATCCATTGGCCAATTCCCCAATTTTCATCGCCCTTCACGGAGTCTTTGTCATATCCTGTGCCAATAGAAAAAATCCTGAAATTTTTCAAGTCCGTTGTATTCGGATTAAAGGCAGTCATGAGAGCTGCTAAAGAGGGATCTTTCATAGCCATCCCTCCATCTACACATCCTTTATGAGATGGAAAATACGTAGGAGCTGCAGTGGATTCTAAAATGGCATCCACTACTTTGATCTTCCCTCCTTCTTTAGTGAAATTTTCTCGAATTTCAAGCCTCCAACGTCCTTCTTTTGCATCATCTAGGGAGACGATTGGGATCACAATTTTCTTCGATAAATCTCCTAAAGTGGCATTGGCGCTATATCCACAAGCCTCGAGGGTTTGAATGATATAGTTTTTTAGCTTATTGGGATTGTACTTGGGACGGAAAAGTGTCAAAAGGCTTCCACTTGAAAAGACTCCTGCACTCATTTCTTCGTAATCTGTCAGTAAGAGGTCAATATCCATACCACAAGCAAGAGCTAGAGCAATCATTGAACCGGTCGATGTGCCTGCAAATACGTCAAACTCTTGATGGAATTTCACACCGGTCTCTTTTTGGAGTTCTTTCAGAATTTTCAGAGAAGCAGCGCCTCGAATTCCTCCCCCATCAAAAGAGAGAACCCGGGTCTCTCTTCCGCAAATGATAGAAAAATTGCATAGAATAAGAATGAAAAAAAATAGCCTCTTAAACATGTGTCGACCTCCTTTGAAAGAAAAGTCCTATTTTGCTCGTGTCTGATTTTTTATGCTAGATTCTTGAATAAAATATTGAATCTATATAAACTTCTTTGCCATGACGAACCCTATTGATGACTTTTCTAGATTGCATACCGAATTCCCTGGGCGTAATTCTCAGCGAGATTTCAGGCTTGCCAGAAGAAATACAGGGAAATTGTTCGAACAGATCAGATTGGAAGATTTCGAGTGGCCCGAAATCGATCATATTGGTGATGCTGAAAAATTTTACCTCTCTTATTTGATCGATAGAGCTACCCAAAAAGTTTATAACGAGGCCATTCAACTAATGCAAGGAACGCCTGAGCATAGAGAAAATTATAAAACACTTCGCGATGCTCCCAAAAATTGTGGGGGCTTCAAAGAAAGGACAGCTATTCTCGAAGATTCCTCGGCTTTTGAGCAAATGGTAGCTTTAGACCATCTCATTGATACCAAGGCAGGGAATTGGCCGAAAGGCAGGCGCACGTATTGTTTTAAACAAGGTGATGATCTCATTCCCATCTATGTGAATTCTACGAGTAAAATGAGAGCTTCTACCATGTCAACGGTACTTGGAACAGGAAGTAAGGGAAGGTTTAAGGTTCCTACTTACTCAGCACTTGCAAATTCCAAAGAGCAAGCAACTTCTTCTATTTTTATAAAACCATTAGAAGGTCTAGAAATTGTGCGTCAGCCCCATTTCTCCGGCGCTACGCTTCTCAAAGGGAATGCATTTGAAGCAGACACAATCGACCAAAGTCATCGGTATCAAATAGTAGATCAATCGGGAAATGTGAGCTCACTTGCTTGCGTGGAATTAAAAGACCAAAATAAACCTAGGCAAGTCCCAACCAAAGAGAGAAGTGCAGGGTGTAATATTCTCAGTATGAAGAAAACTTCTCCAAGTAAGCCCCTTGCAAAGAGTCTTCGTTATGAAGATTTCAGTGAAGAAGGGTATAAAGACGATACCAAACCAATTAAAGTCAAAGATTGCTGGAGAGTCTTAGAAGGAGCTATTCGTCCTAAAGGTGAAGAAGAGCTTGAAAATTTGATGCGTCAACTTTTTGTGAGCAGAGTAGGCCCTTTTACTTCTCCTGTCGTGAAAACCTTTTACGAAGAAAAATTCTTTAACTAGTGAATAGGTCCGTGGTATCGATTTCTTGCATGGGCTGGGAAGCCGAATAGGAATTGTCAAAAGCCGCGCGCATCCGTTTTTCACCGGGTAGCATTTCGACAGTATGGGTGGTGATCACGTTGTTGACATAGGGAAGTGTCAGGCCATGCGCAATGAGAGCTTGGATATTGAAGTTATAGCTTCTTTGGGAGTAAAACATTTATTTACCACAGAGAACACGGAGCACACAGAGAGGCTTTTTACTTCTCTGTGTGCTCCGTGTTCTCTGCGGTTATTTCATTGATTAAAAACCTTACAAAATTGTAATGTTTTTATTATATTGTGCTTTTGCTGTATTAATTGCTATTAAACGACGTGAAAATTCATCCGTCATATAATTTAAATTCTGAATATGCCCATTCTTTTGACCCCAACTACGAATTTTATCACTAGAAGAATCGGTATTATAAATGGGGTTTACTCCATCATCTGTAGCTTTAATATCACGTAAGAATTTCTTAAAACCGGTCACATCAGAACCACCATATTCTTTTTTAAGAAATTGATCTAGTTGAGATGATGATCCTTTCTCTTGATTGTAAAGTGCTTTCACGTCACGATTTAGATTACGTTTATCATTAAAGTTTACAAAAAATTCCTTCATCTCGTTCCAAGCGCTCTTAACTTTTCTTGCTAAGTTAACTAACACATTCTCATTAAGTGATTTTGCTTTATTCCCAGGCCCAGATGGTATTGATGGGAGTGGCTCATCCAGAATTTGCTTCGAAAGCAAAGGTGTCTCTATGCCTACTTTAAAATTCATAATTATTTCTCCTTTTTTATTAGTAATTTCTTATTATTAATTTCATTATAATTAAAATTTAATTCTTTGTAAAGAATTTTTTTTACAATTTAAAGACATCAAACTTAGAATCAATGGTTTAGACTTAGTTGCTAAAGATCAATAACTTACAAAAATCAAATCCTAGATGTATTTTTCTGATTTTTCTAAGGATACTGTCATTTCCTGCGATTTTTTGATGTTTTAGAAGGTTTCTTGGGTCAAAAATCCTATTTTCGCAAATCGCTAACTATCATTGCTTAAGGTTCGATTCTATACAGATCATAATTCAAAAATCGGTTTTTCACCGCGTCGACTCATCCTCAAATTTTTCACCTGCTCCTCACTCCGTGTCTATGAACACTGCAGTTCGTCGCAGTTGAAAAATTTGAGGGTCTCCTTGTGAAATTTCCGATTTTTGAATTATGATCTGTATAGGCTAAAATAGCTCTGTGGTATCGATTTCTTGCATGGGCTGAGAAGCCGAATAGGAATTGTCAAAAGCTGCGCGCATGCGCTTCTCACCAGGTAGCATTTCGACGGTATAGGTGGTGATCACGTTGTTGACATAGGGAAGTGTCAGGCCATGCGCAATGAGAGCTTCGAGGTCTTTTTCTCCTGGACGAATCTGCTCTTTGGCCCCATCAAAGAAGCGGTCGAGGATTTCTTGCCTTTCCTGACTGGAATGCATATGAAGATCGCGTTGTCCAAAATTTCCATAAGAGCAATTTGTGGTAATGAGGGGCTTTCCCCTTTCAAGATTGCGTGTGGTATTATTGCCTAATTTGCCTTGGTAGAAATGGGTGCTTTGCGCATCATTGGGATCTGCTATGTTCAGATGATAGGAGCCTAGAGGGTTGTGCTTGCTTATAAAAGATCGCCCCTCACGAACTGTGCGGCAGTTTTCTAAAGCCATTCGGTTGTAAAAGGCAGCGGGAATGCCTCCTCTGTGATAGTGTCCTTTTGCACAAACATTCATCGCTACGGAAAAACCATGTTTGTTCATACCAGTAAGAGTTCCAGCAAATCCAGGAATGCCGATTTCTACTGTGGAATGTTTGTCATTCTTATATTTCCGGTTGATCACTAGGCTGTACATCCCAGCAAGGCCAAAAGAGGGCCAGTCCATATTGCGACCAAAAACAAGACCTGAGTTCTGGTTTTTGCCAATGGCGACAGTGCAGGCAACTTGAGGAATTCTCTGAGTGGCACTCTCCTCCCCTCTTAGATTGAAATAAAGGCTGTCAGGCATGAGGTGAGCGAGAAGAATCTCATCGAAGGAGACTTTGGGGTAGCGACCCCACCACCATTGCTCATTAATCCAGTTATTGATCCCATCGACCATTCCTTGCATTTCGGTGAGG
>SDBV01009349.1_pt1 | contig 13044 bp, 11 predicted proteins | sample 2277081 | NCBI WGS metagenome assembly SDBV01 (sample SAMN10402039, study PRJNA504765) | marine sediment metagenome | isolation source: marine sediment core GS10_PC15, 223 cmbsf | place: Arctic Ocean: Southern Knipovich Ridge | collected 2010
TTTCTGACTCAATTTAGAATGAAATTCTCGTCGGCGGGCCAACTCAGGATATTTTTTCCGCCGGGGCGAATATATAGTGAAAATGGAAGGACTAAGTCCGACAGTCTGGAAGGGAGAGATCTCGTGGCGGAAAACATCGCTACCGCTTATTCGTGTTGACGAGCACAAATTACCCAGTGTCCGTAAAGGATCCCAGATGGCAACTTGGGCTTTGGTGGTAATGTTTGAGCCGTGGGTTAAGAGATCTCTCCCTGCGGTTCGAGATGACAAGTGGGGTAAGCTGATTTGTTCAGGAGTTGCGATTCGGACAGTGGCAGCAGATTGCTTCGTCGTTCCTCCTCGCAAAGACGAGGGGGTAAATGTTGCTACAAAACAACTTACGGGGTTAGCACCATGAAAACTAGTGAAGCTTGCACAGATTCTGGATGATTGTAGTTTGAAGATCCTAACCACGGAGCTCACGGAGGCACGGAGAGGAGATTGAAGGGTATGAATGGCCTCCTGCCGGAGCCCATGCACAGTCGGTCTCCGTAAGGAGGCCATTTATCAAAGATGTGGGAGGTCATGCGCTTCGCGTGACCGACCTCTTATCAATCTTAAGCTTGTTGATCCTGTCAAAGAAACTCATTGCAACCTTTCCATCCACCTGGGAATTAAACTCTACACATCTGATATACTTTGCCGCGGTGAGTTTCAATGAGCAGGAGAATCGGTTTGAACGGTTCAAAGAGAAAAGTGCATTTTGTGGGAGTGGGCGGAATTGGCATGAGCGGCCTGGCTGAGATTCTGCTCAATCTGGGATATGAAGTGTCGGGTTCGGACCTCAAGGCTTCGCCAATTACGCGGCGTCTGGAGACCTGCGGCCTGAAGTTTTGCGAAGGGCACAAGGCGGAAAATGCTGACCACGCGGGTATTGTGGTGGTATCCGCCGCGATTCCTGAGGACAACCCGGAGGTGGCGGCGGCACAGGATCGAGGCACGCCGGTGATTCATCGCAGCCAATTGCTGGCAGACCTGATGCGTATCAAACCGAACGCGGTAGCAGTCGGCGGCACTCACGGGAAAACCACTACGACGTCCATGATTAGCGCGATCCTCGACAGGGCGAACATTGGCGCGACAAGCATAATAGGCGGAATTCTGCACCGTAGCGGCACGAACGCGCGGTGGGGCACTGGCGACTATCTGGTAGCGGAAGCCGACGAACACGACGGGTCATTCCTGCGGCTTCATCCGACGATCAGCGTTGTCACAAACATCGATGCGGAACATCTTGAGTATTACGGCACAATCGACAAGATAAAACGCGCGTTCCTGGACTTCTGCAACGGCGTACCGTTCTACGGTTATTCGATCATTTGCGGAGACGACGAAAACTCGCGCGCGATTCTCGACCAGATACAAAGCATATGCATCACCTACGGCTTGGAAGACGGCGCGGACCTGCTTGGACAAAATGTCGAACTGTGTGCGGACGACGACGGCCTGTCGCGCGCATCGCGTCTGGCGCAAATGCGCACGCGGATCGAAGTCGTCAGCAACAATGAGAAACTGGGCGCAACCGGCAAACTTGGCGCGATAGAAATCAACGCTATCGGCAAGCACAATGTCCGCAACGCGCTGGCCGCATGCGCCGTGGGACTCTGCCTGGGCATGAAATTCAACGTGATAGCCGACGGTCTGGCAATGTACGACGGTGTACAGCGCCGCTTACAGGTCCGAGGCGAGCATGACGGCATAGTGGTTGTGGAGGATTACGCGCATCATCCAACCGAAATAGCGGGAACAATCGAGGCGCTCGGCTGGGCCGAACCCGGCCGGATTGTCTGCGTATTTCAACCGCACCTCTACAGCCGCACAAAATTCTTCTACGACGACTTTGCCCGGGTGCTGGGCGGCGTGGACAAGGCAGTCGTGACGGACATATACCCGTCTCGCGAGGAGCCGATGCCTGGCGTTGATTCGGCCATGATCGTTGACGCGGCCAGGGAACAGGGCTTCGCGAACGTCGAACTGATTAGCGACATGGACGAGGTTCCCGCCAGGATAAGTCCCGAACTCAAGTCGGGCGACATTGTGGTGGTGCTGGGAGCGGGCAACATCAACAGCATAGTCCCCGCACTCCTGGAAGAACTGCGGAAACGCTGATGGCGAAGCGCAGACCCAAAAACGGCAAACGCGCAAAGAAACGCAGCCGGTGGCGCAAAGTATTGTACGTAGTGGAAATCATCGTCCTGCTCGGCGTGTTGGGCGGAGGAACTTACGCGCTTTACGACTACGTTATAAAGTCCGGCACCTACAATGTTCACACCATTAGAGTGAAAGGCACCAAGGTCGTCGCCGAGGAAGAAGTCGCGCTTGCTTCGACAATAACGACCTCGGACAATGTTGTCTTCCTGGACACGAGTTCCGCGAAACAAAATATCGAGGCGATTCCCTACATAAAGACTTGCAAAATCACGCGGCAATTCCCAGACATGGTCATAATAAACGTTGTCGAACGCGAACCCGTTGCCGCCCTTCTCGTGGAAAACCATATCTTCGAGATAGACAGTGACTGCGTGATTCTTCAGGAACTCGAAATGAGCGCGCAACATGCAGGTCCACTCATAAGCAACCTGTCCAACTTGGGCATTCCCGAACCGGGCATGGAACTCGACCTGGAGGAGTTAGACTTCGCCCTGACCGTGTGGGACGCATTCTCGCAAGTGTCAATGTCCAAGGACGTCACCGTATCGGAACTCTACATAGCTTCAGACGAACCCAGCCTCACGGTTTTGATGTTCTGCAACGAACTGGCCTTCGAAATTCGCTGGGGACGCGGCGATTCGTTGCTCCAGGCAAAACGCCTCAACACGCTCTGGGAAGAAAAAGACAAGAAGATCGAATGCACACAATACCTCGATCTACGTTTCGGTTCAGACCTGGCCTGCAAATGACCGTTTTTGGGGAATGGACTGACACGGACAGGCACGGACGAACACGGACGGACACAGGGGGCGAACTTTCTTCAGTGAATCTGCGCCGAAGGCGGGGGGGCTGCTAAGGACATGGGATTTTGGGTTCATTGACGTCTTTGGTGTAACTGGTTGGGCTGCACTGGGTTAGCTCGAAGATCCGACGGATCAGTCGGATCGGACGGATCTTGATGTTGGATGGTGGCTTTTCGCGGAGACGAGGTTCATGTCGTTTTGGGAATCTGCGCCGTAGGAGGTGCGCGCCTCGCAAAGACGAGAAATGTGTAATCCTCGACTTTTGTCAGCGCCCCTACTCTCCCCTCTTATGCCGCAAGAACCACTCGTACAACTCAGGATTGTTGTAAGTCTCCGTCCAGGAATCGTGGCCGGCATCAGGATAGATGGTAAACTTCACGTTTCCGCCGCATTCCTCCAACGCATCAACCATCGCTTGCGATTCTTTGATAGGCACCGTGTTGTCTTTAGCTCCGTGGAACACCCATATCGGTATGTCCTTGATCAAACGCGCCCTGCGGCGTTCTCCACCGCCACAAATCGGCGCCACCGCCGCAAAGCGGCCGGGACTTGCCTGCGCAAAGCTCCAAGCGCCATAGCCGCCCATGCTCAGCCCCGTCAGATAAACCCTGTCCTCGTCCACGCGGTATTCCGCCAGAACCTCATCAAGCAAAGCGTCCAGCACTTCCGCGCTCCACCATGTATCGTCCGGACACTGCGGAGAAACAACCACAAAAGGAAAATCGTCTTTGTCTTGCAGAATCTTGGGAGGGCCATGCTTCTTGATCTTTTCCAGGTCGTCGCCGCGCTCGCCCCGTCCATGAAGAAAAAGGATCAACGGCATAGGCTCCTCAGACTCATAATACTGCCTGGGCAAATACAGCAAATACTCGATCTTGATTGTCTTCGTTATTTCTTTTTCAAAAGTTTTCGGACTCTGCCCGCCTTCAAATCTCGCATCATTCTTCATATATGCACACCCTGTTAATAAAAAAACCGAACACAATACAACTAAAGCTCTCATCTCAATTCCTCAAGTTGCTGACAATTACCAAGTGCCAAGACCCCTTATGGTCACGACATCTTCGCTCTTTAATAGCATATCGGCTATCGAAGTAGCAACACATATCTTAGCGGGAACGCGATTATCCCAGACAATGCCCAACCCTCCGTTTGTACGGCGTGTGACATCAGTGATAAAATGCGAGCGCCTGATATGGACACTGGATGCAGACGGTCGCGCGGAACAGGCCAGCGACTGCGACCTGGGAGATTGGATATGAGTGATGGCACTTGCGGTGAAATAACCTCTTTTGATCAACGCGCGGTTATTAAAGTGTGCGGGATTGGCGGCGGGGGCGGAAACGCGGTAGGCCGCATGATCGAGGGCGGATTGCGCGATGTAGAATTCGTGACCATAAACACGGACGCCCAGGCACTCAAAAACTCGCCGGCTGGCACACGCCTTCAGATCGGAACTGGCCTCACGAGCGGACTCGGTTCTGGCGCCCAGCCTGATGTAGGACGCCAGGCGGCCGAGGACGAAAGAGATCGCATTGAAGAGGTCATGCGAGGGGCCGACATGGTTTTCTTGACCGCTGGCCTTGGCGGCGGCACAGGTACCGGCGCAAGCCCTATTGTTGCCGAGGTCGCGCGTTCGTCTGGCGCTTTGACGGTCGCAATCATCACTTTGCCCTTCGGTTTTGAAGGCAAAGAGCGCATGGAAAACGCCATGACCGGCCTGAAAGAACTGCAAGAACAAGTCGACACACTCATAGTCGTTCCCAATGATCGCGTGGCGGAACTTTGCAGAAACAACATCTCACTTCTAAACGCATTTGAACAGGCCGACGAGGTGCTGCACAACGGTGTACGCGCCATTTCAGAGCTGATTACAGTGCCGGGATTGATAAACCTGGACTTTGCGGACGTCAAAACCGTCATGCAGTCGAGGGGACGCGCCTTAATGGGCGTCGGGACGGCCGAAGGCGAAAACCGCTTAGTTCACGCAGCGGAAGAGGCGATTGTCTGTCCATTGTTGGAACAATCGAACATTAACGGAGCGACCGCGGTGATAGTGAACATACGGGGAGGCTGCGACGTGCGAATGAGGGAGATCGAGGATGGCGTCGACGCGGTGAAGAACTCAGCCCATCCAGATGCCAACATTATCTTTGGCGTTGTTGTGGACGAATCGGAGCGGCCCGAAGTACAAGTCACGGTAATCGCGGCTGGATTCAAGCAAAGCGAGTCTGATCAAGCCTTCACTTTCAAAACCTCGCCGCAATTGGAAACCGTCACAGACTGTGGACAGTCCGATAGCGATACCGATACCGATACCGCACCGGCACAAGCCCAGCAGGAAGCGCCCGCAATATCAAATGAAGCACAAATGCAATACATGTTCGCAGAAGAAGAAGAGGAACAGGTTGTTGAAGAAGTAACGACGGAAGAACCAACGGAGGACATGGGAATCCCAGCCTTCATGCGCAGGAGAAAAAGAAACCAGTGAAAGATCAATTCATAAAAATCCTTCAAAAGGCCGTCCAAATGGACGCGTCTGACATTCATCTCAAAACCAGTGGGCCTCCAGTCCTTCGCATCGACGGAATTGTCGAACCGCAGGGCGACCAGCCAATGACGGCGGAAGATATCGACGCCGTAGTGGACATCCTTCTTACTGAAGGCCAGAAACGGCTTTTCCTCAAACGGGGCGAAATCGATCTGGCATTCAATGAAAAAGGTGTAGGACGATTCAGGGTAAATGTATTCCGTCAGCGAGGCACAGTCTCGATCGTAATGCGCCGCATAAAAACGAAAATCCTGAACTTTGATCAACTTAATCTGCCCACGGCCGTAGAACGTCTGGCAAGAACCTTTCGCGGCCTTGTGCTGGTGACTGGCACGACGGGAAGCGGCAAGTCAACCACTCTGGCGGCAATTATCGATTTCATAAACACTTTTCGAAAATGTCACATTGTCACAATCGAGGACCCAATTGAATTTGTTCACAATGACAAAAGGGCGATTATCAACCAGCGCGAAGTCACGATAGATACGCAGGATTTTTCGAGTGCCATGAAAGTCGTCATGCGGCAGGACCCCGACGTCATTCTTGTAGGCGAAATGCGCGATTTGGAAACCTTCCAGGCGGCCGTCAGCGCGGCCGAGACTGGGCACCTAGTGTACAGCACACTGCACACTACAAACGCAATGCAGACAATTGACCGAATACTCGACCTGTTCCCGTCCAACCAGCAAGACCAGGTGCGCTCACAATTGTCGCTGAACCTTGCCGCAATTATGAGTCTGCGCCTCATCCAACGCGCAGACGGAAACGGACGCGTACCGGCAGTCGAATTGTTGTTCGCCACGCCCTCAGTCAGAAAGCTTATCAAGGAAAATAGAATCGCTCAGCTCGAGCAGGCAATTCAGCAAGGCAGAGAGGACGGCATGCAGAGCTTCAATGACAGCCTCTACGAACTTGTCCAAAATAAACTGGTAAACATTGAAGAGGCCATGAACATATCGAGTAACCCCGAAGAACTCAATATGATGCTGCAAGGGATCCGGCTTAGCTCCAAACGCGGCGGTATTCTTAAATAAGCCCGCGTTATGCCACCCCCTGCCTCAACAAATCCGGGGCAACTCTTCTCCGTAAGGCATTTCGACTATTCGTTCGCCGCCTGCGCGCGTGCGCATCGTGGCTGAAACGGCGCCGCGTTTAATGACCCGGCCAATGATTGAGGCGCTTTCGCCTTTTGGAATCTCCCTCATTACGTCCAATGCCCGTTGCGCATCCGTCCCGGCCACAAATGCTACCAGCTTGCCCTCGTTGGCAACGGTCAAAGGATCAAGCCCAAGCATTCCGCACGCGGCCTGCACCTCGACCCGCACGGGTATTGCCGTTTCGTCCAACTGAACTGTCACGCCCGAATCGTCCGCCAGTTCCACGCACGTAGCCGCCAGGCCTCCGCGAGTTGGATCGCGCATAGCGTGAATCTCGATATTCTCCGCCAGCAGCGCTTCCACAAATGGCCAGATGGACGCCGAATCGGACTGTACGCTCGTCTCAAACTCTATACCCTCACGCTCACTCATGACCGCTATGCCGTGTTCCGCGATTGATCCGCTTACTATGACGCAGTCCCCCTCGCGCAGACCCGCCGGATTTAGCTCCACTACCCTTTTGCCAACACCGGCGGTGTTTACAAAGATCTGGTCCGCTTCCCCGTGCGCCACAACCTTCGTGTCACCGGTGATTATTCGCACACCGCATTCTTTTGCCGCATTGCCCGCGGACTCCACGATGCTGCGAAGCACGCTTATATCAAGTCCTTCTTCTATTACGAGGCCCATGGACAAAGCCAGCGGCTTGGCGCCGCATACCGCTAAATCGTTTACCGTGCCGTGTACGCTCAGGCTACCGATATCGCCCCCATTGAAAAATAGTGGTTTGACTACGAACGAATCCGTGGTCAAAACCAGTCCGTCCTCACCAGGTACAGGCGCGGCGTCCGGCAACGAATCTGCACTACCACCCAGGGCGGGTATTATCAGTTCCTCGACGAGTTCGCGCGTCAACGATCCCCCACCGCCGTGGGCGAGAAGAATCCTGTCTTCATCCATATTTATACCTCGCCGAACAGGAGCCTTCGGAGGAAACCATACATGGCCCAATCGGATTGCGCGGAGTGCATTCGTTTCCGAAAAGCGGGCAATCTTGGGGATATATAAGCCCCTTCAGAACTTCCCCGCACATGCAACCTTCAATCTCGACAGGTTCCACTTCCGGCAAATCATATCGTTTCGCCGCATCGAACTTGAAGAACCTGGGTTTCATTGTAAGGCCGCTACCGGGTATCACGCCCAGACCCCGCCAGTCGCCGTCGCTACGATCAAAAACTTTCATCAACGTTTCCCAGGCGCGTCTATTGCCGCCGGGTTTGATCGCGCGCGTGTACTGAACAAACGAACCGCTTCGTCCTTCAACCATCAACTCAAGCAGCATAGCTATGCCCTCAAGCACGTCTACAGGCTCGAAACCTGTAGCAACGCACGGAAACTGTTTTCGCTGCGCCAGGTTCTCGTAAGCTTCCGCGCCTATTATCACTGAAACATGGCCAGGTGTAAGAAAGCCGTCCAGATTCACTTCCCCTTCAAGCACCGCTTCCATTGCGGGGACAATCAGCTTGTGGGACGCGTAAATAGAAAAATTCGACAAGCCCTCTTCATGCGCCGCAAGAATAACGCTGGCCGAACCCGGCGAAGTGGTTTCAAATCCTACCGAAAGAAAAACGACCTCGGCGTCCGGATTACGCCGGGCCAGATCCAACGCGTCCAACGCTGAATAAACTACACGCACGTCGGAGCCAAGCGACCGTTCCCGTTCGAGAGACGAGGTTATGCCCGGCACCCGCACCATGTCGCCAAATGTGCAAATCGCCAACCCCTTCCGGCGGGCAAGCAGCAGCATACATTCGATATCGCGTTGCGATGTGACGCAAACGGGACAACCAGGCCCGGAAATCAACTCAACGGACTCCGGCAGAATCGAGCGAAGACCGCCACGGCCAATTGCGTGCGTATGAGTCCCGCAAACCTCCATTATCCGTACGGTGCGATCAAGACAGGAAGCGGCGTCCCTGATTCTAGCTAGAAACTCATCTGCATGGATATGGCTCATCTAGTTCAAGCGTACCTTCCTCTTAGAGCGGGTCGTGGAAGTCCTTTTTTTTGACAGGATTTACAAGATTAACAAGATTAATATTGGTACAATTTATCATGTCAATCACATACTAATCATGTATATCTAATTCTATATATAACAATAAAGCGCCGACTCCTGGCAGCCACAAACAGGCCCTTGATGCCTAAGAATCTGTTATATTTGCGCAAAAAACTTATGCTCACATAGTTTCAAGCATTTATTACAAAGGCGTTGCCCAACCCAAAACATATTCAATTTCTTGCTTCAGCATTTATCAGGAGATCATAAATCTTGTTAATCTTGTAAATCCTGTCAAAAAATATTTTCTTCCTCCGTTCCTGTCACATCACCCACCGATTCCCTCAGCGAGATCGGAGAACATCTTCAAGGTCTCCTTGGCGTCTTCCGGCTCGAGTTTTTCTATCGCGAACCCGGCATGCACGAGCACCCAATCGCCCACACGCGGATCGTCAATCAAGCTGACATCGGCCTCCCGGGCATTTCCGGAAAGCTCGACTTTTGCGCGCATGCCTTCAATCTCAATTATCTGGGAAGGAACAGCTAAACACATTTTGACCTCCATGCGGCAACAGCCGCCTGCCCCAAGCTAACGCCCCCATCGCCGCAAGGCGCTTGCGAATTCAACAGAACTTCAAAACCGGACTCATCCAATAACTGAACAAGACGCTCCAAAAGGAAAGCGTTTGCGAACACCCCTCCCGACAACGCCACCGTTGACACCGAATAATTGTCCCTTATCCGCCTGCAAATATCCAGTGTAAAACTGGCCACCGAATTATGAAATCTGGCGGCGCACCGCGCGATGTCTGTTCCTTCAAGCTTGTCTTCCACCATGTTCTTTATCAATACGCTTCCAAGGACCACAAAAGTCTTGTCGTCCAAGCACTCTATACCTGCGTCATAGTAGCCGAATTCGCCGGAAACCGCCGCCGCCTTCGCTTCAAGCTCCATAGGGGCCTGAGCGTGGTATGTATTCTCAACACAGACACCAAGGATGGCGCTCGCCGCATCAAAAAGACGGCCTACGCTGGTCGCCATAGGGCAATTGACCCTTGTAATTAAGAGTTGATCGAGTGTGTGCATTTCGCTTTTTTCAAGAGACGGCAGCATGACGTATGAGACATCGCGCCCCTTTTTGCCATAGGCCGCCTTCAAGTAAACATAGGCCATTCTGTCCGGACGCTTGGCGGCGCTGTCCCCACCTGGCTGAGGCAAAGACCCCAAATGCGCCACACGCTCGTAACCAGCCAGATCGCATACAAAAAACTCCCCGCCCCACAATGCGCCATCATCGCCATACCCCATCCCATCAAAGGATACACCAATAACCTTGTCGGTTCTGCCGTTCTCGGCAAGGACCGACGCCACGTGCGCGTGATGATGCTGAACGCGCTCCAAACGAAGGCCGCTTTCCACGGCATACTTCGTAGACATGTACTGAGGATGAAGATCGCAGGCAACCGTCACAGGATTGACCGCCAGCACACTTTTGAGGTGCTCCGCCGCCTGAAGAAAGCTCTCGTAGGACGGCACATTCTTCAGATCGCCTATGTGATGGCTCAAAAAAGCGTCCTGGCCACGCGTTAAACAAAGAGTATTATTAAGTTCCGCGCCTACAGCCAGAATGTCCTGGCCACCCGTGTCAGTATCGAGCCTGACCGGAAACGGCGCATATCCCCGCGACCTGCGAAGGAAGCGGAGCTTGTCCGATATCACGCGCACTACCGAGTCGTCCGTGCGAATGTGTATGTCGCGATCATTCAACACGAAACAATCAGCGATTTCGCCCAAGCGCTCCAGCGCGTCCTCATTTTCAAACGCAATAGGTTCATCGCTCACATTGCCGCTCGTCATTACCAGTGCGCCATAGCTTCCTTCCATAAGCATCGCGTGCAACGGCGTGTACGGCAGCATTACTCCGAATGAGTCGCTTCTTGGGGCCACCCCTCCGGCAATTGCATTCCCTTCACGCTTGCCCAACAGCACTATGGGCCGTTCGGAACTTTCAATGACGCTAAACGCCCCCGTCCGCGGTTCACATATCTCTTTCACTGCGTCGAGGTCCTTCACCATCAGCGCAAAGGGTTTCAAATCACGGTGCTTGCGCTCCCTCAAACGCCCGACCGCAGCCTCGTCTGAGGCATTGCACGCCAAATGGAAACCGCCAATACCCTTGATGGCGAGGATTTCGCCAGCTTCGAGCCTGCCAACAGCTTCCGCGACAGGGTCTTCACAGGAAAGATCCTCGCCAGATGCATCCGCCAGCCACACCCGTGGGCCGCACTCAGGACAACACACAGGCTCAGCATGAAATCTGCGGTTAGACGGGTCGGTGTACTCCGCCCTGCACGCTTCGCACATATCAAAGTCCGCCATGGTAGTACGAACGCGGTCGTAAGGCATATCGCGGATGATAGTATAACGCGGGCCGCAATTTGTGCAGTTGATGAAAGGGTAACGATGGCGCCGGTCATTTGGATCGCGCAATTCGCGCAGACAATCTTCGCAAGTCGCCTGGTCAGGGGATATAAGAACCTGCCGGTCGCCGTCGTAATCGCTGTCCCGGATCACGAAACTATCTTCGCCAACGGCGTCAAGATCGCGCGCCTGAACTTCAGTAATTCTCGCAAGTGCCGGCGCTGATGCTTCGATCTCGCACAGAAAAGTATCAACGTTATCACCGCCTCCCTCTACTTCAATCTCGACGCCTTCCGGTCCATTCAGCACATGGCCGGAAAGTCCCAAGCGGCACGCCAGGCCGTATACAAAAGGACGAAAACCGACCCCCTGCACAACTCCTCGCACACTCACTAGAACTCGCCGTGTCATCAATTACAGGCCCTTCCGATAATAACAAAACCGCGCCGATCTTCGGTGCAAACAAAAAAACTGAGGAAAAACTGAGGAAAACGGGGACTGACCCAAGCGAAGCGAGTCTTCGAGCGAAGACGGGTCTGTCCCCGCTTTCCGTCCCAACCAATCCAATTATGAAGCTTTTTCACGATATTGAAGCCCGGGGTTCTAATCTCGAAGATCTTGAAAAAATTTCGTAATTGATCTGGTTGGGGCCGCAAGAAAAGGGACAGACCCGTCTCCGCTCGAAGACTCGCTTCGCAGGGGTCTACTTTTGCCAAGGCTCAAAAGTCCCTTTTTTGCTCAGTTTCCTGTGCTTGGAAAAGTATGCTAGAGCCGGATGGGCCGTTATTATTACCCTCCCATTTTCCTTTTCAGCACTGCCGCGAGAATCTGAGGGTCTATCGGCTTTTGAAGAATCCCCGCTAAGCCCAGCGCGTTTGCGTCAATATTGTAGCGAACGGCATCGCCAGCGGAACTCAACATGTAAATCGGTCCCTCATAACCGGACTCCTTCAGCTTGCTAGTAACAACGCATCCGGCATCCACCGTTTCCATCATCAGGTCTACTATTACCGCATCGGGTTGTATGCGTTCAGCGGTCTTGAGCCCCTCCTCACCGCTGGCAGCCGTTCCCACGGAAAAACCCGCCGCCTCCAGAAAGACGCGCAGCACCGCCCGAATGTCCGCATCGTCATCTATTGCAAGGACCAACTTCTTTGCGGTTTCATTCTTATCCATGTCTCTTTTCCTTCCAATTCTGAATGAACGATTGAACGAATGCCAACGCCTTCTCCAAATTCGCCGAAGCCTGCCTGCTCAAGCCCTCGGCAAAATCAAATTCATAACCACGAACCCCTAATACCCAGGCCTTCGGCCGCGTATCAAAATGGTCTTCACAAATTGCCATGAGCGATTCCGGCGACAATGTATGGCTTGTGAACGTTATCTCGTTCGCCGAAGCCACTTCGCACAGGTCGTATGGCCCATCGCAATCCGTGCTCGCATCCACAAACAGGACAGCTTCATGTTCCGCCATGGCCGCGGCATCTTCTATATTCAATTGATAACCGCTGTCAACCGTCACGTCCGCCAACTCAAGTTCCGCAACACGGTCCGCAAGTGCCGGACCCAATCCGTCGTCTTGCCTGCCCGGATTGCCGTATCCAAGAAACAGGAAACGAGCGGTCATGTCTATCCTCTGTATTTCTCGTCCAGTATGTTTCCGTCTTGCCCAAGCAACTGGACTTTCAAACGCATCTGGCCCATCGCATGCGTTGCACAGCTCAAGCACGGGTCATAAGCGCGAATACCCACTTCAATATGGTTCAAAAGTCCCTCGGAAATTTCCGTTTTGCCTTCAAGATACTGATCGGCAACTACTTGTACAGCCCTATTCATCGCTTCGTTGTTGCTGGTAGTAGACACTATCAAGTTCGCAAGCGTAATCTGGTCCGTGTCCATGTCAACTTCATAATGGTGGATAAG
>SDBV01009350.1_pt1 | contig 13044 bp, 13 predicted proteins | sample 2277081 | NCBI WGS metagenome assembly SDBV01 (sample SAMN10402039, study PRJNA504765) | marine sediment metagenome | isolation source: marine sediment core GS10_PC15, 223 cmbsf | place: Arctic Ocean: Southern Knipovich Ridge | collected 2010
CTCCAGTTGATAGACCTGCACGTTCACGCGCGACGCGAGCGCGGCATTGGCAAGCCGTGAGGCGCCGAACAGGTCGATCGTGTACTGCGCCTGCAACTGACCGACGAAGGTGTTGTAGAGGAAGGTGTTCGGCCCCTCTTCGGGAATCGCCAGCGCGCGTTGGCGGGCGGCCTGGCCGACGGCATCGATCGTGGGCAGCATCGAACTGCCGATCTGTGCACGCAACTGCTCGCGCGCGGACGTCAGGCTCTTGTCGGTGGCGGCGAGCGTGGGGCTGTTGCGCAGACCTTCATCGACCAGCGCGTTCAGGTCGTCCGATTGATAAAGACGCCACCACGTCGGCACCGGCTTTGCGCCCACCACGAACTGCTGGGTCACGCCCTGCGCGGGCACGGTTTCGGTGGGCTGCGGCTCGGCGCCGTAGTGGGCCGGTTGCGGCATGACCGGCGGGTTGCCGTTCGGTCCGAACGAGCACGCCGCGAGGGACAGGGTGAGGGCGCTGCTGCCCAGCATCAGCGCCCGGGCAGGTCCAGCACGTTTGAAAACAGGATTAGCCATGATCAGTTTCCTGAGTGCGCCGCATGCGTCGCGGCTTCCGGCGGCTCGCGTTCGTCGCCGCGCACCCTGAATGAGGCCGCATACAGCGCGGGCAGATAGAACAGCGTGAGCACGGTGGCGCTCGTGATGCCGCCCATCAGCGCGGTCGCCATCGGCCCGAAGAAGTTCGAGCGCAACAGCGGAATCAGCGCCAGCACGGCGGCAGCGGCCGTCAGCGTAATTGGCCGGAAACGCCGCACGGTTGCACCCACGATAGCGTCGAAGCGTTTATGGCCGGCGGCGATGTCCTGCTCGATCTGGTCGACCAGAATCACCGAGTTGCGCATGATGATGCCGAACATGGCAATCACCCCAAGCATGGCGACGAAGCCGAACGGCTGGCCGAACAGCAGCAGCGTGGCGACCACGCCGATCAGACCGAGCGGCGCGGTCAGCACCACCATCAGCACGCGTGCAAAGCTCTGCAACTGGATCATCAGGAGCACCAGCACGGCGACGATCATGATCGGCATCTGCGCATTGATCGAGGTCTGTCCTTTGCCGCTTTCCTCGACCGAGCCGCCTATTTCGATCCGATAGCCGACCGGCAGCGTCGCGCGGATCTGGCTCAGGGCCTTGTCGACGCTATGCGTCACGTCGATGCCCTGGGCGTTGGCCGTGACGTCCGACTGCACGGTGATGGTGGGTTGACGGTCGCGTTCCCAGATCACGCCGTACTCCAGGTCGTAGCGCATGTGGCCGAGCGTGCCGAGCGGCACCGGGCCGTTCGGCGTCGGCATGGCCAGCGTGACGAGCTGCTCCGGATCGACGCGTTCGGTCTTCGGCGCGCGCAGGTCGACGCTGATCAGCTTGTCGCGTTCGCGGTACTGTGTGACCGTATAGCCCGACAACGTCATGGCGAGGAAGCTCGACACGTCGTCCGAGGTGACGCCCAGCTCACGCGCCTTCTTCTGGTCGATCTCGAAGCGCACCGAGCGCTCGGCCGGCTCGTCCCAGTCGAACTGCACGTTGGTCGTGCGATGGTCGTCGCGCATCGTCGCGGCAACGCGTTCGGCAATCGAGCGTACGGTGGCGATGTCGTCGCCGCTCACGCGGAACTGCACCGGATAGCCGACCGGCGGGCCGTTTTCAAGCCGCGACAGACGCGTGCGAATCGCCGGGAACTGATTGCGCAATTCCGTCTCGAGCCATTGCGCGAGCTTCTCGCGGTCCTTGACCGACTTCGCGGTGATCACAAACTGGGCGAAATTCGGCTGCTGCAATTGCTGGTCGAGCGGCAGGTAGAAGCGCGGCGCGCCGCTGCCCACGAAGTCGACCGAGTGATCGATTTCCGGACGGCCCACCAGTACCTTTTCGAGCCGCTGCGCCTGGCGCAAGGTCGCCTCGAACGAGGCGCCCTCGGGCAGCCGCACGTCGACCAGCAGTTCAGGGCGGTCCGAGCTCGGGAAGAACTGCTGCGGCACGAGTGTGAAGCCGGCCAGCGAGACCACGAACAGACCGACGGTGATCGCCAGTACAACGAAACGCCGCTCGACGCACCAGCTAATCCAGCCGCGCAGGCGGGAGTAGAAGCGGGTGTCGTAGATGTCGTGCTCGTAGTCGTGCGCTTCGTGTGCCTGGCGCTTCCTCTCCGGCAGCATGTGATAGCCGAGCAACGGAATCAGCACCACGGCGGCGAGCCACGAGGCGATCAGCGCGATCGCCGACACTTCGAAAATGGAGCGCGTATATTCGCCGGTGCTCGATTTGGCCAGCGCGATAGGCAGGAAGCCCGAGACCGTGACGAGCGTGCCCGTGAGCATCGGGAACGCGGTGCTGGTATAGGCAAACGCCGCGGCGCGGGCGCGGCTCCAGCCCTGTTCGAGCTTCACCGACATCATCTCGACCGCGATGATCGCATCGTCCACCAGCAGCCCGAGCGCCAGCCCGAGGGTGCCGAGCGAGACCTTGTGCAGGCCGATATCGAACAGATACATGCACAGGGCCGTGACCGCGAGCACGATCGGAATCGAGATCACCACCACCATGCCGGTGCGCACGCCCAGTGATACCAGACTCACGACCAGCACGATCGCAATTGCCTCGGCTACTGCTTCGAGAAAGTCGTCCACCGACTTGGCGACCGCGTGCGGCATGCTCGACACTTCGACGAGCTTGAGGCCGGCCGGCAGATACGAGCGCAGGACGGTCGATTCCTTGTCCAACGCCTTGCCGAGTTCGATCACGTCGCCGCCGGGCTGCATCGTCACCCCGATACCGAGCACCGCCTTGCCGTCGTAACGCATCTGTGTGGAAACCGGATCGTCATAGCCGCGCTTGATGGTGGCGATATCGCCGAGGCGGAACGAACGGTTGTTGATGCGGATCAGCGTATCGGCGAGCGCATTGACGTCCTTGAACTGGCCGGTCGGGCGTACGAACACGCGGTCGTCGAACGTGGTCAGGGTGCCGGCCGCCGAGACGCTGTTTTGCGAGTTGATGGCCTGGGCGAGCTGTTGCGGCGAGACGTTCAGGCGCGTCAACTGCGTGTTGGAGACCTCGATGTAGATATGCTGGTCGGGGTCGCCGAAATAGTCGACTTTAGCCACACCCGGCACACGCAGCAGTACGGTGCGCAGTTCATCCGCGTAGTCATGCAGTTGTGCGGGTGAAAAGCCGTCGCCTTCGAGCGTGTAGATGTTGGTGTAGACGTCGCCGAACTCGTCGTTGAAGAACGGCCCCTGAATGCCTGGCGGCAAGGTGGAGGCAATATCGCCGACCTTCTTGCGCACCTGGTACCAGGTTTCCGGTACGTCCTTGACCGGCGCGGAGTCCTTCATCGAGAAGAACATCAGCGATTCGCCGGGGCGCGAATAGCTGCGCACAAAGTCTATATACGGCGTCTCCTGCAGTTTGCGGCCAATGCGGTCAGTGACTTCTTCCTGCACCTGACGGGCGGTCGCGCCCGGCCAGAAGGTGCGGATCACCATCACGCGGAACGTGAACGGCGGATCTTCCGACTGTGCGAGTTTCGTATAGGCGAGCATCCCGAACGCGGTAGCCAGTGCGATCAGGAACACCACCAGCGCCTGGTGGCGCAGGGCCCACGCGGACAGGTTGAAGCGTCCCTCTTCGTGTTCATGGGTTGTGCTCATGAAGCGAAGTCCTCGGGATGCAAGGGGGCGATCGGATGCACTTTCTCGCCGGCCGAAACGGTGTGCACGCCTTGCAGCACGACGCGCTCGCCGTCCTTGAGGCCGCCGGCAATGGCGACGGTCCGCTCGGTATAGCGTGTGACCTGCACGCGGCGCAGTTCGAGCACGTTGTCGTTGCCGCTTACCACCCACACCGCGGGCGTGTTGCCGTCGTGGAACAGCGCGGTGGACGGCAGCGTGAAGGAGGGCGAATCGCCGGCTGCCGTGCTGGAGTTCAGCGCGACATCTGCCGTCATGCCGAGCCGCACGTCGGGGCCCGGATTGAGCAGTGTGAGGTTCGCACGGTACGTGCGGCTCTGCGGATCGGCCGCAGGCGAAAGCTCGCGCACGCGAGCATTGAAGGTGCGCCCCGGCAGCGCCGACATCGTAACCGTGGCGGTCTGGCCGGGCGCGAGCGCGGCGAGCGTGCTTTCCGGCACGTTGACCACCACGTCAACATCGCCGCTCCACGCCAGGTTGTAGACCGCTTGCCCGGCCGACACGTTCTGGCCGGTCTGCGCTTCTTCGCTGGTGATGACCCCGGCGTGATCGGCGGGCAGGTCGGTGTACTGCAACTGGTTCTTTTGCAGCGCGGCTTGCTGTGCCGCCTGGTCGCGCTGGGCCAGCGCCGAGGCGTAGGCGTTGGTGGTCTGTTCGAGCTGCGCGGCCGAAATCAGGTTCTCGCGCGCCTGCGCCTGGTCGCGATCCAGTTGCTGCTTTGCGTAGACGAGGCTGTGCTGGGCAGCGTCGAGTTGCGCCTGCGTACTCGCGGCGCTTTTTTGCGCATCGGCCGGATCGAGGCGGGCGACGACCTCGCCGATCTTCACGGTATCGCCAAGGCGCACGTGCCGCTCGATGATCTTGCCGGCAATCCGGAACGACAGCGGTGTCGAGTAGCGCGCCTGCACTTCGCCTGGTAGCGACGCGGACAGCGGACTGCCGTCCGGATGCACGGCCACGGCCACGACCGGGCGCGGCGCGGGAGCGGCCGCCTGCTGTTGATGACATGCACCCAACGTGAGCAGACCGGCCAGCGCGAGGGCGTAGGCCATGCGGCGTGTGGGGGCGGAACGGGGATGCGGATGAGAGTGCTTGCGCGTCGGATGCGACGCGCTACAACCGGGACGATTCACAATTACCCCAATCAGGAGACAGCGAACGAACACGGCAAGCCGCAGTGGCTGGCCAGCGAGGCACGTTTGATACAGCGCGTGCAAGAGACTGTTGCTTCAGATGACGTGATGCATTCTAATACACACCTGTATCTGGATGTATAGTCGTATGTGAATTCTTTTCGGGCTAAACTCGCCAGCATGAAACGACAACGACTTACACGCGAACAGAGCAAAGACCAGACGCGCCTGCGCCTGCTCGATGCCGCGCAAGCTATTTTTATGAAGAAAGGGTTCGTCGCCACCAGTGTCGAAGACATTGCCGAGGCGGCGGGGTACACGCGTGGGGCGTTCTATTCGAATTTCGGCAGCAAGCCTGAGCTGTTCCTTGAACTGCTCAGGCGTGATCACGAGGAGATGCAGGCCGCGCTGGAGAGCATCTTCGAAGAAGGGGCGACGCGCGAAACGATGGAAGCGCGCGTGCTGGAGTACTACAGCAACCTGCCGCGCGACGACAAATGCTTCCTGCTATGGATGGAAGCGAAGCTGCTGGCGGCGCGCGACAGCCGCTTCCGGGCCAACTTCAACGCCTTTCTGCACGAGAAGCTGGGGCAGATGAGCGAATACATCCGCGCGTTTTCGGCACGCGCGGGCACGCCGTTGCTGCTGCCGGCGGAAACGCTGGCGATGGGCTTGATGGGCTTGTGCGAAGGCGTGCAGTTCTTCCACACGATCGATCCACGCAATGTTCCTGCCGAGACGGCGGAGGCGGTGCTGGCGGGGTTCTTTTCGCGCGTGGTGTTTGGGCGCGACGTGGGGCAGTGAGGTGAGGTAGTGAGCCGGCGGGCGCGATGCGCGTCCGGCCTGGCGGCCCGGGTATGCTGCCGTGCAATTGGCCGCGCACACCCGGAGCGTTTATCTGAATGAAGTCTGGCGCGCCGGCTCAGTCGACCGGCAGATTCGCGCAGGCGTCCGTGACCGGCGACGCGCAGATGAACGAATACTGGCCGCTCCACTGCAGCGCGGTCTTGCCGGCGTGCAGGACCTGGCGGACGTCGGGGTCGGTTTCGTAGGCGATGTAGGCGGAGCACGCCACTGCGGACAACACGACCAGCGAAAATGCAATTCTTTCGAAAACCTGAAAACGGTGTGGCATGGCGATATCTTCCTTTCGCTCTCCATCATACCGCAGATTAGGGTTTTCACCTAGTTGATCAGGCATCAAATCAATCCGTGCTGGCACGTATCTTTTCGGGCCAGAACCATAGCCGTCCGTGCCGCCTTCGCCCCCCGAACTGCGCGCAACTCCGTTTAATTCCGTTTGCATCGCCAAGCTGACCGTTTTGCCATCTTCAGGTCAGGGTTGGGCCATGAGCGCTCGATACAATCAATCACATAGCGTGGCTTTAACAGCGGCAGGAGTGGCTCCATGAATCATTTGCAGTCGATGCGCGTTTTCGTCAAAGTGGCCGACCTCGGCAGCTTTGCCCGTACTGCCGGCGTAATGGGCATTTCCACGGCCGTCGTCACGCGGCACGTGGCCGACCTTGAAGAGCGCCTCGGCACGCGACTGCTCAACCGCACGACCCGCAGCCAGTCGCTGACGGAGTCGGGCCGGGTCTACCTCGAACGGGTCCGGCCGATCCTCGACGATCTCGAAGGGGTCGAGCAGATGGTGGTGGCGCGCAATCACGAGCCGGTCGGTACCTTGCGCATCGTTGCACCGGTGGTGTTCGGACTGCATAACTTCGCGCCGGTGCTGCAGTCATATGCCCAGCGTTATCCGGACGTGATTCCCGATGTCACGCTGGTGGACCGCCATGTCGACCTGGTGGAAGAGGGTTTCGACGTGGGCGTGCTGATTGCCCGGCAGATGCGCGGCGCGAGCATCGTCACGCGGCGTCTCACGACCGGTCACATGACGGTATGCGCGACTCCCGATTACCTGCAGAAGCACGGCAGGCCGAATCGTCCCGAAGATCTGCAGGATCACCCGAGCCTCTCGCTGCCGGCCGAATACGGTGGCGACGAGCGTGTGTTTACCTGTACGGACGGCAGCGAGGTGCGGGTGCGGCCGACCAATGCGATCGTGGCGAACAATACCGAGATGCTCAGGCAGTTCGCACTGCTTGGCATGGGCATCGCCATCCTGCCGAGTTATCTGATTGGCCGCGACCTCGAGCGCGGCCGGCTGGTGCGTCTGCTGGACGACTACCGCCTGCCGCAGGTCGAGGTCACGATTGCCTATCCGAGCCGCCATCACTTGCCGGCCAAGGTGCGGACCTTCATCGACCATCTGGTCGAGCATTTCAGCCAGATGTCGCCGTACCTGCCGGGCGACGCGGCCGCGGCGCCGGCAGCTGCGCCGCGCAGTGCCTGACTTTGCGGATTGATTCAGATATCCCTCATACGGCTTCCGCGAGGGCTACGTCTGGCCCTCGCGGATCAGGCGTTAGAGGCTTGCCTGATAGTTCTTGAGATTCTTGATGTCCGTATCGTATGCGCTCGGCGATCCGAGCTCGACACCGCCGCTACGCACGTAGTATTCGAAGGGGATGCCGCGAGTGCCGAAGAAGGGCAGGAAATTGTCCGGCTGCAGGGTGCTGCCGTTCAGGCCGATTGCCCAGTTTCGGGCCTTGTAAACCTCAAGGTCTGCGACCACGCTGTTGACTGCAACGTTTTCAGCCGAACGGATGTTGTTGACATACTGTGTCAGCACGTCGATGTTCGCCTGATAGGCCGTGGGTTCGCCTACCGAGACACCCTTGGAACGGACGTAATATCTGAACGGCAGGTTCCGTTCCGTAAAAAAGGTTAGAAACCCGTCAGGGGCGAGGGTGTCGCCGTTCAGGCCGATCGCCCATCCCTTGTTCTGGTAATCCTTGAGGCCGGCAATCGTATCGTTGGCAGCCTTGATTTCGGTTTTTGCCGTAATGCTAACGGAAGTGATGTTGCTCATAGCGTTCTCTCAGGTTCGTGTGAAGTTCGACTGCTACCGTGGCCCTGCATCAGACCAGGACTGATTAAATTCCTGCCTGACAGTTCGGGTAACTGTCATTGTTATCAGTGCCGCTAAGTTGAGGTCTGGTCTGCTGGAGCGCCTGCGCATGTTCAATAATCCACTCCCGAAGAGGGGCAAGCGCCACTTGCCTCGACGCCTTGACTGCGTTCCTGCCCGCTAGCGCGACATACCCGCTACCGTGGTCCAGTCGGACACCACGTAGACGAGCAGGCACACGCATGCAATGACGGAAAGACCAAGGGAGAGCCATGCAATCCTGTTTGTCCATTTCATCGGCTTGCACCCCAGCTCCAGTTCAGTTGTGGTGATAGCTGTTGCCTCGCGATACGGCAGCCGGAGTACAATCGGTGAGGACGGCGAATCTTGATCATCGGTCTTGCTCATCAGGATCGGGTCCCGTAAAAAAGCGGGTGCTGTACAAGCCACCCGCCAGAAAACGCCGCGCGATTGCGAGGGCCTGTGCGCGACGCTGAGAGAAACCACACCCGGGCGCTGCTGTCCTCGATACGCAATCGAGGCGCGGCAGCCGCCCGGTCCGACTCGTTGCGCAAGGTGTAACCGCGTAGTGCGATCAATGCTGCTGCGGCCTTCCGGGCGTAGTCGCGCGAGTTGCTGCTCCACGTTGCGATCTACCCGGGCACGCGGGTCCGCACGTGATATCTCTTCCACGATTGCACCGTCGTCGCCAGCATGCATCGCTGCGCTTCATTATTCCCGGCCTATAGTCAGCCATCTGACTTGACATTGGGTATTCGCCAGTACGCTGAAAATGCGTTTTGAGTAATTCGAAAAGAAGCGTGGCGATTTTCAATAGATGCGGAACGCATTTCTCTTCCGATATGCCCGAAGTCATTTTCCTTGTTGTATAAAAGCTTGGCATCCGTGAAGACTACGGATTCTGGATGCATATCGGACTAATATCCCAATCTGTGTAGATGTGGATAATGCATCGAAAATTGACCGGATCTACTTCCGCGGTGTACGCTTCATAGCCCTGTATTGATTGCTTGAGCAGGTGTTGTTCCTTGTATTTTGCTCTCGATTCATATTCATTCTGGATAATAAAAATCCAGTCGAAAAATCTGAAATGCATAGGATGGACAAGCATCGTGAAATCCGACAGCGCGATCCTTAGCTTCATAGAAAATTTTCCAGTTTCAGCCAGCCTCAAGGAAGCTGATACCGGAAAATATATTGTGAATAATCGCTATAATTCGATGCAATTTGGCGTCAAAAATCCAAAGGATCTCGTTGGCCTGACGATAAATGATCTGAAATTTCGTCAACCGGAATGGGGCGCACGGTATGCCAATATGATCGAAAAACTTGATTTCCGTGCCCGGACCACGAAGTCTCATGTGCTAGGCAGGCATCAATTCCTGGATGACAACGGGGATGCGCAACTGGAGGAAATGGTCAAGTTTCCTGTGCTGGGTTCCCGGCAGAACATTCTGGGTATTGTGACCTATCGGCACGACCTTACACCGACCCTCCCGCCTGGCAATCTCTATCAGCTCTACAGGAAATTTTATGATGTCACGAACGCAATCAGGCGGGTGTTGATCAGCCTCGGTATCGATCAGTGTTTTTCCGTGCTACCGACAGATGCACAGTTCCGGGTCCTGTTGTTAAAAACCGAACGCCTCTCGAACAAGGAAATCGCGAAGCTCATCGGGATCTCCGACAGAACGGTGGAATGCCATCTGGACGCATTGCGCCAGAAGGTGATCGACGGCAATTTGCCTCGAGTGCTCTCCCTCGTGAAATGGAACACATTGTGCGCCGACGATTCAATCCCCTTCTGAAAATCGCGCTCACGGCGAATCTTTTTGAGTGGTACGAGTTCTCGCTCACCGCTTTCATGGCCCTGGAGATCGGTCGGCTGTTCTTTCCCGCTACCACGGAAAAGACCGCGCTGATGCTGAGTTTTTCGGTGTTCGCGAGCAGCTATCTGGTGCGCCCTTTGGGTAGCGTGGCCTTTGGCATTCTCGGCAACCGGCATGGCCCAGGTTTGGCGCTGAAGCTCAGCATGATCGGCATGGCAGTCCCGGCGTCATTGATTGCGTTTTTGCCGACTTATCAGACCGCCGGCTATCTCGCGCCTGGCCTGCTGATCGGCCTGAAGATGCTTCAGGGGTTCTCCGCAGGCGGCGAGATGCCGTTGAGCGGCTATTTCGTGTCGCTCAACGCCGCAGACAAGGATCGTGGTCCGTACTGCGCGTGGGTCGTTGTCAGCGGCTTCCTGGGTATGTTGCTGGCCTCGGGGATCGTTTTCGTGTTGCCGTATGGCGCCACGCTTGTGTCGCGGCTGCTGGGTACGGCAGCCGCGGGGCATTGGGCAGAGTCATGGCGATGGCCTTTCGTGCTCTGCATTCCCATGTCGCTGTGGATTTACTCGCTCAGGTCCTCGATTTCCGGTACCGTGGATCATGAGGCGCATCGCGCAATACGGGCAAGGCCGGTGCGGCCGCTGATCCAGGCCGTGATCCTGGTTGCCTTTATGGAAGTGCTCATCTATACGGCGTTTGTCTGGCTGCCAGGCTATCTGCACAGCTATCTCGGCGTATCCGCGTTCGACGCCCGCCTGACGAATGTGCTTACACTGGTGATTTTTTCGATATCGATGGTACTCGCGGGCTATGCCACACGTTGGATCGATGCGTCGAATCTCGTGCTGCTCGGAATTGTGTCGCTGGTCTGTAGCACTTACGGGCTGTTCGTGATGTTGCAACACGGTGATTTTTCAACGTTGTTGCTGGCGCAGGCCGCGTTCGCCGTAATGGGTGGATGTTTGGTCGGCGTTATTTTCGTTGTGCTGCCGGACCTGTTTCGGGACAATTGGCGTAGTTTCGGCATGGCGAGCACCTATTCATTTGCCACCGCGATTTTCGGCGGGACCGCGCCGGTGGTTTGCGCCGGTCTGATCAAGGTCACGCATCTGTTGACCGCGCCGGCGCTCTACATCGTGATAATGGGTGTGCTGGCCGCGCCCGTTGCATATCGCGTTTGCGTGGAACGGCGCGACCAGCGTCGTGCTTCTTTCGATGCGATCGGACTGAAGCGGCAACACGAGCCGTCCTCGACTCTCTAACGCTGACCGCTGACCGCTGACCGCTGACCGCTGACCGCTGACCGCTGAACCTCCATGACCGATTCGACGAACCTGCCGCCAACCTGCCTCGTTACGCCAGAACCGCCTGCCGGCAAGCCCTTCGCTGATTTTGTCGCGGACCTGGAACGCTCGCTCGAAGCGGGAGTCCGCCTGGTGCAGTTGCGGGCCAAGAGCCTGACAGCGCCGGAATATGTTGTCCTCGCCACGCAGGTCCTCGCTTGTTGCCGGCGCCATCACGCGAAGTTGCTGTTGAATGCCCCCATCGATGTCGTGCACGCCGTACAGGCTGACGGTGTGCACCTCACCAGCACTCGCCTGATGGTGTGCGTCAGCAGACCGTTGCCTCCCGGGCTGCTGGTGTCGGCCGCCTGTCACGACGCGCACCAGGTACTGCAGGCGAACCGTATTGGTGCCGATCTGTTGACTGTCTCCCCCGTGTTGCCCACGGCGACGCATACCACGGCGGAGCCCCTTGGCTGGCTACGCTTTCGTGAGCTCGTGAAACTGACCTCGATCCCGGTCTATGCCCTTGGCGGGATGACGACCGGTTGCCTGGCCGATGCCCGCGAGGCGGGTGCCCATGGTATCGCGGCGATCCGCTCGCTTTGGGCTGGCACGGTTGAATCCAGTTGATCAGGGAACCATTCGCGCCGGCAAGATTGATTACGCTGTCGCACGTTTGCCTCGTGCGTCACCCTTGAGCGTGTTGCGGCAATCAGGCGATACTGCGGGTCAGCGGCGATGCGATGCACGCACGCCGGCTATCCGCGGCACGTCCGCCTACGCTATCCGGGGAGCATGACGAATTGAGCGCGATTAACGCGATGAACGTAACCTTCGCCAGCACCACCAGCCACGACGCAGACACACTGGTACAGATCCGAATCGAAGCCATGCGCGAGAGTCTGGAGCGGATCGGCCGTTTCGATCCCGTGCGTGCGCGTGAGCGGTTTCTCGCTTCGTTCGATCCCGCCTGCTGCCGCTACATTCTGGTCGACGGAGAGAAGGCCGGCTTCGTGGTGGTCAGGCCCGAGTCGGCTCATCTGCTGCTCGATCATCTGTACATTGTTCCCGCGCATCAGGGCAAGGGTGTCGGCGCTGCGGTGCTCGACGCCGTGCTGGCTGATGCCGATGCCCAGCGCCTGCCGATCAGGGTGGGGGCGTTGCGCGAGAGCGCTTCGAACCGTTTCTATCAGCGGCACGGTTTCGTCAAGATCGCCGAGAGCGAGTGGGATATCTACTACCTTCGCGAGCCGAAGGCGGTGCTGGCGCAGGTCTGACGCGGGCAGGGCGGCGCAGGCATGTGGCGCCAGCCCGCCTCTGTCCGCCTCGACCGCTCAGATCCACAAGTCGTTAGCCGCCGTCCGCTCGTTCTCCTGCTCGCCGGTATTGCGCACGCCGCGCGGCTCGATCACCAGCATCTGCACCTCTTTTTCCGCATACGGCTTGTGCTCCTTGCCGCGCGGCACGACGAACATCTCGCCCGCGCCCAGGTGCACGGCGCCGTCCCGGAAGTCGATCCTCAAGCGACCGTCCAGCACGATAAACGTCTCGTCCGTATCCGTGTGCACGTGCCAGATGAAGTCACCCTCGATTTTCACGAGCTTGAACTGATAGTCGTTCATTTCGGCCACCACACGCTGTTGCCACTGATCGGGAATCAGCGAGAGTTTGTCCGCAAAGTTAATGGCGCGGTACGGCGCCTGAATGGCCGTGCTGGCCGGCGTGCTCGACATGGCTGTACTCCCGGGTGGTTGTAAAGAATGCCGACGAGCGTACGGCGTTGGTGCGGCATCGTCTTGTACGAATGTGCGCGGGGGCGATGGCGACCCGGCGCCGCGCCGTGATGACCCGGCGGTCCGGCGGCCCAGCGAGTCCAGCGAGTCCAGCGAGTCCAGCGAGTCCAGCGAGTCCAGCGAGTCCAGCGACGCCAGGCCCGCTAGCGCCTCGCGCTAAAACCCGAACTCTGGCCCGACACCGCCCCCGTATTCGCCGCGAGCTTCAGCATGTTCAGCCAGCGCGACGGCGAGATGCCCCACGTCTTCGTAAAGTGCCGCGTCATATGGC
>SDBV01009351.1_pt1 | contig 13043 bp, 10 predicted proteins | sample 2277081 | NCBI WGS metagenome assembly SDBV01 (sample SAMN10402039, study PRJNA504765) | marine sediment metagenome | isolation source: marine sediment core GS10_PC15, 223 cmbsf | place: Arctic Ocean: Southern Knipovich Ridge | collected 2010
GAATTATAGTCTTCTTATCAGGATCAATGACTCCATAATTAACACCCCAAACGTAAGGTCGATGAGACATAATAAAAGATTTTCTTGTCAAGTAAGCAGAATATAATGATACTGCTAAAGCAATTAACGCAATAAATAGGGGTACATATACTAAGAGAGGATTTGTCTTGGGCCAGTTTTCAATTATTATTTTTGTGGCATCCATAATTTCTCCTTTTTAAGTCCTAACAATAATTATACAGTCTGCATAATAAGTTCCCGTTGCTTCTCCAATATGTATCCTGAGCCAGTCGAAGGACTCGTCCAATCTCTTGTGTTGCAATTGTATGAATTTGCGGGATTAATTCAAGGTATTCCCTTTGATGGCAAGTGTGGGTCTGTGAGCATATAGCTCGCAACCGGGGCGTAGTCCCTGGTACAAGACAATCCGAGTCTTGTGCTTTTTCGGACGGTTGCGAAGTTTTTTTATCGCTGTAAGTGGTGGCAAAAGCAGGGGGTTAGGGTGGGAAATCAAGGTGCGAGAAAAAAAAAGTTAAGATTTGATGATTGACATTCCGAAATATGGGGTGTAAATGGAGTACAAAGTGGACAGTGTAAATTTAAGGGGTTTTAAATGATGGGTTTTGACAAGAAAATTCAAGTATGGGCGGATGAGAAAAAAGCGAAAGATTTAAGGCATCTTGCTGAATCCGTTGGAATCAGTACGAGTATGGCATTTCGTGAACTAATTCCGCATCCAACGATTACAGACGCATTAATCGAATTCAATCTTTTGAACGGCAATGGTAAACGAACAGCGATAATGAATATTTCTTTAACCACGATGAATTTTTTCAAGTCATGGATGATGAAGGACCGCCAGTATCCGATTGGTTTACAGGTTGAACTGTTGACCGGCGGTCTTGATCCTGAATTGAAAACAGCATTACTTTATGTTAGGTGGGCGAAGGCAAAACGCGGCGTTGATGGTTACCGGTTCGAGCTGGTTCCGTACAAAGGAAAGGCGAGATTCAACATCGTTATTGGACCGGATGACAGTGACGAGGCTATTGAAGCACTAAAGCAAGAAATCATTGAATACGCGGAGAAGTTGGGGTTGTAGAACTGACAATATGTTGAGTTAAAGGACTGATTATGAAAGTTAAAGAAAAAATGATATCACCGTCAATTGTTGGCGATGCGATTGCGTTGCGGTTCGGCGCTACGTACAAATGCGATCCATATTCAACTTTCCTGGCGAACCGGTCATTAACCGAGCTTGCCAGATTTTGCGTTGGGCAAGAGCAAGAGACAGCGCCGCTCGATGATATGACGCTGCTGCAAAGGTCGTTCGCAAGCGCGGGGACGCTATTCGGCTCAGCCTTCACCGATGCAATTAGCAAGACCGTTTTGGCTTTTTACGAGGAGCTCGATCCTACCTGGAGACGGTGGTGCAATTTCACAACGGCGAAGCGCCTGTCGGCAGAACGGATGGAGCTCGATGCCATTGAAACGCCGCCCCAGGTACCTCCGGGTAAGAAATTCCCAAAGAGTAGTCCGCAGGCCAAGACGCGGGCGCTCAGCATATCCAAAAGTGGATATATATTTGACGTTGATTTAAGTGCACTGCTCGCGGATGACACCGGGTTCATCGGCCGGTTGCTTAAGGAACATGTCGCGAGTTGCATCAGACTCGAAGAGGAAACGTGCTATGATGTTCTTGAGACGCCTGGTTCATTGGACACCGTCGCGTTTTTCTCATCGACCCACGGAAACCTTTTGACCGGTGCAGCACTTGCCTCTGATAAGCTGGCCGATGCTATCGCGGCCATCCGCAATATGACCGCCCGAAACGGTGCCAAACTCCAACTAAAACCAGCGGCGTTAATCATACCACCTTCGCTCGAGCGATTGGGCCGTTCACTTATGGTGCAAATTTTCAACCAGTCTTCCGACCCCGACCGGTTGGAGATAATTGTTTCCCCGGAGCTGACATTTTCAACTACGACGTGGTACTTAGCCGCGAAAAAAGAGCAGACGGATTCTTTGATCATGGCATTTCTGGAAGGTCAGATTACACCTCAGGTTGAGCAGATTAAGGCCTTCGAAATCGACGGCCAGAGGTATAAGATCCGTCACCGGTTGACTTGTAAAGCTGTGCAGCCGGTGGGAATTATAAAAAACACATCCTAAAGGACTGAACACATGAAACGGACTTCAACACTCCAAGCGCGTGATATCACGACGCGCACATACCAGATCAGGATAAGTACGCTCGATGTCAAGAAAAGGTCCGTCGATGCGGTGATTGCTACCGAGGAGAGGGTGCTTGTCCTTGATTGGACACGGTTCGAGATTGTCGAAGAAATCCTACTGATGAACGGTTGCAGGCTCCCAGCAGACAGGCAGGTTCCTTTGCTGGACAGCCACGATCGCAGCTCAGTACAAAAGCAACTCGGCTCTACTCAGAATCTCCGCATCGAGGGCGATAAGCTGGTGGGGAGAAATTTCTTTTCCGACTCGCCTGCAGCAGAGCATCCCTGGCAGCTTGTGCGCGAGGGACATCTCAAGGACAATTCGGTTGGGTATCGGGTCGTCCATTCTAAGATGGTTAAGGCAGGAACCGAGGGAGTTGTTGGTGGGAGAACTTTCAAGGCGAGTGCGGATCGGGACCTGCGGGTTTCAACGAACTGGGAAGTTAAAGAAAATAGCGTCTGCGCCATCGGCGCGGACAAATTCGCGAAGAATAGGAGATCTATCATGAATTTTGAAGAATGGTTGGAAACGAAGGGTTTTAAGCGGGCGGACCTGGACGAAAAACAGCTCGCCGTGCTGCAGGACGCATATAAAGTTGATCCGGCTAATATAGGCGAAGTTCTGGACCGTGATATCGGCTGGCCAGCAACAGCAACCGCCGAAGATGAAAAAATTCGCGTTGCCGCAATACGCAAACTTGGCGGTGAGGATTGTCCGGCGGATATTATCGAGCGGGCGATCGACGAAAATAAAACCGTCGCGGAGGCAAAGGCAATGATTCTCGATTCGATACGCAATGCTCGGCCACACGTCACCGCAGTGTCGATCATGGTCGGGGACGATCTGAACAGGGCGAGCCTGCCGGCGGCGATCAGTGATGCAATTCTGACGCGGGCCGGCGTAAAATTGCTCAAAGAAGATGAGTCGGGCCGGCCTGTGCTCGATGAAAACGGCAGGCCTGAGTATCGCAAGCCGCACGAGTCAAGCCGGCGGCTGTTGTCGATGCGTATCCCGGATATGGCCAGGCAGGTGCTGATCGCCGACGGAAGGGCTGATGCGGGGGCTTACAGCGATACCCAGGCGATCCGTGTTTGCCTGTCTGAAGTACAAGAGTCACGCCGCAGCAGCAGCGGTGGAGTTAGTACCCTTGTATTGTCCGAGATTCTCGGTGACTCGATGAACAAGTCACTTTTGGCGGCTTACTTCGAGTATCCGGTCCAGTGGCCGAAGTTCTGCAAAAAAGAAATGCATAATAATTTTCAGGAAATTACGCGAGCGCGCCTGGGCGAGCTCGACACCTTGTCACAAATCGGCTCAGGTGGTGAATACACGTATTGCTCGGTCGGTGAAGAGGCGGAGAAATATACGCTTGCGAAGTTTGGCAAAATCTTCGGCCTCTCGATGGAGCAAATGATTAACGATAATCTCCACGCCTTTTCGCAGGTCCCGCGTAAACTTGGTTTGACGGCTCGAAGGATCGAAGATGTCCTGGCGTTCGGGGTCATCACCCTAAATGCGGCGATGAGCGACGGTGTTGCCTTGTTCCATGCGGACCACGGAAATCTTGCAGCTGGTGCTGTGATTTCGACGACTACGCTGAACGCGGCAAAGCTCGCGTTTAGAAAGCAAATTGGAAAGTCAGAAGATACCGGAACTTCAGTTTATCTCAACCTCGTCCCCGTCATCCTGATAGTGCCACCGGAGTTGGAAGGTACAGCAGAAATGATGTTGAGTAGTGAGTACGATCCGGCGGATGAGTATCACAAAAAATCGAATATCTGGCAAGGAAAACTCTTGCTGTGTGTACACCCGATTTTGTCGGCCACCAGTTTGACGGCCTGGCATCTCAGTACAACGCCAAGTCACGGTGGTGTCGAAATGTGTTTCCTTACCGGCTCCCAGGTCCCGCATCTCGAGCGCGAGCTCGGCTTCGCAGATGATACTTTGAGATGGAAGGTCCGCCACATCTGTGCGGCTAAGGCTATTGATTACCGGGCCTTGTACCGGGACCCCGGTGCGTAAAGAATTGACCATGCTTTGAATTCCGTGTCCATAGGAATTCGTTTCGTTTATTGAACCCTGGGGCGCGTAAGACGCCCCAGGGTTCAATAACCAGAACGATCGAGAATGGCGAAAATCGCAAAACGAAATTTGGGAGGTTTGATGGACGCCGACAACAGCTCAATTGAATTCTTGTCCATGAAGGACATGGCAAAGCAGTTTCAGTGCTCTCGTGAAACGATCCGCCGTAAGGTCCGCGATGGTGACTTGCCAAAACCGGACCTGGGGGACATTCATAACAAGGGCGTCAAGAGCTGGCTCGCCTCAAATGTTGTTACTTTTTTGGCTAACCGAAAAGCGGCCAGAGAAAAACTTGAGCGAGATTTATTGAAACGGGCCATTTAGGGTTTGGGTTTCATGCTGATTGTAGCATTTTTAAGATACTCGGGTGTAAGGTGGATGTAACTATCATACGTAATCTGAATGTTACTATGCCCCATGAGCTTACTTATTTTCAACATATCACATCCCGCCATTGCGAGCCAGGAGCCGAAGGTGTGACGCAGAACATGAGGGCCGAGCTTTTCAAAGCCGGCACGCCCAAACCAGCGGGTATATTTAATGTACCAGCTCCGCCGGTTGCAGTAAGGGAAAACCCGTTCGCTTTTCTCTTGATTCTGTGTGAGGTGTTTCAGCGCCCGCTTGGCTTGAATATTAAACGTCACAGTTCGCTTTTTGAGCTGGCCACGTTTACCCTTGCCGTGGACCGTAATTCGGTCTGGATACAGTTCGGTTTTTTTGGCGGTGATATATCCAGTGATCCGCAGGCCTGTGTTAACGATGAAGATGCAATGCCAGGCGAACTGCATGGCGTACTCTCTGTCACGCCCCGTCATACCCCCGGTCTCCGGCATACTTCGGCAGGTCCTCAGAAACTTTGCAAAATCGTCACGGGTCAAAAATCTGTCTCGCGGTTTCGACTTCGGTGGCAGTTGAATTTCTTTGGTCCTGAAGGGATGGTCCGCGAGATACTTTTTATTGTTAGCGTAGGTTGTTGCCGCAGATATATCATTGAGAATTTTTCGAACTGTCGGCGGCTGCGCGCCGGCTTTGCGTTTGTGGTCGATGTACCTGGTGATAGCAGCTCCGGTGAATTCGTTAACAGTTTTGAACCCGGCGAATTCGCCGAGCTCAATAAGTCTCTTAACGGCGATCTCAATAGTTTTCTGGTACTGTTTTTCCCGTTGATACTCTTCGAGGAATTTGTCCCAGGGGACAACCGGTTTAGTTATGCCGGCAGCGAGCTCGGCAGCCTCTTTTTCTCTTTGATTCTTAACTCGGAGAGCCAGGGCCCGGTAAAATTGTGTCTTTTGTTTACACCTGATGAGCTGGCTGCCGCGCTTTTTCTGGCCCTTGTACGGGCCGTGGCGGACGGTTACATGCCACTCGATACGGTACCCGCTGCCTGGGATAAATCTTATGGATGCCATAGGTTTTTACTTGACAATTACACAATATTTGCGCAAAACGTTAATGGTTTCTTTGGTGGACTGTGGTTAATGGTTTATAACTCTTTTAGTAACATGGCTTTACAAAGTAGCCCCAACCGGATTTGAACCGGTGTTGCCGGGTTGAAAACCCGGTGTCCTAGGCCTACCTAGACGATGGGGCCTTAAGTAATTTGTTATTTTCTATTTTCGCAGTGATTATCGCTGCATACTATTACCTGCCGATAGCTAAATAGTAAATAGAAAGTAGTTAATTGTAAATTGTTTATTCCATGCTGATAGCTTCAACGGAGCAGGCTTCGACACAGACACCACAGTCTACACAGGCGTCGGCGTCGATTTTTGCCTTTTCGTCGGTTATGCTGATGGCCTCACTCGGGCACTCGCCTACACATGACTCGCAACCGGTGCATTTCTCTACATCTACTATTACTGGCATTGATGCTCCTTTCACATCGAGTAACACTAAAGACGACATCCAATAAGACGGGGCATTTTTACAAAATAGGTATCGGATTACAAGGGCAATTTACACAAATTTTAAAATGACCGGGCCGTAAGTGTCAATTAGTGGAGCAATCAAGATTTGTCTGTTATTGATTATCTGGTTGTTTTGCGCCGAGTGCTACAGCCATGTCGCGGACAAGCTTGTTGGGGTCATACTTTGCGGTGTGGTCGAGCACCCTGCCGAAGGCATCATTCTGGTTCTTGGCGAGCAGGTACAGGGCCATCATTCGTACCGGCCAGTTTTCGTTATTGAGGTTCTCTGAAGCTGCTTCAATGAGTTCGAATTCGAGCGGCAAATCGAACATGGCCTGCATCGTGTAGATTCTTGCGGGCCAGTCGTCACTGGTGAGATTGTATGCCAAGCCGGACTTGAGCATATCCGGCATCCATTCGGCGTACATGACAGGATAAAGAGGTTCTCGGCCGGCCATCATGTGTTGTTCGATTAGCAGTCCCGCGAAAAGTTGCGCCGTGTTACGACTTTGGCGGCGTCTCTTTAGTGAACTCATGCGATTTCGCAGGAACCGTGCGGTGAGATTGATTCCGGGCCGAGCAGCCTTGACGACGATTGGCTGGACGTCTTCAAGTCTGTTTGCGATGCTTCCGTCTTCGAGTGTAACGGGGTCGAGATAGACAGTAAACTCTATATCGAGCGAGGCCTGCGGGTATCGCTTCAGAATTTTTCTAAGTTGACCGGTGAGGAGTTTGACCGGCACGATAAGTGTAGAGTTTTGAGTAATCGGCTCGGAAGGCTGAATCTGCTTTGAAACAAGATTCGGTATCGTTTTGTTGAGGTCGCCTGTTACCTTTGCATCAATCCTGATATTTCCGCTGAGCAGTCCGTATTCGGAAATGACCATCGGTTCGGTGGACCTGTTCGTAATAATCAATGAAGCGCGGAAGTCACTGCCGTAAGCGAATTTATCGCCGCGGAGATTTAATTGCGCGTCGAAGATTTCATCTGGCCTGAGAAACGCCGGTACTACGCTCGTTCCGAATGATGCTTCAAGTACGGTCTGGATAAGGACCGGGTCTGCCTTGGGTACATAAACACTATTTGCATTTTCCAGTAGTTCTCTTGCCCGTTTGGCTTCGAGAGACTCTGGTGCAGAAACAATTATCTGTTCCAGTGCCTCAATAGCCGAAGTGTTATTTGAATCAGTCAGTTCTACCTGTGCCTTTGTGAGGTTCATAATTATGTTCGGCTTGTATGATTCAAAGAACGGTTTCGCCCACTCAGGCTGTTTGTTAAGTACGAATGTATAAGCCAACAGTGCTGCGGCGGTCGGGTTGTTCGGCTCGGCGGCGTAGGCCTTGTTGGCCCAGTCGATTGCCTCTGCCGGTTCGACTTTGCCGAAGGAATAGAACCATGCAATCTGCTCAGCGATAGCGGTACGGTCTGCAACGGCAGAGTCATACTTTGCCAGTGCTGTTTGCTCGGCTGCGTTGAGGATGTCGGCGGCTGATTGAGGGTTGCCGATTTCTTCTTCGGCCTTGGCTGCTACCGTCTCGAGCACAACGTCAAATGTACCCTGCTGTCGGATCTTGGCGGCGACCTGCCCGGCAACGTGGGGTTTTCGCGGACTGCTATAAGCATTCAGCGCCCATGGCAGGTATATGTATTGCGGCAGGGGCTCGCCTGGATATAGGTATTCAAAAAGATTCGAGCAGTATGCATAAGCGTCAACCGCAGTTTGGAAAAGTTCATGCTGCCCAGTAGCGTTTGCAAAGACAAGTGCAGCCTGTAAATCGAGCGGGTTTTCACCGAGACGGTAACGGAGGTGTTCGAGAAAGATTGCGGCATTGATGTTGCCTGGCGCCAGTTCGTAGAGCTTGTTGAATGCCAGGCGGTTGTACTTGTTGTTGCCTAAGGCGATAATGAAGCTGCCCTGTGCGGTTTCAAAGTCCGCCTTTTCAGCAGCAAGCAGGCCGAATGATGTCGCCAGTTCTGATACAAACAAGTCATTCCTGCCTTGCATCTGTTGCAGGAGGGAGCTGAGCATTTGTTCTCGCTGCTCGCGGGAATCGAGCCGGCCAATCAGATACGCAACAGCTTCTCGTGCAATCTGCAGGTCCGCGCTTCTGTTTACATATTGACTGAGCAGGCCCCGGACAAGTTCAGAGTTATCTTTAGGTCCAATTGTCTTGTTAGGGTCGTTGACGTCGATTGAGCGGCCGTATGAATAAGCCATGCCAAGTGACAGTGGTGACTCGGTGCGGCAGGCTACTTTAAGGATGTCAGGCAGGACATAGTCGGTCTGGTTGTCGAGTACTGCCGCAGCCGTCAAAAAAATCAGGGCCTGCTCGGCATTCTGTACCGACACATCTGTATTTTCGGACCCTGAATTGATTAGTTCGTGTGCTGTTTCATAAAAGACCAGGGCAGCAGAGGGCGAGAACAGCTCGTTACCGCTGCGAAGAGACTGTGCAGGCGTGGCGGAGGCGCAAATCAACAGCACTCCCAGAGCCAAAGCCCTCAGCGTCTTAAACATTCTTTTCTCCGGTAAAGTTATAAATTCCACCGCTGTTTTTATCGGGCAATTTCCCTGCTGGCTTTAGGTACGAATATGCCCGGATTGCGCTATTTCGAGGTTTAATCGGGTGTTTCTCAGGGTCCGAAAGCATAGATTCTCTGTACGGTTTTGGTGTGAGGTGTGTTCAGTTTTTGCCGCGGCCGGTGAGCAGGCTGAGCACCTCAATCCTCAACAGCCTGGCAGCGAGGGTATAAACAAAAGCGCAGGCAATAACGGTCATTGAGAGTCTGAGAACATTAAAACTAAGGCTGTCCGGCCATGACTGGATTGATTTGAGAATTGTCATTCCAACCAGATACATCACGGCCGTTGCCGCGATGCTCTTGGCGGCGGTTAATGCAAGGCTGCGGTAGTCGATTCCGTCGAACCGCCGGCCGAGCACCGACATCAGTATAGCAACCTGCAGATAAGAACAGACTGCGGTCGCAACGGCTAAACCCGCCGCTGCCATAAACCATATCAACGTAAGGTTCAGGACGAGATTAACCAATACAGCTATTACCGCGGTGCGCGCGGGCATCTTCGAATCCTGCAGGGAATAGAATGCGCGTGTTACAATCTGCTGCAGGAAAAAGCCGCAAAGGCCCAGCGCATAAAACGAAAGTATCGATGCGGTCATTGCACTGTCGGATTGTGTGAACTCGCCCCGCTCGAAAAGTGTCCTGACAAGTAAATCTCCTATCAGAATTAGTCCGGCTGTTGCCGGTAGGGCGATAAAGACGGCGCTTCGAAGAGCTTTACTGATAGTCCGCCCAAGGGCGGTGTAATCTTTTCTTGCGGCATCGGCACTCATCACCGGAAAGATTGCTGTTGCCAGTGAGATTCCCAATACACCCAGCGGCATCTGGTAAAGTCTCTGGGAAAAATACAGGTGGGCGTTTACATCTTCCGGCAAAGGATAGCGAATTTGTCTGCCGAACCATGTGAAGTATTCACCCTTGGCGGCTGAGCTTGAGAACAGCCAGCCGATGACATCGTCAGATAAAGTATTAATCTGTGTTACCGTCATGCCGAGAATCATCGGGCCCATCAGGATAAGGATTTTTTTGAAAGCGTCACTGCGTACCTGCCAGGCAGGACGCAGTTGTATGCGGTGACTTCGCAGAGGGATAAGCTGCATTAAGAACTGGACCACACCGGCAAGGATAACAGCTATGGCGACGATGAATACCTGGCGGTCGGGTTTTAATGACAGAACCCAGCCGCTAAAGCACAGCGAGCCGATGATAAAAATATTCAGCACCACCGGAGCCGCGGCGGGGGCGGCGAAGTGGCGATGCGAATTTAAGATGCCTGCGATGATTGCCACCACGCAGATGAGTATCATGTACGGCATCATGATACTGCTGAGTTGCAGCATGAGGTCGGTATCCGGGTCTTTACTGAAGAACGAATAGTAAATCCATATAACCGCTTCGCCGACCAGGACAATCACAGCCAGGATAACCGCGACTACAGTTACTACCGTGCAGGCGAGTTTGTTCGCGGATTCAGGCCGGTGGTGGAGCTCTTCGCTATAGACGGGGATAAAAGATGCCGAAGCTGCTCCTTCGCCGAACAGGCGGCGGGAGAGGTTGGGAATCTTAAAGGCTATTACCCAGGCGCCGAACAGCCTGCTGGCGCCGAAAAAGTACGCGAAAGCTATGTCCCGGACGAGGCCGAGTATGCGGCTGACCACCGTAAGACCAACAATCTGCCGGAATCCTTTCACCATGAGTCGTCTTTATAATAGGCTGCAAACGATTTGGCAACAGAAGGGAAGATGTTATTCGAACAATTTAGGTGCGACGGAGAAGGGGCGGGCACGGCCGATGTTGTTAAGCAGGCCTATAGCTAACATGCTGGTCAACAGGCTGGAGCCGCCGTAGCTGACCAGGGGCAGCGTCAGGCCGGTTATGGGCATCAGGCCCAGTGTCATGCTGATATTGACTATGACTTCAACAGCGAGCATTACAGTAATACCGAGCGCCAGCAATCGGCCGAAGGGGTCGGTATTGCGGTGAGCGATTTCTATCCCGCAAATAAGGATGACGACGTAAAGAGCAATGACACCCAAAGCGCCGTAGAATCCCCATTGATGAGCGATGATTGAAAATATGAAGTCGTTGTGGCTTTCGGGCAGGAAGCGGTCGTACTTGATGAAGGGGCCCTGTCTGAATCCTTGGCCTGTTTTGCCGCCGGATGCGATAGCATATTTAGAGCGGGTCAGGTGAAAGCCGTATCCTGATGCCCATTCGTGCCTGTTGAACCTGGTGCCGAGAATGAGTTTTGAGAGCTTTGGATGGTCCTGGGCTTGTTTCTGAATCTGCGGGCTTTGAAGGAATACACTGGCGATACGCTTTTTCTGGTACGGGCGCATAACGGTCCAGAGCAGGGGACTAACCAGAACGGCAAGAAGAGCGATTAGTAAAAGATGCTTAACTCGTGCTCCTGCGACAAAAATCATCACCAGCAGGACCGGCATCATGAGCATCACCGTGCCGAGGTCGGGCTCGAGCAATATCAGCAGGATTGGAACCAGTGTAATCAGGAATGGACCTACTAGTGCGTTGAAACTTCGATAGTTGCTTCGGTACCTCAGGTACCAGGTCAGAGCCAGGACGTATGCGAGCTTGCAAAGTTCTGATGGTTGAATGGCGGGCAACTGGCGGCCGGAGATTGTGAACACTATCCAGCGATGGGTACCGTTTATCATGGGGACAAACGGCAGGGGTATAATTTTTCCTATAAGCAGTATGACCAGCAGGAACAATACCACTGAAAATATACCGTAGCTCAGTTCGCCGAGCCTGCGATAGTTAATAAGATTTATTGCAACAAAGGCAGCGGCTCCGAGTACGGTGAAGACAAGCTGCTTCTTCCAGAATTGGGAGTACCTCTCGGCGTTGCTGGCCGGACTGGATTCAGCAGGATTGCCGACGGCGTAAATTGTGAGAATTCCGACGGCAATAAGGACTGCCGCCGCCACTATGAGCGTCAACCTGACAAAAACCAGCCTTCCCTGAAAAAACTTGTACATGCCTGCAAAGAATAGCAAAAACCGTCAGCCGATGCACAAAATTAGGCCAAAATACAAAAAAAATAAAATTTTCTCAAAAAAAGTGCTCTTGTGAAAACTGGCGGTGGCGGTGCGGTTTTAGGCTGCTTAATGGCGTTTTTGGCCGGCAGCGGCTGTCCTATAATCCCGTGGAATGGGGCCCAGAAAAGGAGGGTTTGTAGCGATTTCAACATTTTTATGGGATTCTGGGCAGATTTCACTTGAACTTAAACGGCGATTTTGCTACGTTACGAAGGAACTTCACCAGTGAAAATCTGGTGTACACAGCTCTGGCTGTGTGCATGGGTCGCCTTCGGGCGAGAAAGGAGGAGTTGTTTAGGAGTCGAAACGCTTAGTCATTCCGGCTACTCCCACCGGTCGGTACGTATTTTATCTGCATTTTTTTGCTTATGGGATGCGTGAGATGATGAGGATACTCAAAATTTTATGTGTGGGTTAAAGACGTTAATTTCCTTGGAAACCAAGGTATGCGGAAGGTGTGTCTCCGCCGAAGACAAGAAGGAAAGAAAGAAAGGACGTAACTATGAAGAAACTGTGTTTTATGTTAACAGCATTATTGCTGGCTGTTCCAGCTGCGTATGCAGCGGACGTGACGATTTCGTGTACGGCCGACGGCAACGAAGTGACTGTCAGCTATACGGCCTCTGCGGATGCTAATAAACCGCGGGCCTTTGGGCTTGACATTCAGCTCGACAATGGCGAGACAATCACAACCCTAACTCTGCTGGATCCGAATTACTGGGTCTCTCCGGGCACGATTGACATCAACGCAAGCGGTGTAATCGTCTATGATGGCAATGGTATTGGCCAACAGGATGATGCTGCATATCCAGACACTCTGTATGGTTTGGACAGCAACGGTATAACGATTGAGATAGGTTCGCTTCACTCACCACCGGAGTATGACTCACCAAATGCCCCGGATTTGAGTAGCGCCATTTTAAAGTTTACCGTTAGCGGGGATTGCAATGTAGCGATTTCCGGCAACGCCGCACGCGGGAATGTCGTACTCTACGACGCTACTGCAGCGGACGTTGCTTACGGCAGCGGCTGTACGGTGACAGTGCCATCGGGTGGTTGCGCATGTGAGGGGGACGTGAATGGCGACACCTTTATCAGTGTTCTTGATTTGTCCGCCATAGTTAGTTTCTTAGCTCCGGCTTATGCTGGCACGAACCCACCATACACCGCACCTGCAGG